>RCMY010004416.1_pt1 | contig 12175 bp, 10 predicted proteins | sample 2041341 | NCBI WGS metagenome assembly RCMY01 (sample SAMN09708234, study PRJNA481090) | Marine sediment metagenome, whole genome shotgun sequencing project.
AGGTTCGGTGTCGTCGCAAAAAGCTGAGAAAAGGCTATAAGGTATGATATTGGAAACAATGACTTATGTGCTTAATTCAACGGCATTGGGGGGGTGACTTTCTATTTAATCTGAGAATATCTTTCCAACGAACGCTCTCGGGTGGCTTTTAAATCAACCATCGCTTCTGGATAATCGCATTTTTTCGCCTGTTCTGCCGTGGGTTGATGGATAGCTTTATTATCTAACTCGCTGAGCTCGGGAACCCAGCGGCGGATATATTCAGCTTTCGCGTCAAATTTTTTGCTTTGCAATACGGGATTAAAGATACGGTAATACGGTGCAGCATCAGCTCCGCTGCCAGCGACCCATTGCCAACCCATGGTATTATTGGCGATATCCGCATCAACCAAGGTATCGCGAAACCATTCTTCACCCCTACGCCAGTGAATCAATAAGTTCTTGGTTAAGAAAGAAGCCGCAATCATTCTGACACGGTTGTGCATATAGCCGGTTTGCCATAGCTCCCGCATACCTGCATCTATGATTGGATAACCCGTTCTACCTTGTTGCCAGCGTTTGAGTTCAATTTGATTACTACGCCATTCAAATTCTTTATATTTTTTAAATAGTGGATCGGTCACAGTTTGTGGGAATTGATACAACAGCGAATAGGCAAACTCACGCCACACCACCTGGCGCAAAATGTGCCCAACCCCATGATCGTGATGTGGGTTTTGTGCTTTATGCATATTACTGTAATGAAACACCTGTAACGGGCTGATTTCACCGAAGTGCAAATGTGGCGAAAGCAACGAAGTACCGCCAATTGCTGGAAAGTCTCGTTGTTCTTTGTAGTTTTGAACACCATCTTCTAAAAACTCATGCAATGCATCATGCGCAGCGTCTTCGCCTACTTTCCAATGAAACATCATTTCTTTATCCCACCTTGGTGTAGGTTTTTGAGGAAGAAGGTTGAGTTTAGTAAGTTCCAATGAGCTCGGCCATTTTGTCATGGGCTTTAAATCCGATGGCGTTGCATACGGAGCTGTTAGCATGAGTTTCTGTGTCAAAGCTTTCCAATAAGGTGTAAATACACGATAAGGTGTATCATCTTGTTCTAATACTTCCCACGGCTCTAGCAATAAATTGCCTTTAAAACTTTTTACTTCTAATCGGTTTTTTAAAGCAGATTTGATCGTTTCATCGTGCTTACGAACTTGAGGTTCGTAACAGCTATTCCAATACAGATGCGTAGCCTTGGTTTCACTAATGAGTTCGCTCAAAACTGCTAGCGAGCCTCCTTTTCTTAGAATCAGTTTTGACTTATGTGAAGCTAAGTTCGAAGACAAACTTTCCAGGCTGTGATGCAACCAGACGCGACTTGCACCACCGGTACTACTGATGCTCTCGCTTAAAGGATCATCAATAAAAACGGGGATGACTACATCACATTCATTACAGGCATGGAACAAGGCTGCGTTATCTGATAAACGTATATCCTGTCTAAACCAGACAATTCCAATCATTACCATTCTTCCTTGAGCATTAGCAATACTGAAATATTGAACATTAGCTTATTTTTTACGTAGAATTGTACAACTATCTAAAATAATTGTACAACATGTGTATAGTTATGTACAATATAACAAAACAACTTAATTCAGGAGACTGAAATGCTTAGTAATAATAATTTCCCAAAACTTAAACTTGGTATTAGTAGTTGTCTTCTCGGCAATGAAGTTCGTTACGATGGCGGACACAAACGCAGCAACTATATTGATAAAACACTTGGGCGTTTCTTTAATTTCCAGACTTTCTGCCCTGAAGTCGCTATTGGTTTAGGTACTCCACGCCCTCCGATTAGATTGATTCGAAAAGATGAAGCGGATGGTAAAAAGGCATACGCAGTTGATGTTAAAACTAATGAGCTAGATTATACGGGTCAACTTAACGAATATTCAGAGATGATTGCAAGTAATTATTTATCAGATATCAGCGGCTATATTTTTAAGAAAGATTCTCCAAGTTGCGGTATGGAACGCGTAAAAGTCTATAGCCCAGAAGGACACTTTGTGCATAAAGACGGTGTAGGCATTTACGCAAAAGTGATCAAAGAACACTTTCCGCACATGCCAATGGAAGAAGAAGGCAGATTAAACGATGTCAATTTACGTGAAAGCTTTCTTACCCGCGTATACTTGTACAACGATTGGCAGAGTATGCTGAAAGAAGGAGTGACACCGCACGGATTAGTGAATTTCCATACCAGTCAAAAATATTTATTTATGGCACATAATCAACAGGTCGCTCGTCACCTAGGCCAAATGGTTGCCAAAGCAGGCACTGCTGATATCAATGAGTTAGTTGAAGAATATATTGCCCTAGCCATGCAAGTGCTAAAGAAACAACCTGACCGTAAACGTCATACCAATGCTTTACAGCACATTATGGGTTATTTGAGGAAGCAGATCGATCGCGATGATCGCCAGGAATTGTTACACAGCATTATGTCTTTTCATAAAGGCGAGGTGCCATTAGTAATGCCACTGACATTACTCAAGCATCACTTTTCAAAACACCCTAATGACTATATTGCTAAGCAAAGCTATTTGTCTCCATTTCCAGTTGAACTTCGCTGGTAAGATGTTAAGAAATCAATACTGGGGGCACCTTATCTTTTAAACACACCAAGAAAACCCAGTATAAATTTTTTCATAAACTTATGCCTACAAATATAGTTACAGCATAGATCTCTTTACTCTTTGTTTAAGTGTAAGACAATTTACCTTGCTATAGCTTGTTCAATTCATCCACTTGCTTAACTCTATTTTTAATTATACAGATACTATACATAATTAGCTTTTTTTTGTATCTTTTTATGCTACAGCGAGTTTACTGTTTTAAGTATTTATAATTTTTATGATCGAGGTCGAGAATTGACATAAAGAGAATTTTAAAATTCCTCGACAGTCATCCTGTTACTTAATAACCCGAGGGAATAACCCTATGAACAATCAAGCAGTTAATCTTTCTGATCATTCAGGAGCAAAGCGACCAGAATTAAACTCTTGTTTACTTAGTAATGAAGCGATTTTAGTCCGCGATACTCTCATCAAAAAAGGACTTGAAACACCGATGATTGAAAATGGATTGAATAATAAACAAAAATACCAGCGAATAAAAAGCCTCATGTCTGACGTTTTAAATACGCTTGGGTTAGATTTAAAAGACGATAGTCTGGCTGAAACACCTCATCGCATATCCAAAATGTATGTTAATGAAATTTTTTCGGGTCTTGATTATTCACTATTTCCAAAGCTTTCACTTATAGAAAATAAAATGGGAGCAGATGAAATGGTAAAAATCCGTGATATAGACATGACTAGTACCTGTGAGCATCACTTTGTGATTATTGATGGGGTTGCTAAAGTAGCATATATACCAGGTGATAAAATAATTGGCCTGTCAAAGATAAACCGCATTGTGCGTTTTTTTGGGCAGCGCCCCCAGGTTCAGGAACGACTAACACGCCAAATTATGGTTGCCTTACAAGCATTGCTAGATACCAAAGACGTTGCGGTAAGCATTGATGCCACACATTATTGTGTCAAATCTCGAGGGGTAATGGATAGTAATTCGCAAACAAGTACCACTGCACTTGGCGGTTGTTTTAAGGAAAATATACATACACGAGCCGAATTTTTAAACCCATGATGTTTATTCTAATGAAGAGAATGTTACTGCTTTTAAAAGTTAACTAAAATGACTTACCGGGATTATTGGCGCAGTGGTTGGTACACGTTTTTTAAATCTAATAAAAATTAAAAACAACAATGTTAAGGAATTGCCATAGGAAATAGCGCTCACGGAATTGGTACAGCTAGAGCTTTCACCTTGAATCAAGAAATGACGGCGCTTGCTGGATTATCTATGGCGTTAGCGGCATTATTGAATGCCTTGTTGTTGCCATGGTTGGTTAAGTTTTTTATGCTTTTTAGGCTTACCAGAAGCTAGAAATGACAAGTTAAATAAACGAATTATCCGTTTCAAAAGACGAAACGGTAATTTCGCTAAAATCCGTCGTAGTTTCCGGAAGGAAACGTCCACGTAGAATGTCGTGCTTGGGATACTCGCTGCTACTGAATTGATTAATTGGTGGTTATTTGAAAAAGTGCCTTAAAGTTGGGGGGTGTGTATCTTTTACTAGCTTACCCTGCCTTCCGCAATAACACAGCAGGCCTTACAGTCATCCGCCGATGTAGATATTGGGCGCCAATCACCAGCGTCGTTACACTTACAACCAATGCCGTCAAAAGGCCCACCCAAATTAAGTCAGTCGAGGGTAATTTCATTCGCCATTCTAGTAGTGGCAAAGCAATCGCTGAACCCAGTATGACTGCAAATATTGCTGTCACTAAAGCGATCAGTAAAAACTCGATATACAAGCTTTTACGAATCACGGATAAACGAACACCCAGCGCATTTAATACAGAGGCATCGTAGACCTGACGAACCCGACTGGCTGCAATTACGGCAAATAAAACCAATAAGCTGGCGAGGAAACTGATCACAGCAACCACCATCAAGCCACTCGTTGCCTGACCGAGCAAACCACGAGCGCTGGCGAGAATGCGAGCGGTACGCACAGTCACTACATTTGGTGCAACATCGGCAATGGCTTTTTGTGCTTGTAGCGCTTGATCATCACTTAACCACGCTGCCCCCACGTATCTTTCAAGGGAAGAATCCAGAACGCCATCCGCAACAATGCCTTCAAACCAAAAGCGTGTTTGTAAGCCTTTTTGTTTGTGAATTGCGGCTATTTTGAATGTAAGAGTTTTACCCGCGATCGCATAACTGATGTGATCGCCCACTGTTATGCCAATACGTCCCGCTTCTCGGTCTTCCATCGACATGAAGGGGATCGATTGATCATCGTCAGCTTTCCACCAACTTCCTTCAACCAATTCTAAACCGTCAACATTACCGCCACGATAGCTGAGTTTGTGGTCGTCGTTTAAGGCATCTCGTATGTCTTTATCGCTATTAGCATCATTAGCACCAGCAGACAATAAGTTAACAACTGATATACCGTTGACCGATACGATTCGTCCTTGCACTAACGGGGCTAGCTCGACTCTTGACTGTGGCGACGTTTCTTTTAATGCATTTTTAATGTCTTCAACCTGATTTGGACTAATGTCATAGAGAACCAATGCGGGAGCGTCATTAGGAATGGTGGACTTTATCGTGCGTTGTAGCGAGGTCACGACCAAGGTACAAATTACCAATAAGGTTAGCGCCGACCCTAATGATAATAAAGAGCTTCGTAAAGGCGAAGCCGGGCGATATAGATTCGCTAGTGCGAGCCGAAACGCGAGGCTTTTACGAACACCTTTTGTTCTAGACTTTCCGTGTTCTCCGTCGATACGTTTTGCAAAAAATCTAATCAGACGCAGCGCAATTTCTAAAAGCCCCAGCAACAATGCTACAAGCAAAATAAAGCCAGCACCAAACAGCAGTGAAGGCACACTGATTAAAATCAGGGCGATAATGCCAGCGGCGCAAAGTGCGGTTGCCAACAACCAGTTTTTAGGGATGCTAAGCGCGTTAATCCCAGAGTCACGAAATAGACTCGCTGGCGATACCGACAACGCTGAACCAATCGCAGTTAAGGCAAAGCAAAAAGCAGTCAATAAACCAAATAGAAAGGCGCTTAGCAGTGGCGCTGGTAAGGCAACCATTGAAGTACTAATGGGTAACTCAGCAGCGACCATGGAGCCACCGAGTAAAGCAAGTAATGCACCAAGCACACACCCGACAAGGCTTGCACCACCGCCTAGAATACCTACTTGTAACAAATAAACAGACGCAATGCGTCGGTTACGTAAACCCAAAGATCGAAAGGTGGCGATGGTTTTTAGCTTGCTTTGTAAATAGGATTGAATACTGCTGAACACGCCCAAACCGCCAATAAACAAGGTGCTAAATCCAATCATCAAAAAGCCAGAAGCAATCTGTCCCAAGCGTTCAGCGATACGTTCACTGCGGTCTTCGAATGTTCGCACTTCCCAGCCACGATCCGGGAATTGCTCATAAAATAGTGTTTTCCAAGTAGCTGCAGGTATGTCGGTCGCGACACGATAATCGTAATCAACGCGTGAGCCTGGTTGCAATAAACTGGCATCCGTAATTGCCTGAGGAGAAATTAACACCGGTGAACCGCGCCAATCTGCAGATAAATTACGGTCGGGTTGTTGCAAAATTAAGGCACGCACCTCCATTTGTAGTCTGCCGATAGATACCACATCACCGACTTTAAGATCATAACGTATAGCGAGTGCATTATCGATAGCTAACCCCCAGCGCCCGTCCTGTTTTTTGATAAGCTCAGAGAGTGGTTTCTCAGGTTCGAGCTGTAAACTGCCGTAAAGCGGATACAAGTCATCCACAGTTTGTAGTTCGACAAGCACGAAGTCTTCTTTCGGTGTCCCTAGCATGGTACGCAATTCGATGAGTTCCGAAATTTTACCGTTTTTCTTCATCCAATTCACAGCTTCATCAGGTAGTGGTTTTGAATTGTTGGTAGATACCTGCACATCACCGCCCAATAGTTGCCTTGTGTCCGACAGCAAGCCGTCACCCACTAGGCGATATAAGCCACCAGTGGCTGCAACTAAGGTAACGCCGAGTAACAGACACGCACAAAAAATCCACAATGACGAGCCGCTGGCGCGCAGATCACGCCAGGCCAGACTAAGCAGAAAATGCATTAACAGCATCCTCCACTAATTTTCCCTGTTGCAGACGAAATACCCGCTGACACTTCGACGCGATGGCTTCATCGTGCGTCACCATTATCATCGTCGAACCAGTTTCGCGGTTTAAACCAAATAATAACTCGATGACGCGTTCGCCTGTTTTCGCATCCAGATTACCTGTTGGCTCATCCGCTAATAATAAGCGGGGCTGGTGTACCAAGGCACGAGCAATTGCAACACGTTGCTGCTCACCGCCTGATAATTGCATTGGATAATGTCCTGCGCGTTCTGCCAGACCAACCCGCTCAAGCATCGTCGTTGCGATTTGACGCGCATTTTGTCGAATATTGCCGCGCTCAGCAATTTCTAGCGGCAACATCACATTGCCCAGTGCCGTCAAACTTGGCACTAAATGAAACGACTGAAAAATAATGCCCAGACTGTCACGGCGAAGATCCGCTAGTGCATCAGCATCAAGGTTGGAAAGGTCTTTATTATCCAGCAGAATAGAACCGCTTTTGGGTTGCTCCAAACCTGCCAGTAATAACAACAGCGACGTTTTACCTGAGCCAGAAGGCCCTAAAATCGCAGCTGTCTCGCCTTGCAGAAGTTTTAGATCAACATCAATCAATACATTCAGCGTCGAATCCTGCATGGTGTAGGAAAAGCTTAACTGCTTAAGATCCACAACAGTTGATGATGGTGATGGGTCGAAAGCATTTGAAGCTGGGTTTGAACTCATAATTTTGTGTCTCTTTGATTGAACGAGTTTACTGTATTTATCATCTTCTGAAAGTTGAAAAACACCTACAAAGTCCTCTTCTCCACTTTTAAGATAAATATCTGAATGTTTTTTCTGGGACTAGATTTTTTAATTAAATCATATTTGAAGAAATATAACTTTTAGGGATAAATATTCAAGGGTATTGCCTCTTTTGTTCAGCTGATCCCTGTTTAAAGCTAGTGCACTGAAGTAAGTGCATTTAAAGGAAGCGCAACTTCCACAGGAAATATTGGAGGAAGGTTGTCTCATTCATCAGGAATGGATTAGAAAAATTGAATGATAAACAACGTTATGAACTCCATAAAGCGAGATAGGAAAAGTGCTTAAAAGTAGGGGGGTGTCATTTAAACAGTCAAAAATAAATTTTCTGTATAACTTTTGTATATGTTTAACGTTTTTTTTACATTCACTCAGATATTATAACTATGAGTTAAATAACGAAAGGTAGATATCATGAAATTATCAACGAAAGGACAATACGCCATAACTGCCATGATAGATTTGGCAGGTAACTACAATTCTAGCCCAGTAACACTCACTGAGTTTTCTAGCTCACAAACTATTTCTTTGTCATATTTAGAACAACTTTTCTCGAAACTAAGAAAAGCAGGACTTGTGGAAGGTGTTCGAGGCCCAGGCGGTGGATATAGATTAAGCAAAACACCTAATTATATTAGTATTGCAGATATAGTATTTGCGATTGAAGAACCAGCTGAAAGTAGGAATAGGCATTCTAACTGCGTAAAAGGTGATAATTGTGAGACTCATCAGTTATGGAATCAATTAAGCGACCAACTGACTTCCTTTTTAGAATCAATTACTTTAGCTGATGTTATCAAGGATCAAGTTGTTGTAAAAAATCAATATCGATTAGATGAAACCACGCGTCGAATTTCTTCAATGTTTCCAGTTAGTTCTGATTTGATGGTTGCGTGATAGCTTATTTAGAGCTTACCAAAAGCCCGAAATGACAAGCCAAATATAAAACCATCCGTTTAAAAGAACGAAACAGTAAGTTCGCTAAAGTACGTCGCAGATTTCTAAAGAAATCTGCGACATGACTCGTTCGCGCTTGGAATGTTATTTAGTACTAGAACTATATTTAGCTTGTTATAAAAAAAGTGACTAGAACTGTCGGTAATTTTTCTTATTAGTAAAAAGATTAGTATATAAACGATAATAACGTTTATTAACCATATGATTGCAATCGGATAAATGCGCAGGTTTAGCACAAATAAAACACTCACAATTGCTTAATCCGGTGTACTACTGTTGTAGTACTCAGTAGTACTCAGTAGTACTCAGTAGTACTCAGTAGTACTCAATAGTACACCGGGCTATTAGCTTTCTAGAATAATGATCAGGCCGGTTGTCATGACCCCCGAAAGTAAACTCAAAAACCACTTTACTCGTGTAAATGCTGGCTCGCTAAGATTGTCTATAAATTTAAATAATTTAGATAACATGTCCTCATTCTCCTTATGCTATTGCTTTGATTTGTTGTTCGCACTCACTGGTCGCAAAATTATCCAGTTTGTCGAAAAATGTCTTGTGATCGATATAGTGTGATCCATCACAGGAGAGTGTCATACCGATTAGACCATTCATATGGCATAACCATGTCCTCTCTTCTAGATTGGTAAATTTATTCTTTCATCCAGCCTTTTCATCCAGCCTATTACCAAGTAACTAGATGATTGTTTCAATACCCGAGTAAATTACTCAGGATTTAAGTATATCGACTCAATGAATAAATAATAATTGATATTTTTGATAATAATCATAGAATATCATCTATGGTTAAAGCACAGATTGGACAACTTGCACGGCGTATGAGCCTTCGTCAGCTACAGGTCTTCGAAGCGGTGGCACGTTTATTGAGTTATACACGTGCAGCGGAGGAGCTGTTCCTGTCGCAGCCAACGGTTTCAATGCAGATTAAGAAGCTCGAGGGCGATATAGGGCTGCCGTTGACGGAGCAGATAGGCAAGAAAATATCCCTCACCGAAGCGGGTAAGGCTTTATATCAGGCATCAAGAGATATCATAGAGATACTCAATCGTTTCGAGATGGAGATCGATGATCAAAAAGGTCTGCGAACCGGCCAGTTGCGTATCTCGGTTGTGACAACAGCTAACTACTTTGCACCACGCTTGATAGGCAGGTTCAATCAGGAATATCCGGGCATCACATTATCGCTTGATGTCGGCAATCGCGTGCACATACTCCACAGGATGAGTCAGAACATGGACGATCTCTACCTGGTTGGAAAGCCACCTGACTCAAGTGAGCTAGATTTTCAGCCTTATCTCGAAAATCCGATGGTAGTGGTAGCACCTATCAATCACCCAATGGTTGGAAGAAAGAATATCCCTTTGATCGAGATCGCTGAGCAGCCCTTTATCATTCGTGAACTTGGTTCGGGTACGCGCATCGCCGTTGAGCAACTATTTGCCGAGCACCAGCATAAACTTAATATCAGCATGGAGCTTGGCAGTAATGAGTCGATCAAACAGGGGATTTCAGGTGGGCTTGGCATTGCTGTAATCTCTCAACATACACTCACCAAAGGTGACCTGACAGAGCTTGCAATACTTGACGTCGAAAGCTTTCCGATCTCCTGGCAGTGGTATGTCGGTCACCCGCGTGGCAAACGTTTATCTATTGTAGCTAAAACATTTATCGATTTTATGTATAAGGAAGGAGCTCAATTACTACCTGAGAATATACACGTTAAAGACAGATAATCAGACAACAACTGAGCGCCGACTTTGGGTCGAAAGTGGACAAAAGTAGGGGGGTGTGTTTAAACAGTAATTTCAATGGAAAAAACAATTACTCTGATCCTGATAATCTACAGCTCAACTCAATTTCGTTCCAGGAAATCCTTTATATCTTTATAACTGTTATTCAGTGAACGCAGGGGTGCAGCAAGGCTAGCAATAATTTTGATATGCTCTACTCCTTTATAGAGGCGGGTTTCCACCGAGTTACCTGCATCTGTTATCGCTTTGGCAAATCGTTTGGTATGCAAAGGTAAAACGCGCTTATCATCTTCACCATGAATCAATAACATCGGTACCATACCAGAATGCACATTGGCTAGTGGTTTAGCCTGCTGTGCGTTACTACTGGCAAAAATCGGTACAACCTCAGGGTCTTTCAGATTCAAATCATAAGGTCCAGAGAGTACAATAACCGCAGCTAGCATTGTATTAACATTACGCTTCTGTAAATAGCTTAGGTCAGTCGCCAGAAGGGCAGCAGTATGTGCCCCAGCAGAATGGCCCATCAATATATAAGCAGTCATGGGGCGGCCAAGCAATTGTGCTGCATGTTGATTGGTATACTGAATAGCATCAGCCACATCATCCACAAATGCAGGGAAGCGCACAGCAGGGTAGAGTCGATAATCCGGAATTATAACTGTATAGCCAAGCCTGGTTAGTGCTTGAGCAACAAACTTATAGTCTTTCTTATCACCCTTTTTCCACGCGCCACCATATACAAACACAATCGGTGGTTTGTTATTCCTTTTTTTGGGAATATAAACATCAAGCTTATTGCGCTCGTCACTCCCGTAAGCATATTCTGTTAGTTCATATCCAGTTGATGGTGTTAGAGAATTGAGAATATCGGTGGGTTTCACATTACTACAGCCTGCAGTGAATAAGAGTATTATCAAGAATAGTGGTAATCGCTTCATTTAAATTTACCCCCCTCAATGGTAGCTTGTTATTTGCAACTGAGAGATTGACCAGCTGAGATTAAAAAATACTACGTCGTCATTTTCTAGTTGGAATCTAAAGGATAGAGTGTTCATCAATTTTGCTCAATTAACCTTGTTATTTATTATTTCTTTCGATACGCATCTCTTATGAAGGTATTTAAAAAATGTGGCTTTTCTAGGCTTACCAAAAGCCAGAAAAGTCCGCCGTAGATTCCTCAAGGAATCGTCGACGTACAATGTTCGAAGTTCGAAGTTCGAATGTCATTGGCTACTAAAGTTTTTTAAAGGATGGTTATTAGGAAAAGTGCCTAAAAGTGGGGCTGGGTAATTTAATTAACCAAAAAGACGCTTATCTATGTCCAATTTTTATCTTTTGATAAACCTTGAGTTCTCAGCATAAGTATAATTATTCATAATTAAGGCTCGAAAACATTAATTGATAAAATATGAAGAAAAATCAAATGATTTTTTCAAATTCGCTTATTGACGCATCAACAATGTTAATTGACTCTTGCCAGACGTCCATTTCTTTAATGTTGCTATTTAAATGCTTTTGAATGCAGGCTTCAGTCTTCATTCTGCTTGTATCTTTTAGAAAAATAAATAGGACGTCCAGTGCGCCAAGCGAAGCTGGCGTTAGATCAAAGAGTGAAATTCTCTTACGCAGTAAGGCGTAGTGAACCGCTGCAACCCCGAGTCATGGGCTGTTATCCGTAAGGATAGGGGCTAAGCGTTGACAGGGGAAGGTACAGGCTCAGTATTGAGCTCCGAAAACAACATTGCAGATGCTGACCTCGTTGGATGATAGGGAAGGCAATACAGTAGACATACGCTAAATCACGAGTATGGGGCTGGTCTGCCGGAGTCGTAGACCTGGTGCATGTATTGATGTCTAGCGTCGGAACTTGGGAGATCCTC
>RCMY010004417.1_pt1 | contig 12175 bp, 9 predicted proteins | sample 2041341 | NCBI WGS metagenome assembly RCMY01 (sample SAMN09708234, study PRJNA481090) | Marine sediment metagenome, whole genome shotgun sequencing project.
CTGTTTTATTTGGTATCGACTATACTTAACAAAGCTTCAGTTAATGCAAACTGACGAATATCATTCAGCATAGTGACATCAAAATTATGTACGAAAGCAAACGACAGTTGGCGAGCAGGATCGCACCACGCTATTGAGCCGTTATAACCCATATGGCCAAAACCTTGCTCGCTAAAATCTACCGCTTCATCATCTTTATGTTGACTGATACTAAACAGACGATGATAGCCCAAGCGCCAATTCATATGGGCAGGCATCACCGCATCTATCCCTGAGACTTGCGGCGTGGACAACTGGGCGAACGTGGCCTCATCAATCAGCGTTTTCCCTTGCCATGTACCGCCATTTGCGAGCATGGCATAAACGGTTGCGAGCGCCTGCGCAGAAGCAACGCCATTCGCCGCTGGAATAATGGCTTGTAGGGCTGCTTTACTATAATAGTCGATAGGCTGTCTATTGGCAGGGACGAGCGCTGCTCTATAATTACTGGCATTGATAGCACTATGGTCAAAGTATAAGCGATTAATCTGGGTCGCATTGAGCTTGGTATTGGCAGGAGCAAGCTTATAATCCGCTGCTATTTGTTGCCAATCTTGATAACTTGGCAATTGGGCATAAGTAGTTAATGTCTGTTCAGAATCCGCTTTTAATGTGGGTTTATGGCGTTTATTGCGCAACGATGAACTGTCTTCATTTGACGTTTCAAAATCTTTAACCAATTTGGCAACGTCCTCTACTTTATGAGCAGGAACACCGAAATAACAGCTATCAGCAATGTCCAAAGGCTCCGTCAAATAATAACGTAGCGCCTCAGCAAGCGACATTTTAGTAACCGTTTCTATCAAACCACCCAATATCCAACCATATACCAGTGCACTATACGAAGAATCATAGGCGGCCGCCTTGTCGGTATTGTCAGGTTTGGTCGTCGGCATAGCAGCGACTTTTGCTTTCATGGCCTCCCAATCAAGCAAAGTCTCGCTATCAGCATCAATAGAATTGATAGCAAATAAATCCGCTTGATGTGACATCAGTTCTCGCAGCGTAATATTTGCTTTACCATTAGCCGCAAATTCAGACCAATAATCAGCAATAGGACTATCGTAGTTGAGCAACTGCTGTGAGACTAATACATGGGTTAAGGTTGCCAATACGCCTTTCCCTGTCGAAAAATTCAATGACAAAGTGTCTGTTTGCCATGGCATATTAGCCTGCGCCATACCTACATTTGCTCGCACGACACACTTGTCCGCCTGATAAACGACTAACGCTCCCCCTGCTGGCGCGTCATCAAGCTGCAAAGCTATCAATAATTGCTGTAATCGCTGTTGGATTTTATTATCAATGTTTTTATTATTGATGTTTTTATCGATGTTTTCATTATCGTCATGACTGTTTTTTTCGTTGTTGTTTGTCATTATTGCCTCGTTTTATTTTATGAGAGATTCAAACCGTTCATGATAGAGCTATTTCAAGTTAAAAAAATATAGTAAGGATAAATATAGTGCACTAATCGTAAAACAGGCCACCTATTGGTCGCCTGTTTTAAAAATACACTGCTATCATTTAGCTGCTATCACTTAAAAATATCATGAGTTTAACGCGGTACTAATAAGCGATTATGAACCTCTTCTTCCAGACTTGTGAGCCCATGACTATAACCGCGCTCCATAGCAGTATCCATCTTGCGACCACGTAGCCAACCGGCACGTAGCGCAATTGCGGCACCTGCACGATTGCCAGACCCGCAATGCATGGCAATCTTTTTACCATGGTGTTGGCGCAATATATTATCAAAGGCCAATATATTAAGCTGCTTTAAATCTTTTGCGCCACTGATAGGCAAATGCTCATAAGCCATACCTGCCTGCTTGACGGCGGCGGCTTCATCAAATGCCAACTCATCATCGGGCTGCAAATTGATTATCAGCTCAACCCCAGCATCTGCTAAAGCGGTTACTTTGGCCTCATCAAGCGCACCGCAAACGATGGTTTGTTGGTCAGGACGAAAATAAGGATTTAAAGCATCAGCAAGATTGATACCGTTATCAGTTGTAATTTCTTGGTTATCAGCTGTGTTGTCTTGAACGTTGTCTACATCGATAGGTGTTTGGCTATCGGTTTGTGCTTTGGTATTTTGAGTCATGGCTATAAATTAGTTAGGTGAGTAGATTTAACTTACCATTAGCCTCTACTGGCGGATTTAGTAGAGGCTAATAAGTAAGCGTGCATTCATTCATTGGGCATAGTCATTTAAAACCAATAACTATACTATTTATTTATGGGTTGATTGTTTTACTTATCTTCTTCAAACAATTTGACCACGCCAGCGAGATGAGGCTTGTCGTTTTTAGCACTGTACAGACCAAAAACACAAGTATCCTCTATATTCTCAAGTTTGGCGATTGGCTCAGCGATTAGTTCCACCTCTGATGGCAAAAAGATAGGCAGTTTGAAAGATACTTCAATCGTACAGGCATCAGGTAATGTGCCCATCATTGCCAAACACTTGGCTTTGGACCACATACCATGCGCAATCGCTTTGGGAAAACCAAATGCCCGCGCTGATAATGGATGCAAGTGAATAAGGTTAAAGTCGCCTGAAATAAAAGCATAACGACGGCCAATATCTTCAGGTACTTCAAATACTTTATGAACCCCTGCCTCATCAACCATCGGCTTGACCGTCACTGGGCGCGGCTTGCTTTTACTATCTGCGCGGCTGTCAGGTTTTTTGCCACGGGCCAAATAAGTCGACACTCCTTCCCAGATGATATCGTCATGCGACTTTACGGTAGTGACAAAGTCGAACTGCTGACCTTGAGCGTGATCGCGGAGGTTATCAAAAGTCACCGACATGGCCACTGTCTCACGTTCACCAATAGGACGATATTGGGTGACACTATTGTCCACATGTACCAAACCTAACATAGCAAAGGGAAACGGTTCTTTGACCATCATATTCATTTGTAGCGCCTGTGAGAGTACCGCAAAGTACGTCACCGGTATTTTGCCATTATCCTGAAACCCGCAAATCTTACGATAATCTTTAAGGTTACTCTGATCGATATGTAAATCATCCACATAATAGGTCGATTGTGGTAACTCATCTTTACCGACTTTAGCATTCTCACCAATAGGTATTAGGCTCTTGATAATATTAGCGTAAGTAGTGTGCGCTTTTGGCAGCGCATCATAGTGTTTATCTGACATAAATCTATCCTAAGTAGCGCTTAAGCAAATTTTCTCAGCGCATCGATTGGCTATGGAGTTACTCATTTTGTAGTAATTTGTCCAGGAAATATAGGACAAAAAAGTTACCAAATAAGTTGATATGAAGTTATTTATTGAGTGATGAAGCGAGCGAGCAATCAAGCAGCAACCAAATATAAACCAACTACTTTATATAAGCTAATAACGCAGTCTTAATCAGGCAGTCATTTAGCAGTCATTTAATAACTATTCAATTTATTTTATCTTATGAAACCTGTGTTTTTATCATAAAAAAGCCACCCATGGGTAGCTTGATTACAATAAATGTGCAAATCTTTCGTAAGTATTTATTATTGACCTTATAAATACTTAGCAATATCAATAACTTGTACTGTCAAAAACTTATTAATATCGCTATTATCGTAACAGTAACATAGGACAAATATTTACTATGCACCAAGCAAGCTTTGACCGCAGACACGTACGATATTACCATTGAGACCGCCTGACGCAGGAGAGGCCAACCACGCAATCGTTTCAGCAACATCGACGGGCAAGCCGCCTTGACTCATAGAGTTCATACGGCGACCTGCTTCACGAATGGCAAAGGGAATCGCTTCTGTCATTTGCGTCTCAATAAAGCCTGGAGCGACCGCATTAATTGTCATGCCTTTATCATTGTTTGCTAACTGTTTAGCAGTCGCATCTACCAAGCCAATGACACCAGCTTTAGAGGTTGCGTAATTGGTTTGTCCCAAGTTACCCGCAATGCCTGAGATTGAAGAGACACAAACGATACGCGCATCCTCTTTGAGGACATCATTATCAAGCAAATAACGATTGAGCTTGGCAATACTAGCAAGGTTGATATTGATGACCATATCCCACTTTTGCTCATCCATATTGGCCAGTGTCTTATCACGAGTCACACCAGCATTATGGATAACGGCATCAAGACCGCCACGTTTTTCAGCAGCTTCTGCAATCTGCACGCCAGCATCATCATTGGTGATATCAAGCATCAATGTTGAACCGCTGATTTCGCTCGCCACCTTCTGTAAATCAGCTTGTTGCTGCGGCACATCAAGACAGATCACATGCGCGCCTTCACGCGCCAACACGCGAGCAATCGCTTCACCAATACCGCGACTGGCACCCGTCACAAGCATCGTTTTACCGCCTAGTGGCTGTGTCCAATCTACATCAACAGCAGACCCTTTATTCACACGCACCACTTGACCTGACACATAGGCTGAACGCGCTGAGGTAAAGAAACGCAATGTCGAGTCAAGATTTTGTTCAGCACCTTCCGCAACATAAACTAGCTGCGCCGTAATACCGCGCTTAAACTCTTTACCGACAGATTTTACAAAGCCCTCAAGCGCACGCTGAGCAAGTGCGGTCTCAATGTCTTCGATAGCTTCGGGCGGACGACCGATAACGATAACGCGGCCTGATTTTTCAACACGGCGCGCAACCGTATGGAAAAACTCATAGACCTGTTTAAGCGCTTCTGCATTACTAATATTACTGGCATCAAATAACAATACTTTAAACTTATCATCACCGCCTGTATCGGCTTTTGCTTCAATACCCGCATCAGAAATCGCGTCTTTGACCCTATCACTGCTGTTGACGAAAACCTCAGCATGTAATTCTGACAGAATACGCGCGACTGATTCGCTTACACGGTTATCATCGCCAGTGGCTGAGCCAACCAATACACTACCACGCACCAGACGTTGGCCACTCTCAAAACGATCTAGGTTTACCGGTAAGGGTAAGCCCAAATTTTTAGCGACTTTTTTACCAATAGAAGATTGAACAAAATTACCATAACGGTCTGACATAAAGAACTCCTGTTCTTGAAAATTAAAACAATTACAAATGAAAAAATGAATAAGCCGACTAAACGAGCCGACTATAAATGACCTTATTATAAAGGCTCACTGTCATCATGATTATCAATAATTATTAGTCTTTGGTAAATGAATCCCAAGTTGCCATAACTATACACGCCCAGTATACACAAGTCCAAAACTCAACGATTTATACGACAATCATTGAGCTCAACAAAGCAATGAATAGCGTAGAACGGTACGGTTACTTTCTCACTATTTAAAAAACGAATAGCTATGTTAATATTAGTTCTCATTAAAATTGGGCCTAAAAAGTATACATCAGCACATACTGATAACAATATATTATCAAATAGCTAGCACAGCAAAGAGATTAGGTAATACTGACCAGTCTACGCTTTTGGTATTCGCTTGAACTTAAATGCCTATTACCTGACTTGCTAAAGACATACAATAACATGGCAAAAACTATTAAGATAAACCGCTAACATCTTATATATTTATAACCTATCTTATTTATTGCGGCTGTTTTGTATCACAGCTGTTTTACTATTGGTTTAATGATCGCGATATTCTATAGCGACAGCCTCTACATTCACTTATTTTAAGGATGATTTTATGAGTAACAAAAAGAAAAGCCCGGTCATTGAAAGTACTGTTGTTAAAGGTAGTGACACAGTCACTGATAATAAAAACACAAATACTCAAACGAAAGACAGCAATAAGAGCGACACTACAGACAATAACGTTCATTACGATTCAATTGCTGAACTCAAAAAGGCAACTGACATTGTCGATGCTGATGGAAACCCGATAGACGAGAGTGCTGAGCACGAGCTCACTGAAGAGCAACAGAAAAAAGCCAAAATCAGAGAGGATTTAAAAAACGAAGCGGATCTTGATGAGTCTGATGAGAGTATATCTGATACGACAGTAGACTCAAATGCTGATGCTGATGCTGATGCTGATAAAAACAGTACAGAAGTTAGGCCTGCAAAAGAAGATAACAAAGCTAAAAAGCCAGCGCAGAGCAGCAAAAAAGACGATGATCAAAATGACAACACTGACGATGCAGCTGCTAAAAAACCCCGTGCGGCAGCTAAAAAAACTAACACTCCTAAATTGTGCTCCGGTCAGCATCGCGTTGCTATTTTAGGGGGCAACCGTATTCCATTTGCACGCTCAAATGGTCCTTATGCTGATGCAAGCAATACTGACATGCTTACCGCCGCATTCAATGGTTTGATTGAACGCTATGACTTGCAAGGAGAGCGTGTGGGCGAAGTGGTCGCTGGTGCCGTCCTAAAATTAAGCCGCGACTTAAGTTTGACTCGCGAAGCCGCCCTTAATACGGCTTTGGATCCACATACGCCAGCTTATGATATCTCACAAGCATGCGGTACTGGCTTGCAAGCGACGTTTGCCGCGGCAAACAAAATCGCTTTAGGGGTTATTGATTCAGCGATTACAGGCGGTGTCGATACGACATCAGACGCTCCTATTTCCTTAGGTGATGGCCTACGTCATGCCCTAATCAAATTGGGTGCCGCTAGGAATAATAAAGAGCGTTTAAAAGCTTTGCTAAGTATCAACCCCACCGATCTCATTGATAGTCCACAAAATGGCGAGCCCCGTACAGGCCTATCTATGGGCGATCATCAAGCGATTACGGCGCTTGAATGGAATATTAGCCGTGAAGATCAAGATAAATTGGCCTTTAACAGTCATAAGAATTTGGCACGTGCCTACGATGAAGGTTTCTTTGATGACTTGATTACACCGTATAAAGGTCTGACCCGCGACAACAACTTGCGTCCGGACTCTACTCTTGAAAAAATGGGTAAATTGAAACCAGCGTTTGGTACAAAAAATGCCAATCCTACGATGACAGCGGCCAACTCTACCCCATTAACGGATGGTGCCTCTTGTGTGCTATTGGCGAATGATGAATGGGCAGAAGCACACGGACTTAAGCCATTGGCGTACATCGTGCACCAAGAAACTGCTGCCGTTGATTTCATTGGTAAGTCTGGCAACAAAGAAGGCCTGCTAATGGCGCCAGCTTATGCGGTACCACGTATGCTTGAGCGTGCAGGACTTAGTCTACAAGACTTTGACTTTTATGAGATTCATGAAGCTTTTGCCTCACAAGTATTGTCGACTCTCGCTGCTTGGGAAGATGAAACCTTTTGCCAAGAGCGTCTAGGACTGGATGCGCCATTAGGTTCTATTGATCGTAGCAAGCTCAATGTTAATGGTTCATCACTTGCCGCTGGGCATCCTTTTGCCGCTACGGGTGGACGCATTTTAGCCACGGCTGCTAAATTACTGGATCAAAAAGGCTCAGGTCGTGCCCTTATCTCTATCTGTGCAGCGGGTGGCCAAGGCGTTACTTGTATCTTAGAGAAATAGTTTTTTTAGACAATGGATATAATAGCCAATAACTTTACCCTTTAATCTACTGATTAGAGGGTATTTTTTTGGCACATCATTATAAAAATAATGACAAATTGCTCATAATATATTGACGAAAGCACTTATGTTCTATCGCAGAGACAACTTGCAAATATGGTAAGGTAGACATTAACAATAACTAAAATTTAATAAGTTTTCATTTATGCTTGAATTAATGCATCTCACTAAAAGGACATAAATAGGAGATTATTATGGGAAAGGTACCTTCAGAAATCGACTCACAAACCTCAACACCATCCTTAACACCCCAAGAAAGTAACGAGCTCAGCCAGTCTGAGCAGGATAACTTTATTGGGCGTATAGATAAAGAAGTTATTAGTGACGAGCTACGGCGCAAGATGCATCAAGACTTAATTGATACCTATGATGAAGAGCTTGAAAATGAAATAGATGATTATGTCCGTGATTTTCGTTTTGACGGGCGTGAGATGACAGCGCAAGAAAGGCTTGATCGTCGGACTTATTTTCAGGAATTAGTACGCTTACAACGTGAGCTCATTAAATTACAAGATTGGGTGGTTGATCGCGGCGAACGCATCGTAGTGATATTTGAAGGTCGGGATTCGGCAGGTAAAGGGGGTGCAATCAAACGTATCACCCAGCGTCTAAATCCACGGGTTTGTAGAGTAGCTGCACTGCCTGCGCCGACTGAGCGTGAGCAGTCACAATGGTATTTCCAGCGTTATGTGGCACACTTGCCAGCAGCAGGAGAGATTGTTTTATTTGATCGCAGTTGGTATAACCGGGTCGGTGTTGAACGCGTGATGGGTTTTTGTACTGATGCCCAATATGAGGAGTTTTTTCAATCGGTACCGGCGTTTGAACGCATGCTAGTACGCTCTGGTATCCGCTTGGTAAAGTATTGGTTTTCAATTACCGATGATGAACAGCATTCGCGCTTTATGAGCCGAATTCATGACCCGCTCAAACAGTGGAAACTGTCACCGATGGACTTGCAATCACGGCGACGTTGGGAGGATTATACCAAAGCCAAAGAAACCATGTTTGAGCGTACTCATATTCCAGAAGCACCATGGTGGGTGGTTGAGGGTAATAATAAAAAACGGGCACGGCTAAACTGTATTGCACATCTGTTAGATCAAATACCTTATAAAGAAGTACCGCGCGAGGAGGTAGAACTGCCTGAACGTAAGCGCGACGATGAATATTATCGCGAGCCTATTCCAGACGATATGTATGTGCCACCGCGCTATTAGTATTTTGCACCAATGTAACTCTTCAGCTTGCTATCGGTTTACAAGACTGTTATCAGTCCACTTTATTACCTATTTACTATCTGTTTACATAGTATAAGTCGCTTGCTGGCTATCAAGTTTACCTGCCAGTAGGCGCTCAACCTCATTCTTTATTTTCTGTCCCACTATATCTGTACCAATCTGAACCGCAAAACCTGCCGGACGATTGGCCTGGGCCTTATTATTAATCCAAACTACTTTACCATTCATCGGTAAACGTTCGCTAGAATTGGGTAAAACCACGGCAATAAAGACTTCATCGCCCAGCTCTTGTACGCGACTAGTAGGCACAAACAAGGCGCCGTTATCCACAAAGGACAAATAGCTAGCATACAACTTTTCAACATCTTCGATATGACAGGTGATAATTCCGCCACGTCCTGGCATTGCCATGGTCAACTCCTTATATAAAATAGAGACTCAAATCTAACGCAAATACTAATAGCTATTGATAGCTTGTTGATAATACGTCGTTAAAATGACGTTATTAAAAGTCAGTTTAGAGCGAGCTAGTAACATAATCGCTTACAGAACGGCCAAGTCTTGCATCAGCTTATCATAGGCGAATTTTTCTTGTACATTTTGTTGCAAGGCTTGTTTGGTTTGCTGTAAATGATTCGTCAGTGCTTCTAATGCGCTGTCTATAGGCGGATAAGCTGCTAACGCTGACGATAGCCTGATATCTTTTTGACTGCTTTCTAACCCAAGGCAAACGCGCCGAATATCGAGTAGCATAAGCTCGGTAAGCTTAATAAAATCGGGTAGGCTAAGCTCGGTCTGCCAATAATCACTGGCCGCTATACTACTACGCTTACCACTACGTAGTGCCTGCCAGGTCGTCAACCACAGCGCACGTTTACTATACCAAGCCGCTTCTGCCAAATCTATTGCCGCTAGCGGCGCCCCATTCGCCAGTTGCAGTAATTGTTCGATTTGCAGCGGACTTACTGCTTCACGATTAACAATACTACCCAGTTCATGGGTAATATAATCTCGGGCGACAGAAGGTTCAATAGCTTGTAGGGGCAATTGTTGCACACGACTTTTGATGGTCGGTAGTAGCTTGGCTGGCATATCACTCATCAAAAACAGATGAACTTGAGCTTGCGGCTCCTCAAGAGTTTTGAGTAGGGCATTAGCAGCCGCAATGGTCATTTGTTCGGCATGGTCTAATACGCAAATACGCATGCCCTGCCCACCTTGATATATGAAGGGTTGTAGGGCGCGGATGTCATCCACTTTTATCGTCAGTGCCGCATTACTGATTGCTTTTGCTGACCTATTATCTGCTTTCTTTTTTTTGCCAGCGCTGTTTAATGCTGCATTATTATTGCTATTATCACGACTGTCAGCACTGATAGGCATACTGGCAATAGGCAGTACTTGTAAGCTGGGATGCGTTCCGGACCTAAGCCATTGACAACTCTCACAATGCCCACAGGCTCCAAGTGGATGCTGAGCTTGCTGGCGGCACAATAACCAAGCGACCAAACGCCAGACGAATGCGCGCTTACCCATCCCCTCCATTCCAGCCGCTAATAGCGCATGCGGCAAATTATAGGGAGGCGTTGTTACTCGGCTGGTAAGCTGCGTCCATAGCACCTGCTGCCACGGTAATAACGGCGCAAAATAAATACTATCGGTACTATTAGTAGGCGTATCATTCACGTCGCTTGCCTTATAGTTTTATTAACAATTCAATCATTCTAACGTCTAACACGTCGGTAGTTTTTATACAGATACTTAGGCTATTTATCATAGCGCAAAGTTTTGAAACTCAGTCAAAGGGAGTTTGTTTAGACGATCTAAATCTTCTTGAGTATCAACACCCGCTGGCAATTGTAACGCCGCAGCAGCAATGGCAATATGTCCACCATTTTCTAAAATACGTAGCTGCTCTAGACTCTCAAGTTTTTCAAGTGGGGTTTGTGGCCAATGCACAAACTGCTGTAATAAGCTTACTCGATAAGCATATAACCCCAAATGACGGTAGGCATTTTTTGGTGCTAGCGGCTCTATTGCATCGCTATTATCAGCCGCTAACACTACATCACGATCACACGGAATCGGTGCTCGGCTAAAATAAAGCGCACGCTGTTTATTATCAACCGTTGCACTCACGACCTTGACCACCGATGGTCTACTAAAGCTATGATAATCTTCGATAGGTTCATACAAAGTGGCCATCACACTACCGCTGTCTTGTACCAACAAGGTTTTGACCTGTTCTAATAATAATGGCGGTACTAACGGCTCATCACCTTGCATATTGACAATAATATCGTGAGCAGGCCAAGCTTTTATTGCGGCTACCTCAGCCAATCTATCAGTACCTGACGCATGATCTGCGCGCGTCATTACGACTTCATACCCTGCATCCATACAAACTTTAGCGATACCTTCGTCATCAGTCGCAATACACATATCATCGGCGAAGTGCGCGGCCTGCGCTTTTTCAGCGACCCACAGTATCATAGGTTTCCCATGGATACTCAATAATGGTTTGCCCGGTAGACGGGTACTTTTAAAACGGGCAGGAATGACAATATGGGTTTTAGCAGGGGCTGGTGCAGTCGACATGAATGATTCCTATAAAAGGTAAGACATAGGCATAAAAAGTATGGTGGAAAAATAAGCCAATTTTATTTATTGATAGGTTTAGGAGTAGGTATATTCAGCTCTATTAGTTGCTGCTGTAATGTCTGATAGCAGTCATCAGATAATGTTGCTGTTACGGGTAGCACCCAAAGCCTATTGGCCAATGCTTTGTAATCGATATTAGAAAGCGGCTCTGCTTTTTCAGCGCTATCCTCATTGCTATTCTTAATAATATTCGCTAATAGTGTACGAATTTTTACGGAATCTTTAGTGGTTACAATAATGGGATATTGGCTATATTGTAGCAAATCGCTCAGACTAAAGTCATGATGATCAGGATAAGGATGTTCTATGACCTCAAAACCAAGCGTCCTGAGGGTAGCAAAAAATCGCTGCGGATAGCCAATTCCACTAACCGCATGTACGATGCTAGTTGGGCTGGGCATCACAACAGTAGAGGAAGAAATGACCCCCTTCACCTCATTATTAATATCGCTATTAATATCATTATCAGACAATATAGGATATAAACTATCAGGATGTAACTGCATGGTCAAACGCTGGGCTAAATTCTCATTATCGTCACGGATGGTTACTACCTTTGGTTTTTCGTGATAAATAACAGTTGCCTCTGTCAGTCGCGCCATCGGCTCACGTAAAAACCCTGCCGGTAGTAACTGCTTATTACCAAAACCGCGTGCGACATCCACCACAATCCATTCGATATCACGCTGCAAGGCATAGTGCTGCAAACCATCATCCGCAATAATGAGC
>RCMY010004418.1_pt1 | contig 12169 bp, 10 predicted proteins | sample 2041341 | NCBI WGS metagenome assembly RCMY01 (sample SAMN09708234, study PRJNA481090) | Marine sediment metagenome, whole genome shotgun sequencing project.
ACGCGAGTAACACAATAATAGTGATTAAGCCTAAACCCGGGAAGTAATATGCCGTGGGTATATGAGGTGACAAAAAGCTTTCTGCACTAGTGACAATCCAGGCAAGTAAATAAAAAGTAAGCGCAAAAGGTAAAATGGTAAAAAGGCCGGTAAGGATGAGTAAAATTAGTCGATTAATCATAAAAATGACATGTCCATTGGGTTAAGAAAATGGCGCAAGCATTAGCGCTTCATCTTAAGATGGATGCATTTGCTTAGTGACGTGCTGTAATTCGTGTAATAACAAATAAAATGCCCTTGTTTATACACAAAATTGCCAGACATTGTGGTTACATGATATAACCCATTACAAATTTGATAAACCTTTTATATCTGGAATCTTTATGTCTAAATCTATTATACAAACAAATAACGCCCCAGCTGCTATTGGCACTTATAGTCAAGCGGTTAAGTCTGGAAATACCGTTTATTTATCAGGTCAAATTCCACTTGTGCCAAGCACCATGGAAATGGTGTCTGAAAATTTCGAAGAACAAGCTGTGCAAGTGTTCGAAAATTTGCAGGCAGTCGTTAAAGCCGCCGATGGAACAATGGCTGACTTAGTTAAAATTAACATATTTTTAATCGACTTGGGTCAGTTTGCCAAGGTCAATGAAGTAATGGCAAAGTATTTTAACGAACCTTATCCTGCTCGCGCCGCCGTGCAGGTAAGTGCATTGCCAAAAGGCTCACAAATAGAGATTGATGCGGTCATGGTGTTACCTGAGTAAATGATCCACCAGCAAGCAATGTCTCTAGAGCGTTATCAGCGTATTCGCGCCATGCTAGCGAATCGTCAACCCGATTTGACCTTGCTGTTAGAAGAAGTGCGCAACCCCCATAATGTATCGGCAGTTATTCGTTCTGCCGATGCTGTAGGGGTGCATTGTATGCATGCAGTATGGAATCAGGCTGATAAATTGCAAAAGTGCACCGCAATGGGCAGCCAAAATTGGGTAGCAATGCAGTATCACAATACGGCAGAGCAAGCGATTGACTACTTAAAGTCACAACATATGCAAGTACTAGTAACCAATATTGATGACAACGCAGTTGATTTTCGGCAAGTGGATTATACCCAGCCTACCGCGATTGTATTTGGTCAAGAAAAGTTTGGGGTGACCGCGCACGCAATTGCCAAGGCCGATCAATCCATTATGATCCCCATGATAGGGATGGTGCAATCACTAAATATATCTGTAGCGGCGGCGACAATACTGTATGAAGCGCAACGTCAACGCGAAAATGCAGGTATGTATAACAAAAATTTATTGTCTGAGACAGAGTCTCAAAGAATTTTATTTGAACGCGGGTTTCCAGCATTGCATAAAGCCTGTGTGACCCGCAATTTATCGTTTCCTATAATCAATGGTCAGGGCCAGATAGAAGCTGATAACGGCTGGTGGCAAGCAATCCAATTTTCAACACGAAATATACCCATACCACTGACCCAGCAATAGAAAGAGGCAATGGATACCTCTTGGTTTCCTCACAACTAAAAGTGTGATGTTTACGTCTCCAACATCACACTTTATTGAATCTACAAAAACGTAGCTTCATCCTATCGTTATTTTGGTCCAGCTAAAAACCAAATAATCAAACCAACAACAGGAAATAAGAACACTACCAATGCCCAAACAATTTTCGACAAGGTTGAAGCGTTTGATTTGAAAATACTAAGAATTGCCCATATCGCGACAATTAAGTGAATAAGACCCAAAATACTTGATAACATAATTTCTATCCTTAAAACATTAATGTAATGTACAACCCACACAAATTGTGGATTGATTCATAATGTATGCCACAGCGCAATTATAATACACGCCTTAAACTACGTTAAAGTTCTCACAATAACCAGAATTTATTCATAAATGTTTAGTCAATTCACTTGCTAGTGGTATATACAATATAGTCACCTGTTTAAAATTTAAATCGCCAGCCAATGGTATCTATTACACCTATTAAAGACATTGATTTTTTCGCTCACTTTGCTTTAGTTTAAAGCACACCATGTAAATATAAGTTAGGGTAATAAATTGTTTGCAGTGCCGATAGAAACGCTGAAGTTAAATTCCAGTGATAAATGTTTTATTATGTATGCCAGTAAAGAAAAATTAGAAAATGCACCTAGTTTTGATAAAGATAATTGGCCAAATACTGCCGATGTAAAGTGGCAGCAGTCAATAACTAATTATTATAAAGTGTAGTCACAAGCGTTATGCAGACGTAAGTTTTCAGTTGTAAAAACTGACATACTCAATGGTTCGATAAGCATACCCTTTTAATTGAATGTGTACTATAAATAACGCATTGAAAGCGGTTATCAAAACGCGGCATCGTATCTCTTAGGTATTAATTTCAATAAGTGTCAAGTGTCTCCCATACGCTATTCTTGATTCAAATACTTATTATAGTCGATAGAAATCAATTATTTTTTGAGATGCCGTGTGAGATTAATTTCAACAAACACCCTCTTGAGCGCTATTTTTTCCAGCGTTAGCATTTGCTCAATAAGTGCAGCTAGCATGGCGCAAGATCCCTTTCAACCCTCTGGTACTTCGCTTACCCGTGGCAGTGTGGTCTCACCAAATGATCTTAATTCAAGCACACATAATCCAGCCGCACCAAGCTACTTACTAAAGGGGCAAAGCGGATTTCAAAGTAACTTTATTAGCCCGTTTGGCTTAGCTTACGAAGTAGGCAAGGTCGACTCCGTAATAAATGAGCTGGACGATCTTATTAATATTTTAGAAGACGAAAATTTGTCTGCTGAAGAAGCGCTTAATGCTAAAGATCGATTTGATCCATTTTTACAAAGTGCAGCACAAGACGGCATGATTAAGGTAGGCGGAAACTTAGCGTTGCCGTTTACACCCTTGCTTTATCAAAGTAATGAGTATGGTACTTTCTCAGCAGATTTACAGTTTTATGGCTCACTGCGAAGCACGGTGATAGATGATAAAATTGCGATTATTAACATCAATGACACCTACAAAATAAACACGTCGGCTGCATTGTATGTTAAAAGTGCGGGAGCAATCAGCTTAGGCTTGGGTTATAGCAGACCCGTTTGGAACTATAATGAAAGCTTGTTGCACGCCGGTATTAAAATTAATATTAATCAATATAAACTCGCTAAAAACTTAATATCGTTGGCGGGATTAGACGATGGCGAGAATGTCGCAGATGCGATTGAAAATGATTATGAAAATAATGCCAACAGCTCAACAAATATTGGTGTTGATGCGGGTCTTATTTGGGCATCAAAGTTCTTTACAGCAGGGCTTTCTATTGTAGACATCAATGAACCTGAATACGAGTACGGTGAATTAGGTGTGGCCACGAGTGACTGCCAAGATCTATCGGGACTGTCATTAGAAAATTGTTTTGTTGCGCAACAAGCTATAGCGCAAGGTCGACTCAGTGCGGGTGAAACATTTATCGCTAATGCACAAGCAAATTTGTCTGCCGCAACTTGGTTTGGTGAGGGCATAAGATGGGGTTTTCACACGTCTATTGATTTAAACGACAAAAATGACGCTATTGGCGATGCATACCAATGGGCAAACGTCGGCGCCACAACCCAGTTCAATAATTGGTTGGTGCCTGAATTACGCCTTGGATACACCAAAAATTTAAGTGGCACCCAACTTAGTTATTACAGTGTAGGCGTAACCTTCTTCAAGCAAGCAGAACTAGACGTTCGGTGGAGCGATGAAACGGTTGAAATTGACGATAGCAATGCACCTCGGTCGGCATACTTTAGCTTTGCGATCCAAACTCAATTTTAATAGGTAATTCGCATGAAATTCAAAACCCTGTATGCACAATTTATAGTGCCTACTATGGCAAGTGCTGCCTGTATGGCGCTACTGCTTGGTTGTGGTGGAGCAAGCGAAGAGCAAGATGCACCATTAGCACCAATTAATAATCAAGTTGTACTGACGGGCTTAACCATGAATGGTTATTTAGCGAACGCCTTAGTGTGGGTTGACCTACGGACAAACAATACGCCCGACGGATTTGAACCCTTCGCGTATACCGATAATCAAGGATATTTTAGCTACAACCCAAATACTGGGGTAAACTATTGTGAGTCAGACAAGCCGAGTATGCAGCGTTTTTGTTTGCAAACGGGCGCACAAACTGGAGACCTTGTTATTAAAGCAACAAAAGGCATTGAGTTGCTTAGTGGCGAGTCATTCCGTTCAGTTTTAACAACGAAAACGTCGGTGCAGCAAGCACGCGACAACTTAAGCGCCTTGACCGACTTAGGCCCTCGCCCGCAGGGTGATACCCGCATGTGGCAAACGCAGCTTGATAAGGTCCAACTAAAGTTGTCGCCATTAACGAGTATTCAAGCTTACTTACCTGAAAATGTGAGCCTAAAAACGCTAATCGACAATTTTGGGTATAGTCTTTCTGATAAGATAAGCGACGCAGACATTGTTAGCATCGATTATATTGCTGGTTTGGAGCAAAGTGATGCAGACGCGGCCACTTTATTTACCGTGGACGTTAGCGTAAGCCGACTAGTTGATGTCTTAACTTTGAATTTCAATAAAGCGACACAAACGCTTGATTTTGGTTTTGACGGTCTGCCCATTAGTAGCGCTGATGCGGTGTATGAAGGTTTAGCGACCGCTTTAATCAACTATAATGCAGACACAGCAGCATCATTTTCGCAATCGCAATTAAGTCATCGCGCCATACGCACTATTGCAACAAACTCGACTACTAAAACACGTTTACATACTACAACACAGAACAGTCAAACATATTCATTTCCTGTGCTTAGCACAATATCCCAAGCATCATTGTTTCTGCAAAATACTTTACTGAACAACGACATGCTATCTAGCCTTCATACGCAATCTTTACAAACAGTTTCAAATAACTTATTTTTGCGACAGCAATTGAATGATATTGCACATGCCGCGTTTAATCACTTTGAACAAAGTCGCGTATCTGGGTTTACCCTAAATGGCTTATTAGCTTTAAATCATACGGTTACTTTATCATCACTAACAAGTCCTATCGCTTTTCTAACGAATGAAGAAGCATCTGCGTCTACAGTAATATCTGCTTTTTTACGTAATCCAGACAATAGAATATCAGACCTACTAATAGCAAACATGGCGGCTTCATCAAATCCTAGCCAAATCCTCACGCTAAATTCACCAAGCATTGACTTAAGTGTTGTGCTGCAAGACTTAAGCCGCATTGCGCTCAATAGTACAAATAGCAGTGATGCGCAATTGGCGCTAGCGTCATTACAAAATATAACGGATTTAGGTGCGCTTGCGCTGGTTGAAACGCCTGATGATAGTAGCTTTTGGGCGAAGCGCAAATTGAGCTTGTCAGGTTTTCAAGATGGTACCGAGCAAGGCCAAGTGTTGGCTTTTTTTAACGGGCAAAGTAATGACGTTTCAGGTGAACTCATTATGTGTATTGCGTATCGAAATGACGCCAATACGAGTGACAATATAAGTGGTAAATTATTTGATGGCACTTGGTCGGTTATTGGCAATGGTACGCAAAATAGATTATCTCTGGTTGCTGAAGGGTTTACTATGCAAATGAAAGTATTAGGCGAGAGCCTGGGTCGCGATATAGCACGAGAACAGCAAGTACCTAGTTTGCCGCGTATGCCAAATGAAACCTATGGTAAATTTGGTTTTACACTCAATGAAGACACTAGCATTTGGCATTCAGACGATGCATCAATTAACCAGAGTTTTGGTTTATTAAGCACGAATACTATCCCAAGTAATGATAGCGAGTGTAAGAATTTACTCTCACTCACAATACCTTAGGCATGTTGCGCTAATCGCCAACTGTTATCAATCAGTTTAACTTTATGTAAAAATCTACTGCCAAGCCTAAATTGATTATGGTAGGCTTGCAAATATTCCCATAGTGTATTTGTGTTACCTATTATAAAGGTTGCTAACGATTCAGGTTTATATGCCATACCCCATCTTAGAACACCCAGTTTTACTGTCGATAGCGATTTTACTTGTTGTTTCATTTTTAAAGTATATTACTAGCAAAATTGCGCGTAAAACAGCGAGGTATAGAGGTAAAGACACTAAGCATGTATCGCATACTATTAGGCATTTACTCAACCTTATTACGGTAATTGTACTATTGTGGGTATGGTCTTCAGAAATTCAGAATTTTGCACTCTCTATTGCGGCGTTTGCGGTGGCAATAGTGTTAGCCATGCGAGAATTTATTCAATCGATTATTGGCTTTTTATACCTAGTGACCACACGGCCATTCAGAGTGGGAGATTGGATTCAGGTAGATGGTAACTATGGCGAAGTCGCTGAAATAGACTGGGTAAAAACTAACCTTTTAGAAATTGATATGAAAACCTATCAAATTTCACGCCGCACGATTTCAATTCCTAACAGCCGATTAGTGACTAGCAGCATTAAAAATCTCAATTTTATAAAACGTTACGTGACGCACTCGTTTGAAATTGTGCGTAGCGAGGAGATCAATGGTTTTCCGTTATATAATGCCTTGCAAGAGCGCGCAGAGTTTTATTGCGAGGAATTTTATGACGTCGCAGCCCGCTATAATTCAATTTTAGAACGTAAGCTTGATGCTAAAATTTCGGGGCCAGAGCCAGAGATCCGCTTTAGCACTACCGATATTGGTCACTTTAAGGCCAACATTACTTTGTTTTGCCCAACCGAGTTAGCGCTTAAGCTTGAGCATAAGCTTACCGCAGACTTTATGGAAATGTGGTATGAATTGGTGCCTAATAATGCACTGCTTCAACAGGGCAATTCTTTACCCGTTCTAGAGCAAAACAAATAATTCATGCTGAAGAACAGTTGGCGAAAAATCAAGGGTTTGATACTCTTGAATTATTCTATTTCAAACGCAGACACAATGCATGCAGTCACTCGCCGATACTTCGGTAATTACGCTTAAAGGCGTAGGCGCAAAAGTCGCTGAAAAATTGGCTAAACTTGGGCTCAAAAATCTTCAAGATGTGATTTTTCATTTGCCGCTGCGTTATGAAGACCGCACTAGAGTGTATCCCATTGGCGATTTATACGCGGGCATTCACGCCACTATTGTCGCGCAAGTTATTAGTGCGGATATTAAGTACGGTCGTAAACGCATGCTAATTATTAAAGTGTCTGACGGTACCGATATGCTGAGTTTACGTTTCTTTCATTTTTCAGCCGCGCAACTTAACGGGTTTGCTGTTGGTGCTACCGTTCGCGCATTTGGCGAAGTTCGAGCTGGAAATATCGGTTGGGAGATTATGCATCCCGAATACAAAATCGTAAGCGACACCCAAAAGTTGGACATGGAAGAACACTTAACGCCGGTATATCCCACCACCGAAGGCGTGAATCAATTAACGCTTCGAAAATTGACCCAACAAGCCCTACAGCAGCTAGATAAAGGAGCCTTGCCTGATTTATTACCCAGTGGTTTATATGCTGATCAGCTTTCGCTAGTAGAAGCCCTACATTTAGTGCATCGACCGCCGCCCGATGTAAATCTAGAAATGCTAGGTGATGGTCAACACCCAGCGCAGCATCGCTTAGTGCTTGAAGAATTGTTAGCACATCATTTAAGCATGTTGAAAGTGCGCGCAGAGTCTAATAGAGATCCTGGTATTGCTATTGCCTTAAACCACAAATTAAAATCTCAATTTTTGGCTAACTTACCGTTTTCACCGACCGGCGCACAAGAACGGGTTGTTGCTGAAATAGAACACGACCTAAGTTTGGCTCAACCCATGATGCGTTTAGTGCAAGGTGATGTAGGGTCAGGCAAAACTTTGGTTGCCGCACTCGCCGCATTATCGGTGGTAAGTGCTGGCTTTCAAGTTGCATTAATGGCACCTACCGAATTGTTAGCTGAACAGCACGCTAACAATTTTCAGCAGTGGCTGGCGCCATTAGGCATTTCTGTAGGTTGGCTGGCGGGCAAGCTCACAAGCAAAACCAAAGCCACTACCTTAGCCGCCCTTGCCAGTGGTGAAATTCAGTTTTTGGTTGGCACGCACGCGGTTTTTCAAGAGGCCGTTGAGTATAAAAACTTGGCTATGGTGATTGTCGATGAACAGCATCGATTTGGCGTTCATCAAAGGTTATCCTTGCGCAAAAAAGGCGAGCTAGCGGGTAAGTATCCGCACCAACTTATCATGACCGCCACGCCTATTCCTAGAACCTTAGCGATGACTGCCTATGCCGATTTAGACACCTCAATTATTGATGAGTTACCGCCTGGGCGAACGCCGGTGAAAACAGTTGTGTTGCCCGACACCCGCCGCGGCGAAATAGTGGCGCGAGTGCGCAGCTTGGCACTTACCGAAAAACGCCAAATTTATTGGGTATGTACGTTAATAGAAGAGTCGGAAGTACTTGAATGCCAAGCCGCTGAGGATACCGCCACTGAACTTGCTGCATTGCTGCCTGATATTAAAGTAGGACTAGTGCACGGCCGTTTAAAAGGCGCTGAAAAGCAGGCTATTATGGAACGCTTTAAATCAGGTGAGCTTGATTTATTAGTGGCCACCACCGTTATAGAAGTAGGCGTTGACGTGCCTAATGCTAGTTTAATGATTATTGAAAACCCTGAACGCTTAGGTTTGGCGCAGTTGCATCAATTGCGCGGCCGGGTAGGGCGCGGCTCAGTTGAAAGTCATTGTGTGTTAATGTATCAAAGCCCCTTATCGAAAACAGCCACTAAACGCTTAAGTGTGCTGCGCGAGTCGAACGACGGTTTTTACATTGCCGAGAAAGATCTTGAAATTCGCGGGCCCGGCGAAATGTTAGGCACTAAACAAACCGGTATTGCTGATTTAAAAATAGCCGATTTAGTGCGCGATGCCGCGCTAATACCTCAAGTGAAAAATTTGGCAGAAACCATGTGGTATCAGCATCAGGCGCAATCCCAAGCATTAATAAGACGATGGCTGGCATATAAGGATGAATATTCGCATGCATAATCAGCCTGAAACACTGCGCAATACGGTGGTGTTAGTAGAAGATAGTGGCAGTATTGCCGCCAATGAAGATGCGCAAAAGCTAGCAAAAAAGTTAGGCGTGCCAATGCACATTATTCCCGCCAACAAAAAGAAACAAATGTTTGCCGACGCACAGTGGCAACTTGTGTTTACCGAAACGGGTTTAGTGCTGCGGCTATCAAGCGAACCAACGTGGTCCGATATTCAAGTCGATTTCGCCTCAGCAGCATTGCAATATCGCAAGCAACATGGTGGCGGGCGTAACGAATCTGTGGCCAAAGCCATTGGCATTAAAGGCAAGCAAAGTGTATCGGTGCTAGACTGCACCGCAGGCATGGGCACCGATAGTTTTATAATGGCATGTGTAGGCGCAAATGTGTGTATGCTAGAACGCAGTCCTATTATTGCCGCATTGCTTGAAAATGGCTTAACGCGTGCGCTCGACCAAGGCGTAGACGTTTGTGCTAACATGCAGTTAATTCAGCAAGATGCGATTGATTATTTGCAGTCAGACTTGTCTCCTAAAACCGATGTCGTGTATCTTGATCCTATGTTTCCACATAAAAAGAAATCGGCCTTGGTCAAAAAAGAAATGCAGGCGTTTCAACTGTTATTAGGGCCCGATCAAGACAGCGAAAGTTTATTAAGCGCGGCCATCACCTTTTCGCCAAAAAGAATTGTGGTAAAAAGGCCAGCAAGCGCACCTAATCTTGACAATAGACAAGGTAAAGTGCCAAATACAGTAATAAACTCAAAAAAACATAGATTTGATGTATATTTACTCAAATAATTTTACCCAAAACTCCGTACACCATTAAGGAAAAAATATGATTGAAGTAGGCGCAACACTTCCAGAAACAAAGTTTAGCACAATGGAAAATGGCGATATGAAAGGGCCACATACAAACGATTTGTTTTCTGGCAAAAAAGTTGTAATGTTTGCCGTTCCGGGTGCTTTCACGCCCACCTGTTCGCAAGCGCATTTACCCGGCTATGTCGCCTTAGCGGATAAATTTAAAGAAAAAGGTGTTGATAACATTATTTGTTTATCGGTAAACGATGCATTTGTAATGGATGCATGGGGTAAAGCCTCCAATGCAGAGCACATCACCATGCTTGCAGACGGTAATGCCAAATTTGCTCGCCTGATAGGCCTAGAAATGGACACCGATACCTTTGGTGGCGTGCGTTCACAGCGTTACAGCATGTTAGTTGAAGACGGCGTAGTAAAAAGCTTGCATGTAGAAAAATCAGGTAAGTTTGAAGTGTCTGACGCAGAGACTATGCTTAAATCACTATAAATGCCGATGATAAAACGCGATGTTATCGTGCTAGGGGCTGGCGCTGCTGGTTTATTTTGCGCCGCCCAAGCTGGTTTTCGCGGACGCTCAGTTGAGGTACTAGACCATGCCAAACGCCTAGGCGGAAAAATACTCATGTCGGGTGGTGGGCGCTGCAATTTTACCAATATGTACACGTCACCAGAAAACTTTTTATCGCAAAACCCGCACTTTTGTAAATCGGCCTTAAGCCGCTATACACAATGGGATTTTACTGCCTTAGTCAATCAATACGATATTGCGCATCACGAAAAAACCTTGGGTCAACTATTTTGCGACGATAGCGCCAAAGACATTGTGAATATGTTAATGAGCGAATGTCAAAAGGCCAAGGTAACGGTTACCAATCGCACCGAGGTCTTGCAAATAGAATATGTAGGCGATAAATACATTGTTGACACTAGCAAAGGACAGTACGAGTGCCAATCACTGGTAGTGGCTACCGGCGGTTTAAGCATGCCAAAGCTAGGCGCAACGCCCTTTGGTTACCAAATAGCCAAGCAGTTTAACATCCCCATTGTGCCCACGCGCGCAGGCCTAGTCCCCTTTACCTTGCACGAAAAAGACAAAGAAGTGATTGCCGAATTAAGCGGGATATCATTAGACGCACGCGCAGCTTGCAATAACACCTCATTCAATGAAAGTATTTTATTTACCCACCGCGGTTTAAGCGGCCCAGCCGTGTTACAAATTAGCTCGTATTGGGAGCCGGGGCAAGACGTCGAATTTGATTTATTTCCGAATAACGATTTGCACAAGCAACTAATTGAACAACAAACCCAGCACCCAGATACCTTGTTATCAACAGTGCTCGCCAAGTATTTCCCAAAACGCTTTGTACAAGCAGCAATAGGTTACTTTGCACTGGCGAATAAACCCTTAAAGCAATACCACCCCAAAGCCTTACAAGAAGTCGCGGAAGCCTTTACCCATTGGCAAATAAAACCCAATGGAACGGAAGGGTATCGTACGGCTGAAGTAACGCTTGGCGGTGTTGATACAGACTATTTATCTTCAAAAACCATGGAAGTGAAGAATCAAAAAGGACTGTATTTTATTGGCGAAGTAATGGATGTTACCGGTTGGCTAGGCGGCTACAATTTTCAATGGGCGTGGAGCAGTGCTTGGGTGGCAGGGCAGGTGGTGTGAGTTGTTGTTTTATTAAATGGTAAATGGATAAATTTGACTAAATTTATAGATACTAAACGGATAAAGCTGCTGTGTATCTCATCGCTACAATTAATTAATGTCAATAAAATTCCTCTTATCATGACTCTTGTTTTTCTTACGTTCATGGTCGTGGCGTTAAAAATCAATTAAAATTAGATGTCTATAGTTGTATCCGAACATTATAGATTGAGACAATTACAACCAAATTGAGACAATTAGATTCGGTTTGAGACAATTGCATATCTTTTGGAGGTGTTATTAAAATTTCCATAGATGCCACAAGTGATAAAATCACTAGTATTAGTGATTGAGCAAATGCATATTCTTAATAAATGCACCACCTGTTCTTTGGCAGTGAACCAGTGTTCTCGCTAAGCTTCAGAACTACACGCAAATAGATGAACCATTTACGAATTTAATATAGTGAGAATTGCATCTTTTGTATCTAAATTAAGATAAAGGATGTCCGCAGTAGTTTCTTATACAGTTTCGACACGAATATTATCGTCCCAGATATGTTTTAGAGATTCAGAATATGTAGGAGGAGGTGGGCAACAAGTTGTTGATTGATACATATCATCGGACGCATCCTGCTGGCCACCAAGTGGTCACT
>RCMY010004419.1_pt1 | contig 12167 bp, 8 predicted proteins | sample 2041341 | NCBI WGS metagenome assembly RCMY01 (sample SAMN09708234, study PRJNA481090) | Marine sediment metagenome, whole genome shotgun sequencing project.
TCCAGATTATGTTCCGCTTTGATCGCCTCCATATGAGCGATAAGTGCGCCGTCGCGCGCTGGCAAAGTGACAGCAAGCGAGGGACGCAATCCTTCTTCCGCCAATATTTTCCATGCAGCGAAGAGGCGCTTGTGATTTTTATGCGCTGTACCGTCTGAGACATATATAAAATCCCACTGCTTCGTTGCCGGTCCGGGGGAAGAGGCGCTTAGATGATCCGGATCTATAAAAGGGGCTATTTCTATCCGAGGAGAAATGTCGCCCTTATGCCAAATGCGCAATGCACGTCTCATTGTCGGCGTCTGCACCAGATATACATCTATACGCTTGCGAAAGAGATAAGCGATGCTTCTCTCCATCAGGATTCTGAATTTTATCCAGCCAGACAGATGGCTGGAGGGCACCAGTCCGATCAGATTCAGATTATGCAAATAACATATTATCTTGCCGCGCACTTGGAGCACGGGGGGCAAATTGTGAAAGCAAAAGACGGTTTCATTTTGGTCCGACAGTTTTTTTAGCGCGCGCTCTGCTTTGAGGCGCCCGATTATGCTCGGTGAACAATATTGCACGGCCCAAACTGCCGGCAGATCAACCTTGCCCCGTATGCGGTCGTCGATGAAGGCTATGCATTGCTCATCCGAAGGCCAAGCATCGATCAGGGCTTGCAAAAGAACCATGCCGCCTCCGGTATGGATATTAGGCGCGTAGATGATCATCACAAAAAACCTTGTTGGGTATATGGCATGAGAGCCATCGGCCTACCTGCGAAACAAAGAATACGAGGCTAGATTAAAGACGCAGTCGCGGAATTTTTTCGCCTCGTTCGAGATTTCCCCCGGCGCTTGTCAAAAAATATCCACAATCCAACCAGTATAAATCCAATTGCAGTCTCACCCGATTGAAAAATTTGATTATTTGCCGGAATATAGAAAAACAAAATAATCATGATTGAAAACATTGCAATCCACTTATGGCTTAGCGTTATTATGCTCAAGCCCCAACTAAGCGACAAGAGGTAAGAGAAAAAGCCGACGACTAACAGGCTTCCGACAAATCCGACATCGGAAGCGAGCCAGGGATATATTGAATGCCAGAGCGCAAATTGTGGAAAACCCTGCTTTGCCTCTAGAATGCCGGGAATTGACTGCGTTGTGAAATAATCCGTGCCGAAAATAAAGTCGATATTTCTGGAAAAGAACATGGAATTGCCGATGCCATAAGTCGAAGGATGTTCTATATCGAAAGAAAGACTGAGCGCATAATAGCCTGACGTTAAGTATCGTGTGATTGATTCATAGATTATTCTCGTTTGGTCGTTCATAATATCTCCGAGCCAACCACTATCGGCTCTTATAATTGTCAGGCCGCTATTGAAAAGGCCGGAAAGGCCTACATTTCCGTCTCGTTGTTCTTGGCCCTGGCCGAAAAATATCATAAAAAGCGCAAATATAAAAAGCAATATTGAGTAGAATAACCAACGGGGAATACGCAAACCGCTGGATCCTGCATAATGGACGATAAATATCAGCCATGGGAGAGTCAGAATAATATCTGCAATCCCCTTATTTACCCCGATGGATATATAAATTGCGGTAAAATAGATAATCATCGCGATGCCGATTGCACGCTTCGTTTTCGAAATGTCGCGCCAGAATATTATCAGCAGTGGAAAGAACGCTATTAGCGCCGGCGACAAGAGCATTCGAAAATATTCAACGAGTACAAATATGTTGCCTAAGCTGTTTCGTTCATAGTTATCGTTGTATACGGCGCCGGTATAATTGATCCCTTCTATTACGTTAGGAAATGCAGTTCCGGCACGTGATAATGCGGTAGGAATGAGAAGCACAAGATAAATCCAGAACGCTATGTCAAAAAACGCCCTTGATTTCTTTATGGATTCTGCCCTGTCTTCGTTCGTCTGCGCAGCGGCGATTCGGCAAAGTTTTTGCCACCCGACCCAATAGCCGAGACCAATTGCAATCTGGGCAGCGACTAAAAATGCTAGCAATTTAGCAAGATTTTGATTTCCCCAGGGCCACGGTCCAATGAAATACAATATCATAACGAATGTCAAATAGCCTTGGAACAGAATCAGGGGCGTTAGCCAAACGCGCTTCGTAAGAATAAACTGCATATGATATCTGTCTTTTAAGCCAGTGAAAGTTTCGAAAGAATTCGGCGAATTGGTTTGCTGGCGGCTGTTTTAACAAGTTGAAATTTTGCTGGAACTGATTTTAGCTTGGGATTTAATGAGCCAGCGGTTTTATAATAATGCCAGGCTAATTTCCAATTTTTTGCTCTGAGGGCATTGCGGGCTATTAAGAAATAAGCGTTACCATAGGCTTCATCCTTGCGATTAACAATATTAACACTGACACCACTATTTTTCTCAAAATAATCATCAAGAAAGCGTATATATTCGTGACTTACTTTATCCGAATATTCTTTGTAAGAAATCGATTGATCATGCAGGCGATAGCCCGCCAGTCTTTCTGGCAAGAACGTGATGTCTCCCAGCTTGGCCATTCTTGCCCAAAACTCACGATCTGGAGCTAGCGTGTAATCGCTGTTCCATCCGCCGGTTTGATTATATGCTTCTCGTCGGAATAACGCTCCGGGTCCGATATGGCACTCTTGTTCAATAATCAGCTTCATCAGATCAAATTCACGACAAACATTCTTTTTAATCACAGTTGAGTCTGCGTCGATGACGTCGCAATCTGGAAATATGCATGAGGCATCCGGTGAGTCCCCAAGCCGTTTAACCAGGCGCGCGACGGCATCGGGATATAGAATGTCATCGGAGCTTAGATAGCCAAGCAGGCTGCCCTGCGCCATATCCCATCCCTTATTCAGTGTGGCAGCTTGCCCTGCATTTTGTTGACGCAGTATTTTGACTTGATCGGAAAACTGTTGAAGTACTTCGCCAGTTTTGTCGGTAGAGCCGTCATCAATAACTATATACTCTATATTCTCATAGGTCTGAGATAATACGCTTCTGACCGTTTCCACGATATAATCGACTTGATTATATGTCGGTGTAATAATGGTGACGAGAGGTTTGGTCATTTTTGATCTTCACTATTACCGAACAGTCGGCTGGCACAGTCTGGCGTCGCGAAAAACAGCAGTCATCGATAAAAATCTGAAATAGTCAGATTTCACGGCTTTCCGATAATGCGCTTGAGTTTGTTTGCTAACGGTGTGGGGACCATGTCCCGCAAGCGTTCCGCGGAAGTTTTAGCGAACACCTCACCGGGGCGTTCACGAAAAACCGTGTTATGTTCATCTGCAAGTTCGCTTTCAGGACGGCCGTTCGAATAATAATATAGGGCAATCGATTTGCGCGTCACATGATCAGGACACGTTAGCGGCGCGGGGTGGCCATGCCAAGAATGCTCATTCGTTCCGAAAATAACCAGTCGGTTGCCGGCTGGCTTAACGCCTTTTTTGCAAGATTCAACGTCCTTGTCCCAGAATTCCAAGCTCCCGCCCCATTCGGTATCCCAATCGTTGTTGAGATATAATATGACGTTCAAGCGACGGTCGAGATTCCAGCGACGGTGATAATTATAATCAACGTGGACGCCAAGATGTCCTCCCGAAAGTGTCTGGTGCAATCCGCCCCCATCCAAATGTGGGTCTGGAATCAAGCCTTTGATACCCGTAACCTTTTCCAGAAATTTGGTGAAGGTAGAGCCGTTGGTTTCGCTTAAGAACAAGCGGATATGCCATGGAATATCACCCATGCTCTGGCTCTGCAGTTTTCTGTTTTCTTTGCCAGATCGGAATTTGTGCCACATGTCCTCTTCGGGGCCGGGGAACTCCCTTTCCAGCAATTCATAATGTGGGCGTGATAGAAAATCGTCTATAACAATATGTTCAAACGGTTGAGCAGAAGCGTATTTTTCATGGAGATCGTTCAAATCGTAGCGTTCGAGAATTCCCTCATGGAAGGTGATTTCAGTGCTCATCATTTCTCTTTCAACACATGGTTTGCAAGCTGTTCAGAAGCTTATGACTGATTGCGCAACATGGCAAACAGGCAACTAATGAATAGACTTGTATTAAGCCTGTTTGGCTCTTAACGCAAGAAAGCCGAGGAAAACCCCTAGCTAAGCTAATCTACAATACAAGGGCATTTTCGCAGATGAATTTGAATTTTCTGCGCAGCAACATCATACGGAATTCCGGCGCCAATTTGGCCGGGGCGATTTTGCCCGCGATAGTGGCGATAGCGGCTACACCGTTTCTCATTGAAAATCTCGGGGTCGCAAATTTCGGCATTTTGTCTCTGCAAATCGCGATACTCGTAGTCATTGGGGTAAATGACTTTGGAGTATCCCGGGCTATTGTGCTTGTTTGCATAGATAAAGGGGGATTCGCCAAGTCCGAGGCACGGGAGGCGGCTGCTGAAGCGGGGCTGCATCTTACCTTCACCATGGCTCTGGCGGTGATCGTCATCGGTTGCAGTGCCGTCTTGCTAGCAAGTTTCTTTACTGAAATTCAATCCGATTTACTTGTTTCTCTGGTGCTTACGGTTCTCTCCGCTGCGGTCTCGCTTGTTAGTTTGCCGCTGCGCGCGATTTTGGAGGTTCAGGAGCGTTTCGTTATTCTGAATATCTGGCGGACAATTGCCAGCACGCTTTTGTTCGTAGCTCCCTGGCTAATGACGAGCATAGTAGCCAGTCTCACTTATGCGGCCATCGGGATCTTGGTCTCCCGTATCCTGACAACTTTTGCCTTTGCAATTATAGCGAAGCTTAAAACTATACGCGAAATTGCGGCTTCCTATTTGGGCTTTATTCGCAATATCCGCTTTATGCCTGCCGACAGCCTTCACCGTATTCTGATAAGACGCGGGTACTGGATCGGCTTGGGCGGAATACTTTCGTCGCTGATTGCTTATGGCGACAGATTTATACTGGGTGTGATGGCAGCACCGGAGCAATTGGGTTTTTATGTTGTTGCTACTGAACTCAGTACAAAACTCTGGCTGGTCGTTGGAGCAATCAGCGTAGCGGCAACGCCCAGGCTTGCGTCAACTTGGGGCGGTTCGGACAACCCAAAGTTTCGCTACATATTTGACCGTTATGCCATTATTATGGGATCCATTGCCTTGGCAAGCCATTTGTTTTTGGTCGCTTTCGCCGGACCTGTCATGGAAATCTGGCTGCAAAATAATTTTCACCAATTGATGGCTGACATAGTCAAGGTTCTGTCCATCGGGATTTCGATGAACTGCCTATCTCAGGCAAATTTTACGGCACTCAATATATCGGGCCGGGAAAAATCGGGAGCCATGGTACAGTTTTTCTTTGCACCATTTAGCATAGTCGTTTTGTTGGTCGGTGTCGCTTTATACGGCCCGATCGGAGCTGCCTGGGCTGTTACGGTGCGTCTTTTCATCGATGCTTTTGTAGTGAAATGGTTGCTGAGTAAAGGGCTTAATTCAACGCGGGTTTGCGGGGTTTCGACCCTGCACATGATCTTGTTTGGCGGACTGCTTTTGGGCATATATTTTGCTACAAAGTAATCGAGCGACCGAATTTAATCTCGGCACAGAATTACCATACCAGCAGCAACCCTGTTGTCTATCCAATCTATCGCGAAAAAGTCTGGCGCAGCCCGCGCGTCGAATGCGGTGTCAGGCCGCTGAGAAAAATCTCAACCGATGATGGCGAATAACGCTAGCATAGTAGGTTTGAATTCGACATTATTGTCTTGGCCTAAACTTATAGGAAAAAATAAATGATAGATGCGAGCCAATTTGCCACCCTCCAAGACGCCATAAATGCGACTCCCGAGGGAGGTAAACTCTTCATGCCAGTTGGCGATTATCCAGTCTCCGGCACCGGAGCCCAGCTGCTCATCATTTCCAAGGGAATAACTATTCAGGGCGAAGGGCGCGGATCACGAATTGTTGTTGCTTCATCGGTCCCTGCCACGACCGACGTAATGCGTGTTTTCAGTTCTACCGGCGAAATTACAGGTTTGCATTTGTCTGATTTCTCGATCCAGCCAGCATCCGGAAATCCGGCACGCTTTGGTATTAATCTTGATGCAAATCTAGGGACAAACCCGATCGCCGATGGTTCAATCTTGCGAGTTTCCATAGGCGAGTTCGGAGCGGAAGGCATAGCTATGTTAGGTCCGACGCCCCCCAATTTTGATGGCATTTTTACCTTCGCGATAACCGAGTGTTCCATCAGGGGTGGATTGCTTCTTGATAGGGCGGGGGACTCCCTAACGATTACTGCGAACAAGTTTTGGGGTAGAGGGCAGATTCTTGTAAATTTGATCGGGCAAGGTAGCAACACTGCTCATGGATTTGTATTCATGTTCAACAACGTCACGTGTACCGGAGGCATAAGAATTTTGAACTCTTGGCAAGGTGCGATCAGTTATAATAATATCGAACTTTATGATGGAGCGCTCGGTTCTAACGGTGCCGTAATCAATCTAGAGGGTAACGGATCGATACCGCCGGAGAATTTTGAAATTCGCGGTAATTATATTGGACCGGGTCCTAGCGTTCCCGTGAGTATTCGGGTGAACCAAGCTGCAGGTACACGCGTCGAAGGAAATATGCTACCGAGGGGCACTGGCAAAACCGTACTGCTTACCGGCAATGCTGATCGTACTCAAATTATGTTCAACAGGGCACAGCCTTATGGTGAACTTATTTCCAGTTGGCTTGAGGACAACGGCACTAATACTTCAACTTTATATGTTCACCCAAATACTGGAAAATTGACGTTAACGGATAGGCTGGATGTTGATGCAATAAGTGTCGGTGGGGGAACTACGGTCAACAATTCTAATTTACTAGTTCAGTATATTGGAGAGATTGTAACAACCGCATCGACTTCCGACTCTCTAAGCGACCCCCGGATTAAGGTCGGTGCTACCTGTCTAGCAGTGCCTTATAACCCAGTTGCGGCTAACATGACGGGTGTTTACGCAGCTGCTGGTAATGGGATAGTCACATTGGTTCATCCAGCTGAATCCGGCGGAGGATTCAGCATTTTCAGCACAGGAAACTAGGGGCAGGACCTATTAGACGGTTTCCTATCGCAACATTTTTTATGATTCAGAGGCCAGATGAGCGATCATACCGGAACCATCTCAAATTTCGAAAGCGGGGTATAGTCTGGGGTGGATTTCGTTAGACGAAAATTAAATATATTCGATTACAATAATTTACAGTCTAAATTCGAATCCCTCCGTGCTTGAAGTAATTGATATGGGTTTGTGCGCGTTTCCACACTTCAGTTTGCGACTGATGTGAAGGCCGCCAAGAACTATTGTATTTTCGGAACGGAACAGGGGGGATCGTCAAACATGCCAATTTTGAAAAAGAAAATATCAAAAAATTCGAGATATTTGGCCGGACAACGACTTGCATTGTGGCCCGCGATTAAACGACCGACATCAGCCGATTGGTTGCTAAAATTCTATCGATGTTGATGGATGTAAGGCCGGATCAGCCGGACAACCGGGAAGCGGACTAAGATTGGCTAGCTGAACAGCATCAAGCACCCGGTCAAAAACCGCGATAAACTGATCGGTTCGAAGGTTTGGAACTTGGCCGATAAATGGCTGCACTCCAGCGCAACACAATATCCTGATCGAATTCCGAAATCGAATAATGAGCTCGGCGGCTAAGCGTTACAATCTGTTCCGGCGAAAATAACTTTCCGTCAATTGATACAGGTGCTCTAGCCTCCAAAATATAATTCCCTGGAATAGCTGTGACAAATTTTGTTGGTGCTTGGTGAACGGATAATGCTTTTCCCGCTACCCATATTTTACCCCAATGTTGTACATAGTTAGAGCGCAACGTCCGTCGATCCGCCTCAAACAGTCTTGCCTTCAGCGGCCCCGAGATTGGCACGCCCAAGGCATCTTCGAGTGTCGGGCTGTTCAAAATCAGCAGCGGGACCGTCTCTTTCCTCAAGAGACCATCAAAAATGGGCTCACCTGTTTGCCGATATTCTTGCAGCCCCCAGCTCGACATGAAAATTCCACGTTTCGGGAAACTGGCAATCATGCTGTTTCTATCGATAACGGCGACCGGATCGGGAAAAATTTTGTGAACAGTATCAATAATCTCTCGTTGGGCGTCTTGGTCTCTATCGGAAAGCGACAATACCGTTGCAGTCGCTGACACCATCATAATAGCAGCGACCGCAATCACATGCCGATTGGTCAGTTTGAGTTGATCCACTGCATAAGCAATCAAGACCATTGCCGGTGGGAAAATGAAGCTGAAAAAATACGGATAGGCATTGCGATAGACCAGAAAGCTTAGCAGCGGAGCCGCAAGCCCAAGCAGTGTCAAAGGGACCGCCCATGCCACGCGTCTTCTCCAGATTGACAGGAGTGCAAGACAGGTTCCCGCCATCAGCAGGATAGTGGGAGCCAACGCCTTGGTCACTCCGATCAGCATGTCATTCCATGTTGGGAATAACCCAAGACCCAATATCGTTGTCTTTGCAGCGGACGACATCATCGTCTGAGATCCATCCAAGTCGGCGGCTGGCAATAGCGTTTCGTGCCAAACATAGAGGCCCGCAAATAACGCAACCGATCCTATTCCGGTCAGGAGGAAATACATAATCGTATGATAAGGTCGATCTGATTTGCAAGCCTGCCAAAGCCCAAGCGCGACTAGAGCAGGTGCATAAAATCCGACCTTCACCGTTATCATGGCCGCCAGCGCTATCATCACAGCTGCGACAACGAAATTAGCCGCCATGAGCTTTGGCCGCACAAGTATCGCAATGCTTCCCATTATGAAGAAAGCCGCGATCGGATCGGCGCGAAAGCTGGCGCCATGGATCATCGTGAAACCCGCACTTATGTAGGCCAGCGCAGCAATCAATGAAGCGGTGCGCGATGCGAAACCACGCGCTAGCAAATAGATGAAACCGGTTGTCGCGGCCTCTAGCACCAGCATCACAATCCGGCCGAGTTCAACTTGCCGGATTTCATTTCCACCGACCGACGGCAGCCAGCTAAAGAAGTAGACGTGAAACGTCTGCAGCGCGCGGTTCAGCGTTTGGTATTGATAGTCATAAATTCTGCTAAGATAGAGAAACTCATCCCAATTTACCTCGAGGTAAAAAAGTTGGTAAAACTGCAAGGTTAAACAAACTACAATGGCTAACAACAACCATCGTTCTACTCGACCCCCAGTTCTCTGCGCGAGAAGCTTGCTTGACATCACGTCTATCCCGCTTGGTCCAACGACATGGCCTGGCATCTCAGACATTAGCTTTGAACATGCAGCGCGTGACGGTCGGCAGCGTCTACAACGAATTGCGCCAGATTGGGTCTGGCCGACAGATAGGCTTTACGCCTTGCATCGACGGTTTCTTTCACATCGGCTTTCAGCAGGTCATCGACTCCCGCCAACAAGGGTTCCAGCCCGGGCTGCCTGAGCGCCATTAACAGGCCTTCCGATGCAAGCTCCCGCGTGGTTCCCGGGTGATCGGTGCCATCATATATTGACGGCACGCCGAGCAGGCAGGCTTCATGAGCCATGGTCGCACTTTCGCCAACGTATAGCTCGCATTTTGCCATCACATGATGGAGCTGGTTCTTGGCGCCCTTATATCGATATTTTTCTATCTCTGCAGGCAAGGGCCGTTCGCTCGAAATATGGACTCTGCCCCTGGCCGATAATTTCAGAACAAGCTGTCGAAGAATTTCGTCGCTCCAGCCGCTTTTCCCAAGATCATGATTGGCTCGCCAACTTACCGTCCGAACGAAGTAGTTCGGCACCTGCGCATCCCATCCATTGGCACGAGCAAGGCCATCATCGACTTCAAAATTCTCGGGATGAAAATAGGAGAGCTCCTTGATCCCGGGGAAACGCGAAGTGCGCCCGCTGGGAACATCGCCAGCATAAGCTTGTGGCACATAAAGATGGTCGATGAAAGGCCATGTGATGCGGGTCTGGAGAGATGCCGTATCCGCTGCATAAAAGCTGACAGATGGAATACCAATCAATTTGCCGACATGGGAAATAGCGACACCGCCAAAGCCAAGCATGACGTCCGGTCTGAATTTCCTGACCGCCTTTAGCATTTCCCAGTCGCGCGCAATCAGTTCTTTGGCCAGCCCAATTCTTCCATTTCCGGCAATAGATATCGGTTCATGCTCCAAACCGAACTGATTCAAAAGGTCGCAGGCGACATCCTTTTCGCGCGAGACAGTTTTTATCACATCCCCCCGAGCTTGCATCAAACGCATCGGATTCAGAAAAAAAAGTACGTCGGCAGGATGTACGATATCGAACAGAATTTTCATGATGATATACTCATTGAAACATTCGGTCGTGCGACCTTAAACCAGAAAAATGCCGCCACTAAACCGCTGCCCAATAACCCCAGAATACGGTTTAATCCCAGTGCCAAAAATGCCGCTGCTGGATCGGAACCAGCCGCTTCTGCGATCACCGCTCCAAATCCTTCAGCAATGCCCAGGCCTGCCGGCACGATTGCGACCGCCGTTCCGGCAATGCCTGCTACGGAATAGATCGCAGCCTCTTCAAACGCGATCGCTGCGTTGATGGCGATAAAACAAAAATAAAGCCGGGCTATCAGGACAAGCAGCATGATAGCGCGGACACCAATGAATGAAACCGCTGTTCCGATGCTGCTTCTTTGCGCGATCCAGAAAAAGATAACGAAGACCAGAATAACTGACAAAAGCATGATGATTCCAGCGATCCAACCCGTTGTCAGAAAAAAGCCGGAAATGCCCAAAGCCATAACCAGCCACATGGCCGCGGCCGCAACGATAATTCTCCCGGCCTGGGCCATGTTTGCGCCACTGCTTACGAGAGCACCACCGCGGATCAAAATACTGGCCGGAACTGGGAGCAGGTTGGCGATGGTTGCCATTGAACCATATCCCAGTGCTTTACCAAAACCGAGATTCTGGTTTGCAACTTTAGCGCAAAGCTGCAGTTCGACGCCATTGAAAATGATCGACACTGGAACCAAACAAACAGTCGCAAACAACGCCATTGTGTTGAATTCCGTAACTTTCAAATCAAGTGCCACAAAAGAATAGGCAATGCCGAAAATGAAAAGAATGGCAAATATGAAGACGATTACTTTTTGACGTGCTTGGGACCATCGCTTCAATTCATGGTAGGCTGCTATAATGTTGTCGATCATAAATCAGCCCAAAGTTCCGGTTGCCTTCGGGCTGTCATGCGACGAACGGTCGGCGGCGAGTTGGTCTTCCAGTAACCGCAACCTTTCCAGCACTTGCTCAAGCAGTTGCCGGTTGCGCCCGACCAGATCGGCGACTGCACCGAACATGATCGCGACCACGCCAAGAACAATAAGCGAACCACCGATCACCAGCGATTGGATATGGCCGCCGCCCTCACCCATTGCATAAAAATAGACAAAGCGGATAATCGGTGTCGCACCGATTAGAGCAGAAACACCCCCCACTAGCACAAAAACCTTCAGCGGATTATACATCGCATAAGAGCGGATCATCGTTGCGCCGGTGTTACTGATAAATTGCGGGACCGATTTGAACAGCCGCGATGGCCGGATGACCCCATTGGTGCGGATAGGAACCGACACGATCGCCATCCGTTTCCGTCCTGCTTGAATCAGCATTTCGGTGGTGTATGAAAAGCTCGAGGTAATATTTATCTTCTGCGCCGCTGCCCGGCTGATCGCCCGGAAGCCGCTGACCGCATCGGTAATATGGGTGTTGGACAATCTTTTCACCGTCGCGCTGCCGAACATCTGCAGCAACCGTTTGAAAGGACCGAAATGGGCGTTGTCGCGTACGCCGCGGTCACCCACGACGATATCCGCTTCACCGGCAAGCACCGGTGCAACCAGTTTGCAAATATCCCGACCTTCATACTGATTGTCGGCATCGGTGTTGACGATAATATCTGCGCCTTCGGCCAAAGCCTTGTTGATTCCCGACTGAAAAGCCGCTGCCAGACCGCGGTTGGTTCGGTGACGGACGATATGATGAACGCCGAATCGACGCGCGACATCGCTGGTATTGTCCTTGCTGCCATCATCGATGATCAGGATCTCGATAATATCGATGCCGTCGATCTGTCGCGGCAAGGCGACCAAAGTCTCCGGCAGACTTTCCGCCTCGTTATA
>RCMY010009327.1_pt1 | contig 12162 bp, 14 predicted proteins | sample 2041341 | NCBI WGS metagenome assembly RCMY01 (sample SAMN09708234, study PRJNA481090) | Marine sediment metagenome, whole genome shotgun sequencing project.
TTTGTCGGCAATTTGAATACTTGTTACCATGGAATTAAATTTAAATTTTAGGGAAATCGCCACATCAAGCATGGTGCTTTTTGCAGTAATAGATATTATTGGAAGCATTCCTATTATAATAGGATTGAGGAGCAAGATAGGACATATACAATCTGAAAAGGCATCTTTAGTGGCTGGTATATTAATGATAGCCTTTCTTTTTATTGGAAAGAAAATTCTAACTTTAATTGGAATCGATGTGTATTCATTTGCAGTCGCGGGTTCTTTTGTCATTTTCTTTCTCGCCATAGAAATGATTTTAGGTATTACGCTCTATAAGGACGATGCGCCCGAAAGCGCATCGATTGTTCCCATAGCTTTCCCCCTGATTGCTGGTGCAGGCACTATGACCTCCTTATTATCATTAAGGGCAGAATTTTACGTTGAAAATATTATTGTAGCCATTCTAGTAAACATTATCTTTGTTTATCTTGTTTTGAAATCCTCAAAGCGTATTGAAAAGGTACTTGGCAAAAATGGTATAAGCATAATCCGGAAAGTTTTCGGCGTCATTTTACTGGCCATTGCGGTTAAATTATTTACTACAAATATCAATGCATTATTTTAAATAAATGAATAAAACATTTATCCTCATATTGATTGTTTTGGCAATACTACTGATTGCTTACAATGTAACCTTGATAGATTTTAACAATCCTTTGGAAGGAAATAGTATTATTGCACTAATTGGAATATTGGCGGCATTATGTGCCATAGTCCTGCTATTGATTTTTATGACTTCCCGTAATATTCAAGATAAAATTGAAGAGGATTAATTTGCGGACTCGATTTTGTCAGCTTCCCCCTGTTTAATCATTGGCCTATCCAAATCCAATACCTTTTTGAGCATAGCATCTGATGAGCCCTTTATTTCTGCATGAACATTGGCCCCGAACAATTGCTCTGCCAAAGCAGCTTTTAAATAAAGTTTAAGTTGATCTTCAAAATCGTAGAAATTCATTTTTAGGCCTCGGTTTACCGAATAATCGACAAACCTTTCGAAAAGAATATCATCTACCCTAAACTCACGAATAAACTCATCTTTAGAAATATCATCAAAGCGATTTCGGTCTTCATCCAAATACTCAAAAACAAAAAAGGAAAGAAAGCCAAGACTGTCCATGCTTTCAACAGCTTCTTCCTCATTGGTGCCAATCGGCACAAAAACATCTGGAATAATGCCCCCTCCACCATAAACCACTCTGCCCTTCGGAGTTATAAATTTTAAAGAGTCAGCTACTTTAATGCTGTCAACGGATACCAATTCCCCATTGTGGTACCTATCGGTAAATCGCTTGTAATAATCCTTATTTCCATTTTCATAGGCACGCTGTATACTGCGGCCAGTTGGTGTATAATAACGTGAAACTGTTAATCTAACAGCCGAACCATCGCCCAATGCCATTTCACGTTGTACCAAGCCCTTACCAAATGAACGACGGCCCACAATCGTTCCAATATCGTTATCCTGTAAAGCTCCAGCAATTATTTCACTGGCAGACGCAGAACGCTCATTGATCAAAACATAAATGGGCTTATCTTCAAAACTTCCTTTATCTGTAGCGTAAATATTATCTATTTTACCTCTTTTGTTTTTTGTAAAAAGAATCAATTTTCCATCTTCCAAAAACTCATCGGCCATTTGTTCCGCAATGCCCAAATAACCACCGGGATTGTCCCGTAAATCCAAGGTAAGCTTTTCAGCCCCCTGTTTTCTCAATGCTTTAAGAGCTGCCTTAAATTCCTTGAAGGTTGATTCGGCAAAACGATTCACCTTTATATAACCCATTGTAGGGGTCATCATAAAATAAGACTCAACACTTTTTATCGGGACAATATCCCTTTTAACATTTACCTTAAAAGTCCTATCCTCACTTTTACGATACACTGTTAACTCAACATAAGAACCTTTTTTTCCTTTTAACTTTTCTACAATTTTATCGCTTTCCAAGCCTCGTCCAAACAGCGTGTCATTGTCTGCCAATAAAATACGATCCCCAGGCAAAATTCCCTTTAAAAAACTTGGGCCATCAGCCACCGTACGTATTACGGAAATTGTGTCTTTATATGGGTAAAAATTAATGCCAATACCCACAAAGTCCCCTTTCATATTCTCGGAAACCTCATCCATTTCCCGCTTGGGAATATACACTGAATGGGGATCTAATTTTTCAAGAATATTATTTACGGTAACATCAACTATACTGTCAGTATCTATATCATCAACATATTCGTAATCTATGTAATCTATTAACCTATTAAGTTTGTCCTTTTTGGAATTTGTAGTAAATAGTTTTTCAGGCGAATCATTGAAATGAAGTTTGCCTCCAACAAAAACACCTAGTGCTAGTGCTGCAGCAATGATTGTGGGTAATATGTAACTATGCTTCCTCTTCACGTGGTATTACTATATATATTAAACTACTGATTCTTCAATAATTGGCATATGAGCAAGTTCAACACCGGCCTTATTCAGAAACTTTAAGCCCGAATCATCTTTGTACGCAATTTGATATACAACACGTTTTATGCCAGATTGATGAATTAGTTTACTACATTCTTTGCATGGTGAAAGTGTTATGTATAATGTCGCCCCTTCACTTGATTGTGTTGATGATGCTACTTTGGACAAAGCATTGGCTTCTGCATGAAGCACGTACCATTTGGTATAGCCATCATCGTCCTCACAAATGTTTTCGAATCCGGTAGGTGTGCCATTATACCCATCCGAAATAATCATTCTGTCTTTCACGACAATCGCACCCACTTGTCTACGTTCACAATAGGATAATTTACCCCATTCCTGAGCCATTCGCAGATATGCCTTATCGTATTTTTCTTGTTTGGTTTTCTTCATAAAGCCAAAAACAAATTTTTGGTAAAGGACTAAGATACCTGCTTTAAAAAATCCCTACAAAACTATATGGTTAAATTTAACATAAGCGCCTACCAAGGGAACGTTGTAATTAACATTGGTATTGTAATAATTATGACCAAAATTGAAGCCAAGGTTACAAAAAACTCCCTTTTAATCTTAAAAATGGATTGAATCACATAGGACAAGGCTAGCACAATGAGCACAATAAGCACCTGGGATAATTCAATCCCTGCAGCGAAACCCAAAAGAGGCGAAAATTTTTCATCTTCCCCAGACATTAGCATTTTAAAATAATTGCTGAAGCCAAAACCATGGATAAGGCCAAAAAAGGCAGTAGCCAAAACATGCAATAAAATACTTCTTTCACTAGAGACTGATTTAATATATAATAAGTTGAAAACCGCCGTCAAGAGTATAGTCACTGGGATAAGGAATTCTATCAAACCAACATCCATCACCATAATATCATAAACCGACAGCCCTAGTGAAAGGCAATGGGCAATCGTAAAAACCGTTGCCAAAACCAATACTCCCTTCCAACTTTTAAAGGTGAACGGAAGGCTAAGTGCAGTCAAAAATAAAATATGGTCATAGGCTCCAAAGTCCAGTACATGATTAAGTCCCAATTCAATATAAAACAAGAAGTTCTCCATTTTTTATGTTATAAAAAATTTAGGTTAGACCTCTTTCTTTTTGAATTTGCTCGTAGGCCTTTTGAACTTCCTTAAACTTCTCTTCGGCTCCTTTTTTTATAGCCTCATTCTCCGTATTTACCCTATCAGGATGGTATTTTTTTGCCATTGTGCGATAGGCCTTCTTAATTTCATCGTTAGTTGCTGTTTTATCAATCTCCAGAATTTTAAAGGCATTATCTGCGGACTTCACGAACATGGCCATTATACTTTCAAAGTCCCGCATACTTAGCCTTAAGTATCCCGCAATCTCACGAATTTTATTTATCTCTGGATTACTGACAGAACCATCGGCTTGGGCAATCCCAAATAAAAAGTGAAGCAATTGTAATCTAACTTCATATCGTGTTCTTTGGTTTAAGAAAGTACAAATACGCTGGGCTGAAATTTCTCGTTTTTTGTTAATCTCATTAAATGTCCTGAATATGGCATTTGCTTTGTCTTTTCCATAATTGGCAACAAAATATTGACGCACATAGTCCATTTCGCGTTGATTGACAGTGCCATCAGCCTTGATTACAATAGAGCATAAGGAGAGTAAATTCAGTTCAAAATCGGCTGGAGAAACCTGTTGGCGAGTCATATCGCGAAACACGGTGCTTGGCCCACTACCACTGCTATTGAAACTATCAATAAAACTCCCCAGTAAAAATCCGATAATAGCACCTGGCAACCTAAAAAACGAAAACCCAAGGAGTGCAATGAACCATTTAATCATACTTTAACGTAATTTTTGCCAAAGATATAATATTAACCAGCAAAACAAGTGGTAATGAAAAGTTAAGGTGAACCCTATAAATACGACAAATTGGTTATCTTTGAAAACTTTTATAAATCGATAAAAAATAAAATATGTATCCTGCTGAATTGGTAAAACCTATGAGAGAAGACTTGTCTTCTGTTGGGTTCGAAGAATTATATACGGCCGAAGCGGTCAAAAGTGCCATTGACAAAAAGGGCACTACACTGGTAGTTGTGAATTCCGTTTGTGGCTGTGCAGCCGCAAATGCACGACCAGCTGCTAAAATGAGCCTAATGAACAATAAAAAACCTGACCATATTGTTACGGTTTTTGCTGGAGTAGACACGGAAGCGGTGAATGCTGCCCGTAATTTAATGATTCCTTTTCCTCCTTCGTCGCCGAGCATGGCCTTATTCAAAGATGGGGAACTGGTTCATATGATCGAGCGTCACCATATTGAAGGGAGACCTGCTGAAATCATCGCGGAGAACTTAATAGAAGCGTATAACGAGTTCTGTTAAATCCTGAATAAAAAAATAGTTTAAAAACCGCTCCTAAAGGAGCGGTTTTTTATTTTTGTGACATGCAAAAGATATTGGCATATCCACTTACTGTTATCTATTTCCTGCTTTTTGGTTTAGCACTTGCAGTGTTTCACCCTATACAATGGATATGCTTTAATCTTTTTGGTTATAAAGCACACAAAGACAGTGTTGCTCTTCTAAACCTTTGCCTGATGCGATGTACCCATGTTTTGGGCACTACCTATACATTCAACAATCCACATAAAATAACTAGGGATAAGCCATTGATCCTAGTGTTGAACCACCAAAGTATGAACGACATCCCTCCCATTATTTGGTTTATGCGTAAAAATCATCCCAAATTCGTGAGTAAGATTGAATTGGGCAAAGGCATACCAAGCGTTTCTTATAACCTTAGGCATGGTGGGTCAGTATTAATCGACAGGAAAGATAGCAAGCAGGCCTTGGCACAAATTGGTAAACTAGGAAAGTACATTGAAAAATATAATCGTAGCGCTGTTATTTTTCCGGAAGGAACAAGAAGTAGAAATGGCCACCCAAAAAAATTTCAACCTACAGGGCTGAAAATATTGATGAAAAATGCACCATCGGCATTGATTGTACCCATTAGTATCAACAACTCTTGGAAAATGCTTCGCTATGGTAAATTTCCATACGGGATAGGTAATCATATTACTTTTGATGTTCACAACCCTATGGAAATCCATGGGGATTTGGACGAAATGATTGCCTTGACCGAAGAACGAGTGGCCTCTGGAATAAACCCACCTAAATGAAAAATAAGGAGATTATTGACCAAACCATTGCCTTCGTTCAAGAAACCTTAAAGGGAGCTGAAGGAGGCCATGACTGGTTTCACACCCATAGGGTGTTCCTCAATTCAAAACATATCGCCAAAGGCGAAAGAATTGACAATCTAGTAGTTTCTTTAGGGGCCTTGTTACACGACATCGCCGATGCAAAGTTCCATGATGGTGATGAAAGTGTTGGCCCTAAATTAGCCAAGGATTTTCTTGATTCAATAAATGTGGAACCAGAGGTTATTGCACACGTGGTAAACATCATTAACAATATTTCATTCAAAAACAGTTTATCCAATGATGGGTTGACCAAATTCGATTCTAAAGAGCTTCAAATTGTACAGGATGCAGACCGTTTGGATGCCATAGGTGCTATTGGAATTGCAAGAGCCTTCAATTATGGGGGATTCAAAAAAAGAGAACTATACAATCCGGATATTACGCCCAATTTGAATTTAACCAAAGAGGAATATAAAAAATCCACTACTCCGACTATCAATCACTTCTACGAAAAACTTCTTTTGCTCAAAGACAAAATGAATACCCCGACGGGCAAAAAATTGGCTGAGGAAAGACATGGCTACATGCTCAATTTTCTCGATCAGTTTTATAAGGAATGGAACGGCAATTCGTAAAGCGTATTAAGCTATTGATTCTGATGAAAAGAGTGCTTTTTGCCACTTAAAATAACTTCATCTGGCCATTTTTGAATTGTTCGTGAAGTTCTTTATTTAGTTTAGGAAGCTGCCTATCCTTAAAATAGGTACGCTTTGCCAATCGTGCTAAATCATGAATCTGTTGCGCTATTTTACCTTCTCCACAGCCACGAATACCTATACGGCTATCGTTCAAAGAACCGCCGTGACAGGCCTTGATTAAACTAAGGACCTTATCAGCTTTATCAGGCATAGTCTTATGGATCCAATCCGTAAAAATATGGCCTATAGCCCCATTTAAACGAACCAATATAACCACAAAAGACAATGCACCTTGGTCTGAAACTGCTTTTGCCATATTCATTATTTCATGACTATTGATCCCTGGGATTATAGGGGCCAACATTGCATTCACCGGGATGCCGTTCTCAGAAAGTATTCTGATAGTATCCAATCGTCTTTTAATGGTTGCCGTTCGCGGTTCCAATACGCTACGGGTATCTTCCGATAATGAAGTTATTGATATACTAACACCTATTAATTGGTCCTTAGCGAGTTCTTTTAAAATGTCCAAATCTTTTAAAATCAATGCATTTTTAGTTATTATCCCCACAGGATGCTTGTACTTTAAAAAGACCTTTAAGCAAGCTCTGGTAATCTTGAATTTTTTTTCAGCAGGTTGATAACAATCCGTATTTCCAGATAGCACGATTGTTTCTGCTTTCCATCTTTTGTTTTTTAATTTGTCTTCTAGAAGCTTTGCAGCATCTTTTTTTACCAAGATTTGTTGTTCAAAATCCAACCCGGCACCATAACCCCAAAATTCATGGGAATTCCGCGCATAGCAATAAATACATCCATGCTCACAGCCTTGATAAGGGTTAAGTGAAAATTTCATTCCAACATCGGCACTTGTAACCTTATTTACAATGGTCTTTGGAAAAATAGGAAGGTAATTGGTTCTACTACGATGTGCTTCTTCCCCTTCAATACGGCAAAATTCAAGGAAATCATCACGGGATTCGTGAATGAATTGCATAAACTTGTTGGGAATATATTCTTGTGCGCCCCTGCCTTTAGTGTAGCTTTTATTTTTCAATATAGGATTTATTCCAAATTTATGGATTATTTCCTATATATAAATATGGATTCTGTTAATTAAGGGAAACTTTTACCAATTGTTTTTTACTTCCTCTTTTGGCGTAGAAAAGTATTTGATTATCCAATGTGTTGACCAAAGGCAAAGATACCATCAAAGGCAAACGGGCTTCTTTATCATCTATCAGTTTTTTATAACTAAGATGCCCATTTTCATCGAGCTTAATAACAAATACATTTCGGTTACGGCTTAAGCCCTGTCTAAAAAGTAATCGATCACCTGCTAATAGTTGTGGATTTTCAGCGGCAGTACTTATGAAGAAGTACGTATTACCGTCTTTCGTATAAGAACTATAAGAGGCATAGGCCCCATCCTCAGCCTTGTTTATATTTCTCGTCCATAACATATCGCCTGTTGCACTAAGCTTGGCGCTTACAATATCGTTGTGATGGTATCTTGTTACTTTAAGTCTACCTCCACTTGAATTAGCCTGAACGCTTGAAGTCACAAAATACTCCTCGGCGTTAAAATGTATACTGCCATCATTGGCTATATCAACATTTTTGAATACCAAATCCTTAATTACTTTATCCTCTTCTCGACCAAACTTATCCAACATAAACTGTTCTGAAAAAGGGCTGTATTTTCTTGAATTAACGGTAAGTGTATTTAAATCTAAATTGAAATATGCCAGACCATTGTATCTGTTGTTCTTTCTATTGGCGTAAAAACCAACACATAACAGTTCCTTGCCTTTTATTATTGGAATCAACGCCTCTGAAAATTTACCAGGAACATCAAAAGTCTGTGTTTGGGCTCCACCCTTTGAAACTTTTATCAATTCATATTGAAATTTACGTTCAGTAGCCTGAAAACGTTTTTTCTTGAAATATGCCTTGCCAATAATATAGGCCTCCTCCATATCATTGGAAAAAGCAACATTTTCAAAAGCATAGTTTTTCTCTTCAACTTCAGCTGAAAAATCATGCTCTATTACTTTTTTTAAGCTTGAATTGAACAAATAAATAAAATGCTTGTTGTTCTTTCCCTTTTTAAAGTGGGTACTGATCACGAACGCATTTTTCTTATCATTGAAAAGAACAGATGTTGTAAAGCCTGATGCAAAATTTCGATTATAATAGTTTTTATCCAACGGATTGGAAACTTCTTGTGATTGAATCGTCAAAAGTGATTCCCTTGTAAAATTCATTCCCGAAAGCGGACTGCGATGCACTGAATATTCATAAGCAAAAGCCTCATAGTCATAATCCAAAAAGATGAGGTAAATCTGTCCATTCGCAACGTAACCATCAACCAAGTTCGCATCTTTGAATTTGTAATTATATTCATTAATCAACTGCATATTGGCATCATAATGCTCAATAAAATAACCTTTAGGCCTAAGTATGACTCCTGTATAATAGGATCTTACGAGGAACGTACCCCCGGTGCCATCTTCAGATATAGTCAGAAGATTTGAATATTTATACCTATCATTATATTTTTCTCCAATGGTAAAATCAAGAGGAATATCCTGTGCGGTCATTGCGCAGGAAACTACTAGAAAAAAAAGCAAGGACATACTTTTTCGCAAATTCATAAGTAGGGTTTTATAGACTATTATTTGCCTGGGAAATCGGCCTTTCGTTTTTCCAAAAAGGCTGTGGTTCCTTCCTTAAAGTCGTCGGTTCCAAAGCACTTTCCAAAGGCATTGATCTCCGTGGCATATCCGTTAATACTATTGTTAAAACAATCATTTACAGCTTTTATTGCATAGCCAATGGCAACGGGAGAATTATTCGATATTTTGCTCGCTAATTTCTGGCAAAGCCCCAATAATTCATCCTGTGAAACGACATGATTTACAAGACCGTAATCCAAGGCTTGTTCAGCGCTGATCATTCCCGCAGTCATGATCATTTCCATCGCTCTGCCTTTACCCACCAATTGAGGTAAACGCTGCGTACCCCCATAACCTGGTATAACACCTAAAGAAACTTCAGGTAAGCCCATTTTGGCATTGTCACTAGCCACCCTAAAATGGCAAGCCATTGCCAACTCCAACCCTCCACCCAGAGCAAAGCCATTGACAGCGGCAATAACCGGTGTAGATAGATTCTCAACGAAGTCGAATAACAGTTCCTGACCTTTGGCGGCCAATTTTTTTCCTTCTTTAACAGAGAAATCAGCAAATTCAGAAATATCCGCACCCGCAACGAAAGCTTTTTCTCCAATGCCCGTAATAATGATTGCCAATACTTTCTTATCTTTTTCCAATTTCGAAAAAGCCTGGTGCAATTCTTTAATCGTATCTATATTAAGTGCGTTGAGTTTGTTGGGGCGGTTTATGGTTATGATAGCGATAGTACTATCGATATCCACCAAAATGTTCTGATATTTCATTTGTTCTGATTATTAGATGGCTGATCTTTGGGGAAAATTACGGTAAAAACCGTGCCCTTTCCGGGTTGGGACGTAAAATCAATACTTCCATTATAAGTTTCAACAATATTCTTTACCATACCCAATCCCAATCCCATTCCGCTGGATTTGGTCGTGAATTTTGGTTCAAATATCTTATGATTAAAATCATCTGTTATGCCTATTCCGTTGTCTGCCACGGATATCTTTACCTTGTCACCTTCAGACGCCACCGAAACCAAAATCCTTGGCGATTCTACGTCCGGAACTGCTTGCGTTGCATTCTTAACCAAATTCGTTATGACACGAATGAGTTGGGTCCTATCCAATTTGGCGATAATCTCCTCTTCATCAGAAATAAAATGTATAAAGGGCTCAGTAAAAATATCCAAGGCCAAACGAACTATGTTTACAACATTTAAGGTTTCATTCTGCTGGGCGGGCATTTTTGCAAAATTGGAAAACGCCGAAGCAATATTGCTCATGGTATCTATTTGCTGTATAAGGGTTTTGGAGTATTCCGCTACCTTGGTTTTAATTTTAGGGTCCTTAGGGTCAAATTTACGTTCAAAACTCTGTACGCTCAAACGCATTGGTGTTAATGGGTTTTTAATCTCGTGCGCCACTTGTTTTGCCATTTCGCGCCAAGCTTGTTCCCTTTCGCCACGTGCTAATTTTGCAGCGCTTTTTTCCAATTCGTCGATCATGGCATTATAGGCATTTACCAACTTCCCGATCTCTGAACTGGTCTCTTCAATAAATATTTTTTGATTGCGTTTTGTCAAATCGGTTTTACCCATCATCTCGGTTACATCATCGAGAGAACGCGTTATATATTTTGAAATAAAGTAGGCAAGCCCTATTGCGATGAGTAGCATCAACAAATAAACCCCCCCTAATCGTCCTAGGAATTCCCTGAGTTCCATATCATTAAAGGTAGGGTCTTCATAATACGGTAAATTTAATATACCAATAGGTTTAAACTTATTGTCATTGATATACGTATATGAGGCTTGATATTTATCCCCTTCCGCCGAGTTTTCCTCAACATATCTTTTTGCTACACTCGCTTCAAGTCTATTGAGAACTTCGGAGTCTAAACAGTTTGATATGGAATCTTCCTCAAATCTAGGTCTAGAGCTTTTTATCAACTCCCCTTCAAGATCATAGATATTGAAATTAACGTTTTGAACGTCGGCAATCTGATAAATTTCATCCAAAAATATCAAACCCAAATTTTCAGTAGCAACAGGATAAGTGGTTTTTTGAAGGGTATAACTGATACTATGTTTAATTTGCCCTTCTTTACGTTCCAAACGATCTTCGTGGTAATCCCTAGTCTGCTCGCGATACTGATACACCGTAATAGCTGCAATCAAAATAGATGCAATAAGAACCAACAATATCATTGCTGAGAAAATTCTTGAGCTAAGTGATAGATTTTTGAACAATTACCTGGAATTTGATGTTAAAGATAACAAATACCGAGCCAAGAGAGCCTCGTTCAAATTCCAAATTTTAAAAGCCAAATTCCAATATTATATACTTATTCCTTCTTGGGGTTTGGAATTTATCGTTTGGTATTTTAATTAGGCATTCGGGTTCTTCTTTTGAATACTTTTATAAAGGCGAATCCCAAGCATGAGCAAAACACCAAGAACAATAATGCCTATGACACCAAAAATCCAATTAAAAGCACTTTTGAGAATCACCAAAAAAACAACTGCGAATAAAATCAAGGTAGCCCCCTCATTCCATATACGCATAAATCTTGACGAATAATTTACCTCATCACGCTGTAGTTGTTTGAAGATCTGATGGCTTTTTAAATGATACAGAAACAACAGAAGAACAAATGCCAATTTAACATGCATCCATGGTTCCGTTAACCAAATTGGTTGTAAAATCAATAACCATATCGCAAATATGGTACTCAATATAGCCGAGGGCCATGTGATAATATTCCATAAGCGCTTGGTCATCAATTTCAACTGGTTGGATAATATTTCTTTATCCGGGGAAGGTTTTTTTGTAGCCTCTATATGGTAAATGAATAGCCGGGGAATATAGAATAATCCAGCAAACCAAGTAACTATAAAAATGAGGTGTAATGCCTTTATGTAGTTATAATATTCCAATCTATTCCTTGATTTGAATAGCACCAACACCATCACCCCAAAGTTGTTTGTTATAGGATGGAATAGCATTGTTTATTAATCTATCGGCTTCTTCACTCAACTTATTCCATTGGGTATCAAGCTCTTTCTTCCGATCTCGGGACGATTGATTT
>RCMY010004421.1_pt1 | contig 12161 bp, 13 predicted proteins | sample 2041341 | NCBI WGS metagenome assembly RCMY01 (sample SAMN09708234, study PRJNA481090) | Marine sediment metagenome, whole genome shotgun sequencing project.
TTCAGGTATTCGCTGGCGTGTCATTGTCGTTTCTGCTTGTTATTCTGGCTCGTTTATCGATGATTTAGCGTCGCCAACTACAGTAGTTATTACTGCGTCAGCTGCGGACAAGATGTCGTTTGGCTGTACCAATAGCGCTGAGATGACTTATTTTGGTCAAGCATTTTTTGCCGAGAGCCTGCGTGAAAACACTAGCTTTGAGGCTGCTTTTGAGGCCGCAAAATTGCGAGTAAGTGCGCGCGAAGGCTTCATGGGTTTCGAGCCATCTGAGCCGCAAATGATAGTAGGTAGCTTGATGAAAACCGCGTTGCCAGCTTTTGAGCAAGTGCTATTTGATAAGTCGCGTCCTGCTATAGAACTGATAAATGATGGCAGTGAACTTAATGGTACTGCACTTAATATCAGTGAATTTGATGATAATGCACTTGGGAATATGGCCGTTACTATTGCTCCTGCCAATTGATATTGATATTGATAGGATTGCTGAAACCAACAAGCCCTAACAAACTGTCATACAAAACCCATAGAGACTCTGTTTTAAGTTTGTATAATAGCAGCAGGTCTTGCAAGTACGGCGCTTAGCGACAGCTGTGGTGTAGAGCATCATCAGCTGAGCCGTTATAAGCGTTAAGCCAACACTCGTTAATTAACAACATGAAGGGATCTTTGATGATAAATAACTATCATGCGCACAGTTTGCCTGCTAATACTCAGCTAACTAAAGTGAGTAGCAATCGCTGCTTTGAGGGTGAGCAGTATTATTACAGTCATCAATCAGATGCCACTAAAACACCGATGAGTTTTAGTATTTACTTGCCTGATGAGGCGCTTAGTGGTCAGCGCTGTCCTGCGATTATGTATCTATCAGGTCTGACCTGTAATGCGGATAATGTCACGCACAAAGCACACTTTCAAAAAAAATGTAGCGAGCTTGGGATGATATTTATCGCACCTGATACCTCGCCGCGTAGTGATCCAGATTCGGATTTTGAAGTTCCTAATGATGAGCGTTACTTTGTAGGTCAAGGGGCAAGCTACTATGTGGACGCAACGCGTGCGCCTTGGTCGACTCACTTTAATATGCAAAGCTATATCGTCGACGAGCTCTATGACTTGCTGCGGGCAGAGTTTGCGATCAGCAGTATAGGGATTATGGGTCACTCTATGGGCGGTCATGGTGCACTGCTATTAGGCTTTAAATTCCCTAGTAAGTTTGTCAGCGTCTCAGCATTATCACCCGTTTGCGCCGCCAGTGAATCAGCATGGGGACAAGCCGCTTTTACAGAATATTTCGGTGAAGATAAATCATTATGGCAGGACGTTGACGCCAGCTCTACTATTGAGCAAGTTGGCCAGCAATACTCGAATATCTTAGTGGATCAAGGTGCTAGTGATGAGTTTTTAGCGGACGGCCAGCTACAAACGCCTAAGCTACAGCAAGCCTGTCAAAAAGCCAAGCAGCCACTAACGCTGCGCTATCAGGCTGGTCATGATCACAGCTATTACTTTATTCAAAGCATGATGGATGATCATATCGATCATCATTGTAAAGCGGCTGATTTGGCGAGTAATCGTCGCCCTATGAACAAATACTAAAAACCAAACATTGAATACTATTATGGTCCTATAAACTAGAATCTTATAAATTAATGGTTATTACTTATGACAGAATCTCAAAATCAACATGCCAAATCATCGCTTGCTATTATGCAGGCTGATATGGATAAGGCGCTACAAGCAAAAGATACTGATATTGGTATTGATGCTGATACTGAGGTTGACGCTGAGTCTAGCATTTCAGCCGATACACCTGCTGCAAAAGCGGATATCGATGATCTCGATGAATCGCAGCTATCACGAGTGATAGAGATGGCTTGGGAGGATAGAACCACCTTTGGGGCGATAGAGCACAGTTATGGTCTCGATGAAACAGCAGTCATCAAGCTGATGCGCCAACAGCTCAAGCCGTCCTCGTTTCGTTTATGGCGTGAGCGAGTAACAGGTCGCGATACTAAGCACCAAGCCAAGCGCAGCTTTGAAGTCGGCCGTGCTTATTGCAAGACTCAATATAAGCCGCGCTAGATCTATACGGATCAGAATTTATATCTTAACTTTAAAGCCACCTAACTGGATAACTCTATTATGATTTCTCCTGATAAGCAGTACCTTATTGCGCCTTCTATTCTTTCCGCTGATTTCGCACGTTTGGGCGAGGAAGTTGAGCAAGTGTTAGCCTCGGGCGCTGATGTGATTCACTTCGATGTTATGGACAACCATTACGTCCCTAATCTTACCTTTGGTAGCATGATATGTAGTGCTCTGCGCGATTATGGTATTGATGCACCGATTGATGTACATCTAATGGTGTCGCCTGTCGATGGTATGATTGAGCAGTTTTTAGAAGCTGGCGCGAGTGTGATTACTTTTCATCCTGAGGCCAGTGGGCATATTGATCGCTCTTTGCAGTTAATTAAGGATGGTGGCGCTAAATGCGGCTTAGTACTCAATCCCGCGACCCCGCTACATTATCTAGATTACGTTATGGATAAAGTCGACCAAATCTTACTGATGAGCGTCAACCCAGGCTTCGGTGGTCAGTCGTTTATTGATAGCACTTTAGATAAAGTACGTGCGGTGCGTCAACTAATAGACGCTAGTGGTCGTGATATTCGCCTTGAGGTCGATGGTGGTATTAAGGCTAGTAATATTCGTGCTATCGCTGAGGCGGGTGCTGATATGTTTGTAGCAGGCTCGGCTATCTTTAATCAAGACGACTATACAGCAGCAATCAGTGCTATGCGTGATGAGCTTGCTCTAGCCAATAGTAACTGATAAGCCTAATGATCGGCTTGCTTTATTAGTATTTGACTCCATTTAAAGATAACCCCATTGTTTTTTATGAGTATAAAAAAGAGGTGATTTATGGATAGCCAAAACTTGAACATTACGTCAGCTACGTCAGTCAGCGCTGATGATAATAATAATCAGGCAAGTCCGCGTAGCTTAGTGCCTAAAGGTATTACTATTGGCATGGCTATCTTTGCCTTGGTATTGAGCGTAGCAGGTTATGTGGCTCGTATTATCGCCGGTCACGACACTGCAGAAGTATTACGTCACGCCGCAGTATTGGTACCCGGATTTGTGGTCGGTATCCCCTTATTATTTTGGCTCGGCTCGCGTCTGTTTAATAAAGTAAAAGGCGCTGACGTTGCAGGCTGGAATGCGATTAGCTTGGGATATTTGACCTCTTGTATTTCTCTATTATGGCTGATGGGTACTTATAGTTAAGCTGTTTTTTAATTTATTTATTAATGAAGTCGTCGCTTTAGAGCTGACTGGAATTTCGCATGCAAATTGTCCCCACCAAAATCGCTAATACTATCTATCCAAAAGATTTGCCAAACGTTCTATTTACTAGTCTGATTGTGGGTTGTCTATTGTTAGGCTTAGCTTCATTACGTAATGGTACTGGTCTTCAGGGCTGGCTTAACGTTATCGAAAATTGGCTGCTCATGTTAATTATTTTACCAACAGCGATCACAGTAGTCGCTTTACCCGTCAAGTATCGTGACCCCAGCTTTGAGCTGAAACTGGCATACTTTATGGGGATGTTTGTCGCACTATTATTTACGATAGGCAAACTACGTTATTGGCGTTAAGAACTACACTACCGGCGCTAATTTAAAATTTAATAAAGCCAATCCAATTATCCAAACTTAGACACGCTTTAGATCTTGACCCTTGAAATTTGCTCGTAAAGCGTCCATTGTAGGAGTTACACCTATTTTGACTGCGTTATTAGCAGTTGATAAAAGACGATATAATAATAAGGAAGACATTGAATGCCATACGACATTGATAATGAGATAGAAGTCGATCACGATAGCGGTGATCAGTTTGCAAGCTTTGCTAAAGAGACCACTCTTGAGTTGGTTGAAGCTGAAAATGGTACTTTGCTACTACGCGATACCGAGAAAGATGATGAGCCACTGATGACCATAGATTTCTCTGATAAGCTAAAAGATCTGCTAGGCAGTGATACGCAGTCGATAGGTCAGCATATGATTCATGCAGCTATTCAAGTCATTATGCAAAAGCAGATGAGCCAATGGCATGCCCATGTGTATGATAAAGAACCAGTTAACTATAGTTAATAGCTGATAGTTAATAGCCAGTGAGTAGTTAGAGGGTAAATATAGTTAACGTATAAAAAAAGGGTTTATCAATTGATAAGCCCTTTTTTTATTATTCAAAGCATTACATCAAAAATAACGAATTATTTGATTTTTGCTTCTTTAAACATTACGTGCTGACGAATTTTTGGATCGAATTTCTTCATTTCCATTTTGCCAGGCATAGTACGCTTGTTCTTGGTAGTAGTGTAGTAATACCCAGTACCAGCAGTTGATACTAACTTGATTTTATCTCTCATGACAGCTTTCCTTTGAATAGTGAAGCGCTCGGCTTAAACTTTTTGACCTTGTGCGCGCAAATCTGCAAGCACTTTATCAATACCTAGTTTGTCGATGATACGCATACCTTTAGTAGAGATACGTAGACGCACAAAGCGATTCTCAGACTCTACCCAAAAACGATGGTTATGAAGGTTTGGTAGGAAGCGACGGCGGGTTTTGTTGTTTGCGTGCGAAACATTATTACCAACCATAGGGCGCTTTCCAGTCACTTGGCAAACTTTAGACATGGCGAACTCCTAATCTATACGGTATAAGCTATTATACCCGTTTAGGCAAGTTGCGCATTTACGGCATGGACGCAGCAAGCAACATCTTGCTAAACAAAACTATATGAAGGTTGAGCTGATAAAACTGTCATATAAAGGCAAATAACAGAGTGACCAATTCAGAAAATTTTAAAGCCGACATTTATACCACAGAATCAATAAATATTCAAATTATTTTATAAATATAGGCTGTTTTATCGGTGCTTATTATACCCTGAATTTGCATAGCGATGTTGTTCAATATTTAGCTTTAAAACTAAATATTTGTTGTAAGCGCGTGTAAAAGGCAGTAAAGTTACTGTTAGAAATTTTATACAAGCTGTAATATAAAAATTATCGCCATGGAATTGTACTTTAATGAAGAAGTGCAGTTTTTTGTATAGTCATTTCAACCTATATATTTAATAAAATCTTGTCGATTTGGAGCTCCAAACATGTCTTATAGCCCACTTACTTCTAAGTTGTTCAAATTCACAGCGCTGACAGTAGCGTTAGCCTTAGCAGGTTGTGGCGGTGACGGCACGGATACGGTTGCGCCTCCCTTTGATGGTGGCAACAACAATGGTGGACAGACTGGTGGTGGGGATAATGGACAGCAGCCTGTTGATCCTAGTAATAATGCTAGCGAAATTTTTATTTCTACTGATAAAAATCAGTTACTAACAGGTACAGATAAAACTGTTGTAAGTATTAGAGTGACAGATAATAACGGTGGCATAGTTGCAGGTGTTCCTGTTGTCATAAATATCGCTGACGCTGCATTGTATGGACTATCTTTAGATGGTGCCTCTGAACAAGTAACTGATGATAAAGGTCTTATTACGGTTGAATTGAGTCAAAGTACGCTAGGCGTTGACTCTCAATTAGATCATGAAAGTTTATTGACAGCAACTGTTAAAGATAACGCAACTATTAAACAGACGCTACCTATAATAGTTTCAGGTACTGATGCCATTAATGTTTTATCTACTAAGAATGTAATCAATACCTCAGAGAGCTTTAGAGTAACAGGACAAATAGTAGATGGGGCTGCAAAACCTATTACAAACGCGGCAGTAGATTTATATAGCAATGATCAGCTAGCGGGTAGTGGAAGATTGGATAATAACGGCAATTTCATATTCAATTTAACTGCATCCGACTTAATAGCTGTCAACAATAATTATCTATTTAGTATTGAAGTCAAAGGATCTGAGGTTAATCAACGTATTCCTGATATATTGACAGTAGTATCTACAACAAGCTCAAGTCTAAGCTTTTCAGAAACATCTGATATTATCGTTGGCGATAGACAGAAGGTGACGCTGAATGTTCCAAGTGCTATAGATGGAGAAACAGTAGTAATCTCAACCAATAAAGGTGAGATTTTTGCTAATAGTGTTACAAATCAAGGTAACTCACGTATCACAGCTACTATCATTAATAAAAAAGCGGATTTCTATATTGATTCAAACGTGCCTGGCCTTGCTGCTATAAATGCGGTATATAAAGGTGATAATAAACAGACTACTTTGAATTTTGTATCAATAGAAGCAACAAAACTTCTTTTACAAATTGAGCGTTCAATCGTAAATGTTGGCGGTTCTACTTCAGTAATTGCTCGAGTTTTAGATAAAAATGATGCTCCAGTAGAAAACGCTATTGTGCAGTTTACTACTACCAATGATTCTTCTGGTGGTAGCCTGAGCCAGGGCGTCGCCTACACTGATAGTAACGGCGTCGCTACCATAGCTTATAATGCAGGACAAAATCCAACCAGTGTTAATGGAGTAACCATCAGAGCTCAAGTTCAAGCTGTCAAGCTACCCGATGGTAGTGAAAAACAAGTGAGTATACCTTTAGCGAATTCTTCTGTAACCGTTCAGACCAGATCAACTTTTATTAGCTTCGCTTTTGCTGATAAAGTTTCAGTAGATACCAGCGAGATTTATTATTTCCGAAGAGGGTCGGTTAGTGTCTTAAATAGTACAGGTAAACCTGCGATTAATCAGCAAGTATCCATCAACTTAAACCCAGACAGTTACCTAAAAGGATTCTTCTCTATTTTTGAAGGTTTATCTGGAAATAAAAGCTGGAATCAAAATGGCGTAACTTGTGCGAATGAAGATTCGAATAACAATGGTATTTTAGACGTAGGCGAGGATACTAACAATAATGGACGTCTAGATCCTATCAATATAGCAGCTGTTCTTAATAGTAATGGTCAAGAAGTAGACCCTAATCAAAACTTCAACTTTACAACGGATCAGTCTGGCAGAGTTGATTTTACGATACGTTATGCAAAACAATATGCAAACTGGTACAGAGCTAAAGTTACTGTCAATACTAGAGTCGATGGTAGCGAATCTCAACAAGATCGGGTGATTGATTTCCCAGCATCGTCAGACGATATTGATATCAGCGAGTCATTACGTCCGAATATCAATAGCCCTTTTGGTACCGACCTTAGCTGTTCTAGCTCTAGATAATTTCAAAACTTTAGTAACCCCCCCCCAGCATTGAACTGACCCTAATAGTTGTGTCCAACTTATAGGTGTCAGTTCAATGCTGGGTTTTCTTATATGAGTAATCTAAATAACCAAATACAAGCAACCCAATCAGCAAATTTTCGTAAAAAGGATTAAAATAGTCGGTTTGCTATGCCATCAGAACATCTTTAACCGATGGCAGGCTGTATTTTACATCTATACTGGGCGCACTATGTTAGACAATACTAAAAACCAAAACTCTACTTTAAATAATAATTTAGATAAAGCGATAACTACCGATACCGCTACCTTGCTAATTAAGTGCCGCGACCAAGCCGGCATTGTGCAAGCTGTCTCCGAGTTTATTCATCGCTATGGCGGTAATATTATCACTCTAGATCAGTATTCAACTGCGCACGAAGGTGGGCAATACTTTATGCGTTTAGAGTTTGCTTTGGCAGGCTTGAGCGAGATTATTGATAACTTTGAGGCCAGCTTCGCTCATACCGTGGCCAAGCGCTATGACATGACTTGGCGACTGCACGATAATGCGATTAAGACTAAAGTAGGTATTTTGGTGTCGAAGTTTGATCATGCCTTGCTAGACTTACTGTGGCGACATCAGCGCGGCTTGCTTGATTGCACTATTACTATGGTGATCAGCAATCACGAAGATTTGCGGCAAGCAGTGGAAAACTTCGGGATCGCTTTTCACTATGTACCGGTGACCAAGGACAATAAAGCTGAGGCAGAAGCGCAGATTGATAAGCTGATGGCGGATAATGATTTATTGGTATTAGCCCGATATATGCAAATATTATCATCAGATTTTGTTAAGCGTTGGCCGATGCAAATTATTAATATTCATCACTCATTTTTGCCAGCGTTTGTAGGCGCAGATCCTTATCGGCAAGCCTATGAAAAAGGCGTAAAACTGATTGGTGCTACTGCGCATTATGTGACAGCAGAGCTCGATCAAGGGCCTATCATTGAGCAAGATGTGCACCGAGTGACTCACAGACAAGGGGTGGTAGAGCTGCGAGCTATAGGCCGCGATATTGAGCGTAACGTGCTAGCACGCGCGGTGAATTGGCATGTACAAAATCGGGTAATCGTCACTGGCAATAAAACTGTGGTTTTTAATTAGCGAATAACTCCTTACCTTAATAGCTTAAACCAAAAACTCCAGCACAAACTTACTACCAATAAAGCCGATTGCTAACAGTATAAAAGCATAAAAAGTCATATTAGCTGCGCGTTTGCCGCGCAGGTCACCCCGCCAATTACCTAGTAATAGTAAGCCAAATAATAGCCATGATAAAACGCTAAATACGGTCTTATGAACAATATGCTGAGCAAATAAATTTTCTACATAGATAAAGCCTATCCCCAGCGCGATACTGAGTAGTACAAAGCCGACTAAAATCATATCAAATAATAAACTCTCCATAGTCTGTAGAGAGGGGAGTTTATTGACCCAAAAACGATGAAAGGTATTTTGTTTAAGCTCACGAATTTGCAGGCGCAAAAACAGCGCTTGAACCGCTGCCATGAGTAGCACGCAGTAAGCGGCGAATGAGAGAATAATATGTGCTTCAAGTCCTACACTGACATCAGTCAAAGGCTGATAAGGCGCACGACCTATGTAGCCAACAATCATACCTATAAGGGCTGTAGGAGCGGCCAAAATTCCCAAACTGACAATAGGGCGATATAATGAGAACAGTACATAAAAGAATAAGAAAAATAAACTGATAAGGCTAAATACATTGAATAGATTAAAATTCAATCCATAAAGCGTAAAGATATAAGGATATAGCAGCGTGGCATGGGCAATCATTCCCACTAGTAAAAGACTAAGACTAGCGCCTTTATGAATGGTCTTGTTGGTCGTTAGTGCCCAACCTATATAGAGAGTGACCGCGATATAAGCGATACTGGCTATCACAAATGCAAGCAACACAGGCAAGCCTCATTGATTATTTGAGCACAGCTCAATATTAGTATTAGTAGCTAATATTACATAGCCGCGCTCAAGGTGATGCTAAAATGTTATGATTAGAATAATCGTCCAATTTATCATAAAATAGAGCTTAATTGAGAATCATCTGCATTATTATTTGTGAGAGTTGCGACTAATACTAAAAAGGTAAAAACGCTATCAAAGTTGATTTGCTAAAAAATGATAATTAAAATCAATCGTATAAAGATGCTGTTATAGCATTCACTAAATACTGCTTAAAAGCCACTGACCAAAATACTATTTGTAAAAATTTAAAAATTCATCACCCCATGAGAGCTATTTATGTTTGATACTTTAACCGAACGTCTATCCTCAAGCCTGCGCAATATCGCAGGTACAGGCCAGCTAACTGAAGATAATATTAAAGACACGTTGCGTGAAGTACGCATGGCGCTGTTAGAAGCGGATGTGGCATTGCCTGTGACTCGTGACTTTGTTAAACGCGTCAAAGAGCAAGCACTGGGCGCAGAAGTACTCAAAGAGCTAGCACCAGGTCAAGCCTTTGTAAAAATCGTTCATGACGAGCTGACCGAGATGATGGGCAGTGCCAATCAGCAGCTTGAGATGACCGGTAAGCTGCCTGTCGTTTATTTACTTGCAGGTCTACAAGGTGCAGGTAAAACTACTACTGCTGGTAAACTGGCTAAATACCTGCAAGAGCGCCATAAGAAGAAAGTCATGCTCGTCTCCGCTGACGTCTATCGTCCAGCAGCGATACAGCAACTTGAGCAAGTGGCAGGACAGGTCAATGCCAAGTTCGTCAATTCAAGCTCTGATGAAAACCCTATCGATATCGCCATGCGCGCTATCGAAGAAGCCAAAATTCAATATCAAGATATCTTGATCATCGATACCGCAGGTCGCCTAGCTATCGATGAGGCGATGATGGCTGAGATCAAAGCTTTGACCGCCGCTGTCAATCCTTCTGAGACGTTATTCGTCGTCGATGCGATGACGGGGCAAGATGCGGCCAACACTGCTAAGGCTTTTGATGATGCGCTGCCATTGACGGGCGTGATTTTGACGAAGACGGACGGTGATGCGCGTGGTGGAGCGGCACTATCCGTCCGTGCTATTACGGGCAAGCCGATCAAATTCTTAGGTCGCGGTGAGAAGTTAGATGCGCTAGAGCTGTTCCATCCTGATCGTATTGCTCAGCGTATTCTTGGTATGGGCGATGTCTTAAGCTTAGTGGAAGAAGTCGAGCAAAAAATCGACCGTGATAAAGCCGAAAAAATGGCGAAAAAGATGCAAAAGGGCGGCGACTTCGACCTTGAGGATCTACTCACTCAGTTTCAACAAATGAAAAGTATGGGCGGTATGTCAGGATTTTTAGATAAGATGCCAGGTATGGGCGGCTCTGATATGCAAAAGGCCGTTGAAGATGCTAAGCCTGAAGAGAAAGTTAAGGAGATGGAGGCGTTGATTAATTCGATGACTCCGTTTGAGCGTAAGAATCCTGATAAGATTAATCCTAGCCGTAAGCGCCGCATTGCCGCAGGTTCAGGTCGTGAGATTCAAGACGTCAATCGCCTGCTCAAGCAGCATAAGCAAATGGCAAAGATGATGAAAATGATCTCCAAGCCTGAAGGCATCGGAAAAATGATGAAGTCTATGCAAGGACTAATGGGTGGCGGCGGTGCAGGTGGCGGCGGTGGTGGACCATTATTCGGTGGCGGTGGCAATGCTAAAGGGCAAGGCGGTGGCATGAAAAATGTCAACCAAGCAGACATAGCGAAGCAAATGGGACTTGATCCGAACAATATGCCAAGCGCGGAAGACATGCAAAGAGAAATGCAAGAGCTGCAAAACCAAGCGCCAAAAGGTTTTAAGAAGCGTTTTTAGAGTGCGTAGTTGATTATGATAAAAGCTTCAAAGCTAGTGATAGTTTTGGGGCTTTTTTGTTTTTCACGATGGAGTATTGCAAGCTCAACCTAATCACTAAAAAAATTAATCAAAAACGTTATTCAAAACGCTGAAAATCATTATTTCTAGCAACTAATCGATTGCAGTAGTCTATCCACTCTTGTGACCATCTAGCGTGCTTACGATTCCAAATCGTTCGATCTAAAATGACATCATCATGATGATCATGAAATAACGTAATATCTAATGCAGGATCATTTGCTATTTTTTCTAAGGTAGTCATATCTAGCAGTTCAGGTAATAAAGGTATTAAATGTATGTAGCCTTCCTCATCTTCACAGCTATTTAAAGTAAAACATCCTTTTCTTTCATCATATAAACGCTCACTTTCTTCATCAGTGTATTTTTGAATGATAAATCTTTCGTAAAGCTCACCTGGAAATAATATACCTACACAATTATTCATCTCATCGAAAGCTGTATATAGTTTTTTTAGTAACGAATAAGGTAGCCAACAATGCTTAATTTCAGGGTAACCCAAATAATCTAGTCTGATTGTCACTCCCTCGTGATCCATGACTCCATAGTGTTGCCATCCGCTACGACCATCCCCCACATTTAGCATATTAAACGTATCTATATCTACATAGTTATAAGAAATACTCATAAAAATACCCTCTTTCAATTCTATAACATATATATGGAAATTTGAATTCTAATATAAATCTGCAAAAGCACTATCTTGACATTAACACTGACTGAAGCGGATATTCTTGTCTCTTAAAAGCATATGAGACTTTGATGCTGTAATTGTTGCCCTTAACAAATAGAAAAATTCTGGACACCTTAAACGCATCTATGAATAAACCATGAAAAATAGAGAAAATAAGAAAACCTTCAATCCTAAGTGCTATTATAGCCACTATTTAAAAGATGCTCATTTTTAAAGCCGGTACACGCACTTGAGGTTACTGTTGAGGTTATTATGTTTTTAGCGATGAATACTGTTTTTGATCAATGCTCGATTGCGTTATTAGACGCTAACGGCACTGTCATATTAAGT
>RCMY010004422.1_pt1 | contig 12160 bp, 10 predicted proteins | sample 2041341 | NCBI WGS metagenome assembly RCMY01 (sample SAMN09708234, study PRJNA481090) | Marine sediment metagenome, whole genome shotgun sequencing project.
AATGAATTCGAGAAAGCTGTCCTTGATCTTGTCGAAGCTGCCATAATGGTCGAGATGCTCGGCATCGATATTGGTGACGACCGCGATTGTTCCGTCGAGCCGCAGGAAACTACCGTCGCTTTCGTCGGCTTCGATAACCATCCACTCGCCAGCGCCAAGCCGGGCGTTGGAACCATATTGATTGATGATGCCGCCGTTGATCACGGTCGGATCAATACCGCCCGCGTCCAGCATCGCCGCAACCATGGAGGTGGTCGTGGTCTTGCCATGAGTCCCGGCAATCGCGATGGTCGATTTGAGCCGCATCAGTTCGGCGAGCATTTCTGCCCGGCGGACCAATGGTATCCTGCCCGCCAGCGCCGCTTCCACTTCCGGATTGCCGCGTTTAACCGCCGTTGAAGTCACGACCACTGCCGTGCCTTCGACATTTTCCGCGCTATGGCCGATTTTCACGTCAATGCCCTTGGCGCGCAGGCCTTCGACGACATAGCCCTCGGCAATGTCGCTGCCCTGCACCTGATAGCCCATATTGTGCATCACTTCGGCGATCCCGGACATGCCGATGCCGCCGATGCCGACAAAATGGATTGTCCCGATATCTGTGCCGACGCCCTTCACTGAACGCTATCCTTGGCCAGAGCTTCCTTGCGGGACGTAATCATCTGCTGCTTTTCCTTCTTCACCTTCATGGTGTTGCCCAGAGGCGAGGTGCCGATGCTTTCGACGAGATCGGCGAGATCGTTGACCGCCTCCGGCCGACCGCATTTCGCTGCAAAGCGCGCGGCGTTTTCCAGCGCGCCCGGCTGAAGTGCCATTTTCTGCATCTGCTTGGCCAGTTCCTTGGCGGTAAAGCGCGACTGCGGGATCGAACGCGCACCGCCGGATGCGACCATTTCTTTGACATTATAGGTCTGGTGATCGTCCATCGCACTGGGCAGCGGGATCAGTATCGCTGGTCGGCCAGCGGTGGTCAGCTCGGCAATCGTCGACGCCCCTGCCCGGCCAATTACCAGATGGGCCCAGCCCAGCCGCTGCGGCAGATCGGGGAGATAGGTCGCCAGTTCCGCCGGAATATCATGTTCGGCATATTTTGCCCGCACGCCCTCGATATCATCTTCGCGGCATTGCTGGGTAATCTGCAGACGGCGGCGCAAATGCATCGGCAGCATGGCCATTGCATCCGGCACAACATCGGAAAGGATGGAAGCGCCCTGGCTACCTCCGGTTACCAGCACCCGGAATATGCCTTCTTCGGTAAGCGACGGATATGGCTCTTCGCGCAGCGCAACCACTTCCTCGCGCACCGGATTGCCGACCAGATGGACCTTCTCCTGATATTTCGGCTTGATCCGCAGGACATCGGGATAGGCGGTTGCGATAGCGTTGACCGAACGTGCCGCGAGCCGGTTTACCCGGCCCAATACTGCGTTCTGTTCGTGGACGATGGTCGGAATATTACGGCTGTTGGCCGCGAGCAGCGCGGGATAAGCTGGGTAACCGCCAAATCCGATAATCGCCGAGGGTTGGAAGGTTTCGTAAAGCTGCATCGCCATCCGGCGACCCTTGAGAATGGCGCGGGTTCCGCCGACCCAGCTGCGCGGGTCCTTGGTGATCCGGCCGGCTGGCAGGACATGGACCTGACCCTCGTCAACCATGCCGGGAATTTTCTCTCCGCGCGCATCAGTGATCAGCGCCACCCGATGACCGCGCAAGACCAGCTCTTTCGCCAGCGCATAAGCCGGGATCATGTGACCTCCGGTGCCGCCAGCCGCCAGAACATAATGTTTCGAAAAACTCATACCGCTATCCGTCCTCGCTCGGGCCAGGCCGAGGCATAGTGTGAACGGTCAAGATACGGGTTCCGTCGGGTAAATGCGAGCAAAAGTCCGACACCGATACACAAAGCCAACACCGACGAGCCGCCGTAGCTGATCAGCGGCAGGGTCATGCCCTTGGATGGGAAGAGCTGGAGGTTTACCGCCATGTTGATCAATGCCTGTCCACCGAACTGGGCGGTCAGGCCGGATACCGCGAGGATGATGAAATTATCTTCTTCGTCGAGAAGCCGCAGAAAAACACGGACGATGATTGCGAGATAGACAAGCGCGATAGCCATGCAGGCTAGCAGGCCGAATTCTTCGCCGATAACAGAGAAAATATAGTCAGTATGCGCCTCTGGCAGTTTGAATTTGGCTGTACCCAGGCCCGGCCCGGTGCCCAGCAGGCCGCCGCCGGTCAACGCCTTATGCGCGAACATCACCTGATCAAATTCACCGCCGCCGAATAGCCATGCGTTGATCCGCTGGGTTGCCACGGGATAGAAGAAATAGGCTCCGACCAGTCCGCCGACTCCCCCGACACCGACCGCAGCGATCAGGCGCGCGGACAAGCCGGAGACCGTCATCACCGCGAACCAGATGCCGCAGAACACAATCGTTTCGCCAAGATTGGGTTGCATCATCAAAAGGATCGCGATGATCCCGGTCAATATGATGGAAAGCGAGATTACCGGTAGGCCCGGGTCCTTGACCCTGAGCGACAGTAGCCATGCAAGCGATACCGCATAAAGCGGCTTCAAAAACTCACCCGGTTGTATCGTTGCAAAACCATAGCCAATCCAACGCTGCGCGCCGTTAACGGTTTTCCCGAGAACCGGCACGAGAAACAGCAATATCAAGGCGGCAATAGCACCCAGAATTGCGAAGCGCCGAGCCTGTTCCTTTGGAAGCATAGAAACCACCAGCATCAGTGGAATGCCAACGATCACCCATCCAAGCTGGCGATAGAAATAATATAGGGGATCGATCGAAACAGCTTCCGTGCTTTGCTTCAGCGCGGTGACCGGCGACGCCGCCGCAACCGCAATCAAACCGATTGCGAGCAATGTTAGGATCAACCCGAGCAGAACCCGGTCCAGTTCCCAGAACCAGACCGCTAGCGGGGAGCGATCGCTCCGCCCGAGCCGTGATTGCAACTGGAAACGCTTCTTTTTCAGGCCCCCGGCCATTTCGGGTTGGGAGTTTTTGGCCTCAGCGGCTTGGTCAGATGCGCTCATTGGCTTGCCTCCTGAATCGCGGTGCCGATCAAGTTCTTTTCGATCACCGATTTGACCGCCGTTCGGAAACATTCGCCGCGCGCTTCAAAGTCGCGGAACTGGTCGAAGGACGCGCAGGCCGGTGACAGCAGAACCACCTCACCAGGTCTGGCATTGGCCGCTGCCCGCTGCACTGCAGTCAGCATCATTTCGCAGGATTCGACCGGCATTGTATCCGTCAGCAATTTGCTGAATAAGGGCCCGGCTTCGCCGATTGTATAGGCTCTAACAACATTGTCATAAAATGGCTCGCACTCGGTCAGCGCGTCGCTCTTGGGCAAGCCACCGAGGATCCAGTGGATTTTCGGATAGGCACCTAGCGCGGGGCCGGTAGATGCGGGATTGGTTGCCTTGCTGTCGTTGACAAATAGCACGCCTCCGGCTTCGGCAATCCGCTCCATCCGGTGAGGGAGGCCATCGAAGGAAGCCAGAGCCGGGCGCCATTGCTCTTCCGAAATGCCCAAAGCTTCGACCGTTGCAACGGCGGCAATAGCATTTTGCAGATTGTGCGGCCCCTGCAGCGATGGCCAATCCGCCTGGCCGGCCAGTTCAGAAGCACTGGTGTCGATAATATTCCGGACCCGGCCCAGATCACGCAAGCAATGCAGAGCCAATTGGGTCTTTTCATCATTGCTGGCGAAGATCGCTGTATGGTCGTCTCCCAGCATGTCGAACAGTCGGGCTTTCGAAGCGGCGTAAGCGTCGAACCCGTCATAGCGGTCGAGATGGTCGGGGCTGATATTGAGCAACAACGCAACATCGCAGTCGAGGCTTTGAGTCAAATCAATCTGGTAGCTGGATAATTCGAGAACGTAGACGCCGCCCTCCGGCAACGGCTGCTGCGACAGAACCGGCAGGCCGATATTCCCGCCCATCACCGTCGGTATGCCGGCGCTGGCCAATATATGATGGATCAAAGCGGTCGTCGTCGATTTGCCGTTGGTGCCGGTGATGCCCACCACCCGGTGCGATGGCAGCGAAGAACGGGCCTGTGCGAATAGTTCGATATCGCCGATGATCGGCACACCGTCAGCAGCAGCCTTGCGCGCAATCGGCTGACCGTTGAGTGGCACGCCCGGAGATACGACAATCGCGTCATAGCTGGTTAAGTCAGATGTCAGGGGATCGGCAATGATCGCCTTGTCGGCAACGCTGTCGCGCAATTCTTCCCGATTGTCCCAGGCGAGCAATTCAGCACCGCTGGCGTAGAGGCATTCGAGCGCCGCCATGCCGGACCGGGCCAGCCCGAGGATGGCATATCGTTTGCCGGTAAAGGCGGACGAAATGATCATCTAAGCTTCAACGTCGCCAATCCGGCCAGTGCGAGCACCAGACTGATGATCCAGAAGCGGATCACAATGGTGGATTCGGACCAGCCAAGCTGTTCGAAATGGTGATGGATCGGGGCCATGCGGAACACCCGGCGACCGGTGCGCTTGAAGAAGAACACCTGGACAATCACCGACACGGCTTCGAGCACGAACAGCCCGCCAACCAGCGCGAGAACGATTTCATGATGGATGGAAACAGCAATCGCACCGAGAGCGCCACCGAGGGCCAGACTGCCAGTGTCACCCATGAAAACTGCCGCAGGCGGTGCGTTAAACCACAGAAAAGCGAGACAGGCGCCGATCACGCAGGCGCAGAAGATCGCCAGTTCGCCAGCGCCGCGAACAAAGGGGATGCCTAGATATTCGGAAAATACCGCGTTGCCCGACAGATAGACCAGCACCAGAAAAGTCGCGCTGGCAATCACCACCGGCATGGTGGCCAGGCCATCGAGCCCGTCGGTCAGATTGACCGCATTGCCGGCACCGACAATCACGAACATCGCGAAAGGAATATAGAAATAGCCGAGATCGATCTGGACGTCGTTGAAGAAGGGCACATAAAGGCTGGTGCCGATCTGTTGCACGATCAGCCATGTAGCAAAGCCGGCGATGATAAATTCCAATAGCAACCGGACCCGGCCCGGAATGCCCTTGTGGCTGGCTTTGCGGACTTTGTCATAATCATCCATGAAGCCAATCGCGCCAAATCCGAGCGTCACGAAAATACATGCCCAGACGAACATGTTGCTGAGGTCCATCCACAGAAACAGCGATGTAACCACCGAAATCAGGATCATCAGGCCGCCCATCGTAGGCGTTCCCGCTTTTTTGAGATGGGTCACCGGACCATCCTCGCGGATCGGCTGCCCCTTGCCTTGCCGCATACGCAGCATGCTGATGAATTTCGGACCAATCAGCAGGCCGATGAACAATGATGTCGACACAGCGGCACCGGAACGAAAGCTCAGGTAGCGAAAGACATTGAATATGCCTTCGAATTCAAGCCATTGGGCTAGCAAATAAAACATTAATACTCCCCGTTCACCAGCGCAGAAACCGCCGATGACAGCCCCAGATAATTTGACCCCTTGATCAAAATCACGTCCCCGTCGCCGATCAATTTTGCGACCTCGGACAGCGCCTCCGAAGCGCTTTCGGCATGTGACATTTTTACGCCCTGATCAAGGCCCTGTTCGAGTTTCGCGGCAGTATGTGCCATATCTTCGCCGACCAAAATCACTACATCCATTCCGCAGAGCAGAATATCGTCGGCAAGCGCCGTGTGATATTGCGCTGATTGCTCGCCCAGCTCGCCCATGGCGCCCAAAATCGCGATTTTCCGGCCGCTGCACGGTTCGACGGTAAAATGTTGCAACGTCGCCTTCATCGAAGCCGGATTGGCGTTATAGCTTTCATCGATGATGACAGCCTTGCCGCCGGATTTAAGCGTTACGAGGTGGCGACGGCCCCGGCCGTCAATGCCGTTCATCTCCGCGAGCGACAAGCCGGCGGATGCCAGGTCACCGCCGACAGCGCGTACAGCAGCGAGAATGGCCAGCGAATTGGAAACCCAGTGCCGACCGGCTTCGGCTATCGTGAAGCACAGGCTTTGATCGCCGAGCCTCGCCGTGACCAGCGAGCCACCGCGGGGAGCGGGGACCACGTCAACCGCGCGGACATTGGCTCCATCTTCAAATCCGAAGGATATGACATGGGCAGCGTGGCGTTCTGCTGTTTTCCGGAGACGCTGATAATGGGGGCTGTCATAGGGGATTATCGCCGTTCCATCCGGCATCAGCCCTTCGAATATCTCGGCCTTTGCATCAACAATCCCGCGCTCGCCGGTCGGGAAATTGCCGATATGGGCCGGAGCGATGGCAGTAATAATCGCGGCATGCGGCCGCACCAAGCGAGTGAGCGCCGAGAGTTCATGAGCATGGTTCATGCCCATTTCGAAAATGCCGAACTTCGTGTCTTCCGGCATCCGTGAGAGGCTGAGCGGGACCCCGACGTGATTATTATAGCTTTTGACCGACCGGTGCGCCTTTCCGAAAGAACAACGGTCGAGCGCCGCGTACAACGCTTCTTTGGTTCCGGTCTTGCCAACCGATCCGGTCACTCCGATGATCTTGGCAGAGGTCCGGCCCCGCGATGCCTTGGCCAGCGCGTCGAGCGCGGCAGCGGTGTCAGATACCAATATATGGGGACCATCGACCGGCTGGCTGACAATCGCGCCAGAAGCGCCGGATGCAAAAGCTTGCTCCACATGGAGATGGCCATCGCTATGCTCGCCCTTGAGCGCAACGAACAGATCACCGGAACCGATTTCGCGCGAGTCAAATGCAACGCCATTTACTTCGAACTTGGCGCTGGCCTTGCCGGAAGTTGCCGCCGCTATCGCGGCCGATGTCCACAATGCGGTCATAGCGTCTGCGCTCCCGCACATTCTCTCGCCACTTCCACATCATCAAAAGGAATGATTCTGTCGCCAACAATCTGGCCCTGTTCGTGGCCTTTGCCTGCAAGCAGGATGATATCCTCCGCACCGGCCAGTTCAATAGCCTTGGCAATTGCCGTGCGCCGGTCGGCGACATCGTCTGCGCCGGTCGCTCCGGCCATGATTTCAGCCCGGATGGTAGACGGATCTTCGCTGCGCGGATTGTCATCGGTGACAATCACATGATCGGACATTTCGACAGCAATCTTGCCCATTTCAGGACGCTTGCCCTTGTCGCGGTCGCCGCCAGCGCCAAACACCGTGATCAGCTTGCCTGTCACATGGGGCCGCAATGCTTCGATCGCAGCGCGCAAGGCGTCGGGCGTATGCGCATAGTCGACATAGACCGGTGCGCCAGCCCGGGTGATGACCGCACGCTCCATCCGGCCGCGAACCGGTTGCACCCGCTGCATATGATCCAGAACATTTGACAATTGCCCGCCGGTCGCCAGTACAATGCCTGCCGATAGCAGGATGTTGGCTGCCTGATAGGCACCGATCAAAGGCAGCGAAATCCGGTGTGTATTGCCGTGCGCCTCCACCATCAGGACCTGGCCCAAATGGGTCGGGGTTTGCGACACCAACCGAAGCGTCGAGCCATTCTTCCCGACGGTCAGAAGTTCAAGCCCGCGATCCATCGCGCGCTTGATCACTTTGTCCGACCAGAGCTCGTCATCGGCCCAGATAACTGCGGTTCCGTCGCTCGCTACAACCTCGTCGAACAAGCGCATCTTGGCTTCAAAATAACTATCCATATCGCCATGATAGTCGAGATGGTCGCGGCTCAGATTGGTAAAGGCGCCGATCCGGACCGGCAGGCCCTCGGTACGATATTGCGACAGACCGTGGCTCGAGGCTTCAAAAATCACGTGACTGACCCCCTCGCGCGCAAGGCCGGACATATTCGAGAGAAAGGTAACAATGTCTGGGGTGGTCAAACCGGTTTTGACCTGATCATCAGCCGTGGTGACGCCGAGCGTCCCGATCGATGCGCTATTATGCCCATCCATCCGCCACAGCTGGCGGGTGAGCTCTGCGGTCGATGTTTTGCCATTGGTTCCGGTCACGGCAGCAACATGGCCGGGCGTCGGCGTGAAATAGCGAGCTGCCATCTGCGCGAACAACCGCCTGGGTTCCTCGTCAGCAATATGGACGATGCCTTCAACTCGGGCATCCGGAAGCGCCACCACCGCGATAGCACCGGCGGCAACCGCCGCTTCGATATAATCTTCGCCGTTGAACTTCGCGCCCCGAAAAGCACCGAAAACATTACCGGGCGCTATCTTGCGGTGATCGATGGCAAAGCCGGTGACTGACTGTTCACCGGCTTCTACGCTCAATCCTGGTATCAGACTACTCAGTTGCATTATCTTGCTCTTTGGACGTTTCCTTCGGCTTCCACAGCAGCGGCGTCAACTCGGACACATCGACATCGCGATGCTCGTCGGGGATGACGCCGAGCATCGGACCGACACGCGGGACAAGTTTGCGTACCACTGGCGCTGCGGTCCAGCCGGCTGTGCGCTGAAACGATGTTTCGGCCGTTCCCTTGGGCTCATCAAGCATGGCAATGACAACATAGCGAGGGTTGTCCATCGGGAAGGCAGCAGCGAAGGTCGAGACCAGCGATGTCTTGTTATAGCCTCCTTCGGAGGGTTTTTCCGCCGACCCGGTTTTTCCGCCGATCCGGTAACCTGGAGCATCAGCCTTGCGGCCGGTACCGTCAGAGACAATCATCCGGAGCAACTGACGCATGCGCGCACTGGTCGCTGCCTTGAACACACGCCGCCCCTTCGCTTCTTGACCGGGCTCCACTTTCAGCAATGTCGCAGGACGCCAGATGCCGCCATTGACCATAGCAGCATAAGCACTGGCCAAGTGGAGCGGGGTGACGGCGATACCATGACCATAAGCCACGGTCATATTGGTGACCCGTCCCCAGTTGCGCGGCCAGAGCGGAAAGCCCCTTTCAAACAGTTCGATATGGGGCCGCTCGTCAAAACCAAGCCGCCTGAACATATTTTCCATGGCCTCCCGACCCAGATTGTCGGCAATCCGGGCGGTGACGATATTGGAGCTGTGCACCAATGTCTCGGGCACGTTTAGATAGCGCCCCTGACTATGATCATCCTTGATCGTAAAGCCGCCGACCTTGATCGGTTCCATCGCATTGTAGCGCACAGCCAGATCAGTGACGGTTCCGGCGTCGAGAGCCGCTGCGATGGTCAAGGGCTTGAACGTCGAACCCAATTCGAACACGCTCTGGGTCACTTCGTTATTCTGATGCTTCATCGTAGCCCTGCGAATCTTGTTCGGATCGAACAGCGGTAGAGAGGCCAGCGCCATCACTTCACCGGTCTGGACATCGAGGATGATCCCCGCTGCACCGCGCGACTGGGTGGTGATCATCGCATTTTGAAGTTCGCTTTCGAGCGCGGACTGCACCCGGCTGTCAATCGAAAGGGTCGTGGGCGTGCCCCTTAGATTCTTGTCAGCAAGACGGTCATTGAGCGCCCGCTCCATGCCCATCACGCCTTTGCCGTCGGCATCGACATAGCCGAGAACATGCGCGGCTAGCTCGCGCTGAGGATAGAGACGCTCATCTTCACGGGGAAATTCGATCCCGATTTCACCCAGCGCATGGACCTGCTTGACCTGCTCCGGCAGCGCCCGGCGGCGGAGATAGGTCGGGCGGGGACCGCTGAGCCTTTCCAGAAAATAAGATGCGCTCGTATCAGGGAAAATCCCGGCAAGCTGTCGGGCCAATGTCTTTTTGTCGCCGAGCACCCGGGCCGGAACGACGCGAACGGCATAGCCGCTCATTGTCCGCGCCAGCGCGACCCCGTTGCGGTCGACGATATCGCCGCGCGGCGGGATGAAGGCGTTACTCGAAGCCCGATAGGGGGTGACGTCTTCCAAAATTGTAAAGCTGAGCAAGCGACCAATGATGACCGTGAAGACCGCCAGAAAGACCAGCAGCAGAATCATCAATCGAAAATGCGCGCTGGCGGTTATTTCCTTGGCTTTTCCCGAAAACTGCACCTTCTTGCTATTGGCGAGAAGTGTAGTCATTCGGACATGCTTTCGATTTTCTCAGCGATCGCCTTTCGGCCGAGATCGCGAACCAGACCATCGTCCAGCAGCTTTTCTTCCAGATGCGCCACCCGGGTGGTCCGGTTCTGGGCGGTTCCAGCCCCCTTGCGCGGTCCGATATCCGTCGCCATGCTCGCAGCCCCTGCATTACCACCGATCGCGCTGCCGTCGGCATTCCGGTCATGCGCCTTGGCGGTACCGAAAACCGAACCGATAATTCCTGCCGGCTGGATGCCATCCATCGTGCTGAGCACCGCAACCTGGACCGGCTTGCGCAAGTCCCTGCCACCGAGATTGGCAAGTGCTCTTTCGCCATCGAGATATTGCGAGGCGACTGGCGATGCATAGCCAAATTCGAGCTTGTTCCAGTCTTCCAGCTGCCGCAAATTGGCGCGCGCGCTAAATTCTGTTTCGAGATAGCGGATGTCTTTTTTCACTTCGACAATCTTGTGATCGGTTCGCGCAAGATCGCTGCGCAGCGTCGCAACGCTGAGCGAGAGCGGATAAAGCAGGATCGCGACTAGAAATACCAGCGCGAGCCATCCCATTCCTTCAAGGCGTTTGACTGCTAACTTCACGTCTCTCCACCATTGTCGCAAGGCGCGTTTGTCCGCACCGCTGATCTAAGGGTGGCGGAGCGGGCTCGGGGATTGAGGGCCTGCTCCGCCCCGGCCGGACGCACCGCTTTGGCTGGTTTATGAAAGGTGGGTGCCGGTCGTATCTCGTTAACTTGGGGAAGGTGGCGAGAACCGGCGGACTTCTGTCCGCTGCGATCCCGCAGAAAATTTTTGACGATGCGGTCTTCGAGACTGTGGAAGGTCACAACCGCTAGACGGCCACCGGGCTGCAACAGCTTCTCTGCTGCGACAAGACCGTCTTCGAGTTCGCCCAGTTCGCGATTGATATGGATGCGGATCGCCTGGAATGTCCGGGTTGCCGGGTCCTTCTTGTCGCCCGCGCGATATCCCAATGCTTTTCTGACCACCCGCGCGAGTTCAGCCGTCCGGGTTAGCGGCCGCGCCTCGACGATCGACTTGGCGATCCGCCGCGACCGGCGTTCCTCGCCATAGCGATAGATCACATCGGCAATCGCTTCTTCGTCCGCTTCGTTGAGGAAATCGGCAGCACTTTCGCCATCGCGGGCCATGCGCATGTCGAGCGGCCCGTCTTTCTGGAATGAGAAACCGCGCTCGGCCTGATCCAGTTGCATCGACGACACGCCGATATCGAGTGTAATACCGTCAATATCTTCGTCGACCAGAACATCGGCCATTTCGGAATAGAGCGCGTGGTGGAGGTGAAGCTTGCCTTCGGAGCCATCAACCATGGTCTGTCCCGCAGCAATCGCATCAGGATCCTGGTCAAAGGCATGAACCGTCGCGCCCGCCTCGATCATCGCGCTGCTATAGCCACCCGCGCCAAATGTACCATCGACATGCGTCTCGCCGGGGGTAATGGCGAGCGCAACGATCACTTCATCGAGCAAAACGGGAACATGGCGTGCAGCTGCAGCAGGGGTCATTTCTGCTTCCCTCCGCTCTTCTGGCCGGCCTCTTTCAGGTGATGTTCCACGAGGCGCCGGTCAACCGGAACATCGTCGGTGGTGTCGAGCAAGGTTTGAGGGTTCCAGAGACAGAAGGTCGTACCGATACCGTGGAACAGGACATGACTGTCCAATTGACCGATGTCCCGCAGCTGCGGTGGCAGGATGAACCGGCCGCTGGCATCAAAGCTGAGGTCTTGGAGGGACGAGAATTTGCGGGCACCGGCTGCATCTTTGTCGAAACTATCGCCGCGCGCGATCGCCGCTTCCCATTGTTTGTCAATTTCGGTGAGCATATCGGATTTGCGACTGAGGCCGAAGCCGACAAGGCAATCCCATTTTTCATGGGTGCCAAGGCAGAGGGTGCGACCGTCACTGCTTTCAACCAGGTTTTTGCGCAGGAATGCAGGTACCGACAGCCGACCTTTGTCGTCTATCGCCGATAATGCAGATCCTGAATATGCAAACGCACCTGACACAGCGGAAGTCCCTCACCCGAACCAGAGGCAATAGTCTCCCCGCTTCAGAAGCGCGCTTTCCAGCGCCCTTCCGGAAACAACATCCCGGACAGGAAGAATACCCCGATAACAAAACAGGGTTAT
>RCMY010004423.1_pt1 | contig 12158 bp, 9 predicted proteins | sample 2041341 | NCBI WGS metagenome assembly RCMY01 (sample SAMN09708234, study PRJNA481090) | Marine sediment metagenome, whole genome shotgun sequencing project.
CGTCGCCACGGACGGCTCCCCCGCCGCGCTCGCCAAGGAGGTCGCTGCCCTGCTGGCCGACCCCGGCCACGCAACCGCCCTCGGGCAGGCCGGCCGACGATCCGCGACCCGGCATGACCCCGACGTCGTGGCAGCAGAAGTGCGCAGGATCCACGAAGCCGCCGTCCAGTCACGCGCACACCGAGCGTCGGGTGGTCGCAGCTGACCGCCCGCGTTCTGCCGCGGCTCCGGGTTTCTCGGGCCAGGTGTCCGCTGGCGTGGATAGCCTCGCGCGACCTCCTCTCCACGTGATTCTCTCCATCCGGGACGCCACCTTGAACGCCAACGCGAAGATCATCTACACCTACACCGACGAGGCGCCGGCGCTGGCCACGCACTCGTTCCTTCCGATCATCTCGGCCTTCGCCGGGGTCGCCGGGGTTCCGGTCGAGACCCGTGACATCTCGCTCGCTGCGCGGATCCTCGCGCAGTTCCCGGACCGCATCGACAACCCGGAGCGCACCCATGACGCCCTCGCGGAGCTCGGCGAGCTCGCCACGCGCCCCGAGGCCAACATCATCAAGCTGCCGAACATCTCCGCGTCGCTCCCCCAGCTGAAGGCCGCGATCGCCGAGCTCCAGGCCCACGGCTTCGACCTCCCCGACTACCCGGACGACCCCACGAACGACGACGAGCGTGACGTCAAGGCGCGCTACGGCGTCGCGATGGGCTCCGCGGTCAACCCCGTCCTGCGCGAGGGCAACTCCGACCGCCGTGCCCCGGGCGCGGTCAAGGAGTACGCCCGCAACAACCCGCACTCGATGGGCGCGTGGTCGAGCGACTCCAGGACCCACGTCTCGACGATGGACACCGGCGACTTCGCCAACAACGAGCTCTCCGTCACCGTCGACACCGACGACACGCTGACGATCGCCCATCAGGCGACCGACGGCACCGAGACGGTCCTCAAGACCGTCGAAGTCCTCGCCGGTGAGGTGTTCGACGGCGCGTACATGTCGAAGCTGGCCCTGCAGGCCTTCCTGCGCGCTCAGATCAACGACGCCAAGGCCAAGGGCGTGCTGTTCAGCCTGCACCTGAAGGCCACGATGATGAAGGTCTCCGACCCGATCATCTTCGGCCACGCCGTCCGCGCCTACTTCGACGACGTCTTCGCGAAGCACGCCGACGCGCTGCAGCGTGCGAGCGCCAACCCGAACGACGGCCTCGCGGTCGTCCTCAAGGACATCCAGTCCCTCCCGGACGCCGAGCGTGAGGCCATCGAGGCCGACATCGCCGCCGCCATCGCGGACGGCCCGGACATGGCCATGGTCAACAGCGACAAGGGCATCACGAACCTGCACGTGCCATCGGACATCATCATCGACGCGTCGATGCCGGCGATGATCCGCACCTCGGGCCAGATGTGGAACCCGGCGGGAGACCTCCAGGACGCCAAGGCGACCATCCCGGACTCCTCCTACGCCCCGCTCTACGACATCACCATCAAGGACTGCATCGCCAACGGGGCGTTCGACCCGACGACGATGGGCACCGTCCCCAACGTCGGCCTCATGGCCAAGAAGGCCGAGGAGTACGGCTCGCACGACAAGACGTTCGAGATCGCGTCGGACGGCCTGGTCAAGGTCACGAACTCGGCAGGCGACGTCGTGATGTCGCACACCGTCGAGGCGGGCGACATCTGGCGCGGCTGCCAGACCAAGGACGGCCCCATCGCCGACTGGGTCAAGCTCGCCGTCACCCGCGCCCGTGCCACCGGATGGCCGGCGATCTTCTGGCTCGACGCGACCCGTGCCCACGACGAGCAGATCATCGCGAAGGTCAACCGCTACCTGGGCGACCACGACACCGACGGTCTCGACATCCAGATCATGGATGTCGCCGCCGCCACCCAGTTCACGCTCGACCGCGTCCGCAAGGGCGAGAACACGATCAGCGTCACCGGCAACGTGCTGCGCGACTACCTGACCGACCTGTTCCCGATCCTCGAGCTCGGCACGTCCGCCAAGATGCTCTCGATCGTTCCGCTCATGAACGGTGGCGGGCTGTTCGAGACCGGCGCCGGCGGCTCCGCCCCGAAGCACGTCCAGCAGTTCGAGAAGGAAAACCACCTCCGCTGGGACTCGCTCGGCGAGTTCCTCGCGCTGGCCGCCTCGCTCGAGCACCTCGGCGAGTACGCCGACAACGCCGCTGCGACGATGCTCGGCAAGGCGCTCGACGTGGCCACGGCCAAGTTCCTCGCCGAGGGCAGGTCGCCGTCGCGCAAGGTCAACGAGCTCGACAACCGCGGCTCGCACTTCTACCTCGCGATGTACTGGGCCGAGGCCCTCGCGGCGCAGACCGAGAACCCCGAGGTCGCCGCGAAGTTCGCCCCGCTCGCGGAGCTGCTCGCCGCCGAGGAGTCCACGATCGTCGACGAGCTCATCGCCTGCCAGGGCCCCGCGATGGACATCGGCGGCTACTACGACGCCGACAAGGCCAAGGCCGACGCCGCGATGCGTCCGTCGCCGACCTTCAACGCCGCCCTGGCCACCCTCGGCTGACGTCGATCATCGCGACGCGTGTTGCAGGGCTGCCACATCCGGCGGCCTCGCAACACGCGTTGCCGATCGAGGACGTCAGCCCGCAGTGCGGTCGCAGCCGCTGTCCGAGCGCGACGAGAACCCGTCGCCGGTGAGGCCTCCGCTGACGGTCAGCGGCGGCTTGTGCTCGAACTCGCCCTCGCAGCCCTCGAGCGTCATGAACACCCGGTACTCGCCGTCGGGCAGGTTGGTGAACATCGGCTGGACGAACGTGTTGTCGGGGCGTCGGATCAGCGACGCGGACACCTCGACCGGCCCGACCAGGCGCATCGTCTGATCGCGCCAGACCGGGAAGCCACCGAGGTCGGGGCCGCGGTCGGGGCCGACGACGACCGTGAAGCTGCGCAGCGCGACCTGACAGCCGTTGCCCTCCGGGAAGAAGCCGCGGACGCAGGTGACCGTGCCCTCCGTGTCGCGGAACCCGGCCGGGGCGTCGGTGATCGTGAACTCCTTCTGCGTGAACTCCTGGCCCTCCTGAACGTCGAAGACGACCCTGCCCGCGTCGTCGGTGACGCGCGACTGCGTACCGTGGGTGACGGTCGCTCCGATCATCGGCACGATCTCGGTGGCGGCGAACACGGCGCCGTCCAAGAAGTTCGTCCGGTAGAAGGCCGCGTGGACCTTGCCGTCCTCGGGCTGGACGCGCGCCGCCTCCTCCACGGTCGCATCACAGATCGCGGTGCGGCCACCGAGCGCGACGACCTCCTCGACGACGAGACGTCGCAGCTCTGCCTCGACCGACGCGGGCAGCCCGCTGCAGCTCGGCACGAGCAGGATCGGGCCGTCCGTCACGACGCCGGCAGCGAGCGCGTCGGCGAACACGTCGCTGCGGGCGAGGTAGGCGCGGCGCGCCGGAAGCACCTGCGAGGTCTGGGACTCGCCCTCGATCACGCCCCACAGGTAGCGCGAGATCGCGACCGCGGTCTCGAAGCGGTTGGCGCCCGCGAGTCGGTGCTGCTGACGCCCCGCAGCGGCGGAGTCGAGGACGGCCTTGCTCACCGCTCCCGTCCCGCCCAGCGCGACGACGCGCTCCGGGTCGAGCGTCGCGATGGCGTCGAGCACCGGCTGCGGGATCGCCCCGTCGCCGCGCACCAGCAGCATCGGACCGTCACGCAGCACGCCACCGGCGACCGGATCGGGCGAGTTGTCGCCGTTGGCGATGTAGACCTCACGTGCTCCGCGCGGGAAGGCCCGCAACGCGATCTTCGCGGCGGTCTCGTAGCGGTCGGCGCCGGCGATGCGGTCGGTCGCGTCGTCGCCTGCAGCGCTGGTCAGCATCTGCTCGCAGACGGCGTTGACGCCGCCCAGCGCGGTGACGGTCGGGTTCTGGAACGATCCGCTGATGTAGTTGCGGACGCGCTCGGGCGCCTCACCGCAGCCGGGGACGAGCAGCACCGGCCCGTCGCTGAGCGACCCCGCCGCCAGGGCATCAGCGCTCGTGAAGGCGTTCGCGAGGTAGATGCGGTGCTTGCGGATCCCGGCGTTGAAGGCGATGATCGACGCCGTCGAGACCCGGTCATCGCCCGCATAGCGGTCCTTGCGGGCGTACGCACCGGCTGGCCCGACGCTGGTGAGCACCAGCCCAGCGACGACGAGCGCGGTGCCGGTGATGCGGAGCCGTGACATGGCCATTCCTTCGCTCGAACGACGTCTGCGTACCGGGCCACTCTCGACCCCGAGGGGTCGGGCCGTCAAGGGATGATCCCGTCCGCTCACTGCACCGGGACGCAGCCGCTGGTCGAACGGCTCGAGAAGCCTTCGCCCGTCAGCCCCCCTTGGGAGGTGAAGTTGGGCTGGTGGCGGTACTCGGACTGGCAGCCCTCGACCGTGAACCACACCTCGTAGCTGCCATCGGGGAGGTTGGTGAACATGGGGATGGCGATGGTTCCATCGGGACGACGCACGAGTGATGCCGACACCTCGACGGGGCCCACGAGCCGGATGGTCTGGTCGCGCCAGATCGGCAGGTCTTCGCCTTGCGGCCCGCGATCTGGCGACGTCGACACCGAGATGCTGCGCAGGTTGATGTTGCAGAGGTGCCCGCCGGCGTCGTATCCGCGGTTGCACATTGCCTGGTCGGAGAGGTTCCGGAACCCCGTGGGCGCGTTGGTGATCACGATGTCCTTGCCCGTGAACTCCTGACCCGGTTCGAGGTCGAAGATGATCTGACCTGCGGCATCGGTGACCCCGGTCTGGGTGCCGTGCTGCACGGTGGCTCCGGCCATCGGCACGATCTCGTTCGACGCGTAGATCGCGCCGTCGACGAACTGGGTGCGCCAGAAGCTGAAGTACACCCGGCCGTCGGTGGGCTCGATCCGGGCGGCTTCGCGCAGCATCTGGTCGCAGACCGCGGACCGACCCCCGAGGGCGACGATCTCCTCAGGGCGCAGCCGCAGCAGCTCGTCGACGACGGCCTGCGGCGGGCTTCCGCAGCTCGGGACGAGCAGGATCGGGCCATCGGTGACGACGCCGGCGGCCAGCGCGTCCGCGTACACGTCGCTGCGGGCCAGGTAGACCTTGCGTGCGGGCAACGGCTGCGAGGTCTGGCGCATCCCGGGGACCACGCCCCAGAGGTAGCGCGAGATCTCGACCGCCGTCGCGAAGCGGTTGGCCCCGGCGAGGCGGTCCTGCTGACGCCCTTCGGCAGCTTCGTCGAGCACCCCGGCGCTCACCGCCGCGGTGCCGCCGAGCGCGACGACCCGGTCCGGGTCAAGCTCGGCGATGGCGTCGAGCACGACCTGTGGGACGGCGCCGTCACCGCGCACGAGCAGCATCGGCCCGTCGCGCAGCACCCCGCCGGCAACAGGGTCTGGCGAGCTGAAGGCGCTTGCGAGGTACACCTCGTCAGCCCCGTTGGGGAAGGCGCGCAGGGCGATGGCCGCGGCCGTCGCGAAGCGGTCGGCGCCAGCGATCCGGTCGGTCTCCTCGTCGCCGGCAGCGGACTGCAGCATCTGCTCGCAGATCGCGCTCGTCCCTCCGAGCGCCGTGACCACCGGCGACTCGAACGAGTTGTTGATGAAGGTGCGCACGGATTCGGGCGCATCACCGCAGCCCGGCACCAACAGGACCGGGCCATCGGCGAACGCGCCGGCTGCCAACGCGTCCGCGCTGGTGAAGGCGTTCGCGAGGTAGATGCGGTGGCGACGCAGCCCGGAGTTGAAGGCGATCTCCACCGAGGTCTCAACTCGCGAATCCCCCGCCAGCCGCGACTCACGGGCGGGCGACGCGTCTGCGGAACGATCCGTCACCGCCACGAGCAGCGTCGCGCAGAGCGCCACGAGGGCAAGCTGGCTGGTGACGCGCCGGGAGCGCGTCGTCGGCGTGGTGGCGGTGGGCATCTTCGCACTCCTCGACGCGGCGACGAGGCGCGAAGACTAGACCTCGCCCGTCCGTCGCGGCTTCTCCACAGGCGCAGCCGCACACCGTCCGATCGCCAGCGAACGTTGCCGCGCAACGACCCCGTCCTCACCCTGAGAGGTGTGGCCGAAGCTCAGGCGATCGTGACGCCACCGTCGACGACCATGGTCGAGCCGGTCATGTAGCCCGACGCCGCAGAGGCGAGGAAGACGACGGAGGCCGCCAGCTCGACCGGGTCGCCCATGCGGCCGGAGAGGATGCGGTGCTGCAGCCCAGCGACGTACTCGGGCGCGAGCACGTCGGTCATCTCGGAGGCGAACCAGCCCGGCGCGATCGCGTTGACGCGGATGCCCTTGCGGCCCGTCCACTGCTGGGCGAGGTCGCGCGTGAGGCCGAAGATCGCGGCCTTCGAGGCGCTGTAGGCCGTCTGGGGCAGGCCTGCCGTGGTGAGCCCCAGGATGCTCGCGATGTTGATGATCGACGAGCCCGGCTGCATCACGCGGCCGCACGCCTGGGCCATGAAGTACGAGCCCATCAGGTTGACGTCGACGACCTTGCGGAACTCGTCGGGGGTCTCGCGCGTGGCCGGGACCGCGGACGCGACGCCGGCGTTGTTGACGAGGATGTCGACGTGGCCGAACTCCTCGAGGCCCTGTGTGACGATCGCGGTGCACTGGTCCGGGTCGGTGACGTCGGTCTGCACCGCGAGCGCTCGACGCCCCGCAGCCTCCACCAGCCGCGCGGTCTCCGTCAGCCCGTCCAGGCGACGTGCCCCGAGCACGACGTCGGCCCCTGCCTCGGCGAGTGCCTGGGCGAACGCGACCCCGAGCCCCGAGGAGGCCCCGGTCACGACCGCGACCTTGCCGTTCAGGTCGAACATGTCCATCACGCCCATGCGTCACCGTTCCTGTGGTCGAGGCAGCGGCAGCATGGCACCGATCGACGCGCCGCGCAGGCCCCTTCGGTTGTCGACCAGACTGGTCGGCAACGCGGGTTGTCGCGGAAACCGTGCGGAGCAGGGAAACCACGACAACCGCGCCCGGGAACCGGGGAACGCGACCACCCCGCGTCTGGCATGCTCGCGGGCACGCCCCGACCAGGAGCCACGCCATGGACTTCACCGTTCCGGAGGAGCTCGCCGCGCTCCGCTCGTCGTACGCGGCCTTCCTCGACCGGGAGGTCCGGCCACTCGAGGAGGACCTCGCGAAGGAGCTCGCCGCGCGCGAGGTCCACCCGGAGGTCCACGACGCCCACGTCGAGCTGCGCAAGCTGTCGGCGCGGGAGGGCTTCTACGGCTGCTACCTGCCGGAGCACGTCGGCGGACAAGGCGTCTCGACCCTCGGCACGACGCTGCTGGTGGAGGACTCCGGCCGAAGCGGGCTGACGCTCGCGCAGGGCCTCATCGGCCCGCCGAACCCGGGCGCCCCGTCCTCGGCGTTGCTCGACGCCCCGCCCCACGTCCGCGACCACTACCTCCGCCCGCTCCTCAACGGCACCTCGACGATGTGCTTCGCGCTGACCGAGCCCGAGGCCGGCAGCGACGCCCAGTCGATCACGACCCGCGCGGAGCGCACCCCCACCGGATGGGTCATCAACGGGACCAAGCACTACATCACCGGCGCCGACGACGCGGACCTCGCGCTCACCTTCGCCGTGACGGACCCCGCCCTGCGCGCCGCCGGCGGGATCACCGCGTTCATCGTCCCGCGCGACCAGTACCGGGTGGTCCGACGACAGTCGACGCTGGCCGACACCCACCCGTACGAGATCGTGCTCGAGGACGCGCAGGTCCCTGCCGACCACGTCGTCGGCGAGGTCGGGGCGGGCTTCCTGACCGCGATGAAGTTCCTCAACGCCGGCCGCGCCTACATCGGGGCGATGGCGCTGGGGCTCGCGGAGTTCTGCCTGGAGACCGCGGTCGACCACGCGTCGTCGCGCACCGCGTTCGGCAAGCCGATCGGGCGCAATCAGGGCATCTCGTTCCCGCTCGCGGACATGAAGGTCGACATCGAGTCGACCCGCTGGCTGACCTACCACCTCGCCTGGCAGGTCGATCAGGCGACCCCCGGCCACAACCTGATGCTCGACTCCTCGATCGTGAAGCTGCAGTCCACGGAGATGGCGTTCCGCGCGGCCGACACCGCGATGCAGGTCCTCGGTGGCGCGGGGCTGATGCGCGAGCTGCCGATCGAGCGGATCTGGCGGTTCCTGCGGGTGCTGCGCATCGTCGAGGGTGCCAGCGAGATCCAGCGGCTCGTGATCGCGCGGTCCATCGGGCTCTGAGCTCCTCGGCAGCGGACACGGAAGTGGCCGCGCCATCCGGGCAGGGACGACGCGGCCGAGACGGGTGGATCGCGGAAGATCGAGGGGACGGACAGCCCGCTCGATCCCCGATGCGGCCGATCAACACCCGACGTGTTGGAGCCTCCGTGGAGGTACACACCGAGGCGACGCATCACGCCGGGCCCGTGTTAGCGCCGCACCGCTGATCCGCGCGCTCTGCGCATCACGAGCGCGCCCGCGATGAGCCAGATGATGCCGAGCGCGATGAGCAGACCGGGCCAGCCCGGGCGTCCGACGATGGTCGGGTTCGTCGCCCGCGTGCCGTACCGCGTCACGATCGGGACGGCGTAGAGACCGACGGCGGCGCTCGCGAAGAGCGCCCCGAGGACCGGCGGGCGGACCCGCGACGGGACGACGCGCGCGACCAGCCACGCGACCGCGAAGCCCAGCGGGATCAGCAGCAGGTCGTTGAGCCCGGCGAGGACCGCGATGAACGGCCCGAGCCCCTCCGGCATCGTCAGGGCAGCGTTGTGGAACGTCCACCAGACGCCGTACGCCATCAGCGGGGCGCCGGCGAGCAGACCGAGGACCGCCCCGAGGCGATACGTCTCGACACGCAGGTCCTCGTCGCAGTCCGGGCTGCCCTCGACCGGGCGGCTCACGCGATCACCTGCAGGCGCGTGACCCATTTGGTCTGCATCACGCCGGGGCGGTTCGGGGCGATCAGCCGGCACGGAAAGCCGTGGTCGAGGTTCAGCTCCTCACCGTTGAGCTCCAGCGCAAGCAGGGTGTCGGGGTCGTTCGTGTGGGTCGGCAGCAACGTCGAGCGGCGGTAGGACCCGCGCTGCTCCAGCGAGTGGACGACGACCTCCGCGCCCGGCGCCGCGCCGGCCATCGCGAGCAGGTCGCGGACGCGGACGCCGCGCCAGTCGGCCGACTTCGACCACCCCTCGACGCACGCCATCGGCAGCATCGCCTCGTGGCGTGGCAGCGCGCGGAGCTCGTCGAGGTCGAGGCGCAGCGGCGTGTCGACGGCGCCGTCGACGGTGAGGCGGTAGCTCGTGGAGGTCGCCGGACCCTCGACCTGCGCGACGGCGGCCGTCCGGTTGATCGGCAGGCCCTGCGAGCCGAGATCCTGGTCGCGCGGGGCGAGGACGTTGAGGCGGGCGAGGACGTCGACGGTCTGCCCGGCGGTCAGCAACGTCAGCAGACCCGCGGTCCCGAAGGTGACCTTGAGCAGCCCCCGTCGATCCATGCGGGCGTCGTCGGAGGGAACGGCAGGGGGCAGGGCGGGATCGGCAGCGCTGGCGACGTGCTGGTCGTCGATGCCGTCGCGGCCGATGGTGCGCAACGAGCGGGCGATCGTCGGTGCCTTGATCCCGACGTGGACGACCAACGCCCCGATCACCACCCACGCCGCGGCGTAGTGCGACTGGATGAAGAAGATCCGCAGCGGGAAGTCACCGGCCGAGAACCAGTACCAGCCGGAGATGTTCGACACGCCGGTGACCAGCAGGAACAGCGATCCGCCGACCAGGGGGAGGAGCAGGAGACGCTCCACGCCGTGGGCGGGGTTCTTCACCGGCGGCCATGACCAGAAGTGCGGGTAGACGACGAAGAGCTTCGCGAACAGCAGCGGGATCGCAGCGATCCCGGAGATCACGTGGGCGCCCTGGGTGACGCGGTAGAGGCCCGCGGGGCGCGCCGCCCACGTGAACCACGACGCGGGGTGCTGGATCAGGTGGGAGACGAACCCCGTCGTGAAGCAGACGGTGAAGGCGACGCCGAGCGCGATGCCCAGCACGGTGGCGGTGCGGGGGTCGTGCAGCCGGGATCCGACGAAGGCGTCCTCGGCGAGCGGTCCCCTGCGCAGCCTCGACTCGACACGCTCCCAGAGTCCGCGCCGGCCGGCGACCCGGTCCCCCATCAGGTGGCCGCCACGTCGAGGCGAGCGAAGCAGCGCCCCGCGTCCTCCCAGCTCTCCACGATCACGAACCCGGCCGCCGTGGCGATCTGGTCGAGCGCGTCGATGCCGACGTGCGCCCACGGGAACGACGGCTCCGCCGCCCCGCTGGACGACAGCGCCGTGATCCGCAGACCCACGCCCCGTCGCTCGACCTCCACGAGCACTCGGCCGTCGCCCGTCAGGACCTCGCGGAGGCGGCGGAGCAGCGCCGCCGGGTCGCCGCCGATGCCGACGTTGCCGTCGATGAGCAGGGCCGTTCGCCACTGGCCGGCGGCCGGGACGTCGCCGAACACACAGCCCTGGGCGACCAGCGCCCCGCGGGAACGCGCGAGCTGGACCGCTTCCTCGGCGACGTCGAGGCCGACCGCGAGGAGGCCGGCCTCGAGCAGCGAGACGACGTGGCGGCCCGGGCCGCAGCCGATGTCGATCACCGGAGCCACCGCCTCGGCGAGCAGGACCGCTTCCTCCGGCCGCGTCGGCCCGAGCCAACGCCACACGGGCGGGGCGTGGACGTCACCGTCGGAGGAGCGGACGAGGCCCGTCGCCGTCATCGCCTGCCAGTGGTGGCTCGCCTCGCCGGGGGTGCCGGCGACCCCGGTGTCGAGGAGATCGGTGACGGTGCGCGGCGTCATCGGACGACCGCGAGGTCGCGCGCTGCGACGCTGAGCCCCGAGACGTCGAGCGTCGCCGTCAGGGTGCGCAGCCTCGCCCCGTCCGGTTGCTCGGCCGCGACCGCCACGAGGTCGGCGACGTGGTCGATGTCGCGCAGGCGTTCGACATCAGAGACCCGCAGGCCAGCATCGACGAGGCGAGCCCGCTGGAGCGCGCCGGTGTCGTCGCAGGACATGGGCACGCCGCGGATGAGGTCGCCATCAGGGCGCGCGAGGCCGAGGAGCCAGAAACCTCCGTCGAGCGCAGCGCCGATGACCGCGTCGTGGCCGTCGGCGAGCGCCTGCTGGGCGGCCAGCAGGTGCCCGGTCGTGAGCTGCGGGGTGTCCATCCCGACCAGCACCGCCGGCACGCCGACGGACTCGAAGGCGTGGGCCAGACGTCGGTCAAGGCCGCCGGAGCACTGGGCGACGACCTCGAAGCGGGTCGTGATCTCCGTCGGGAGCCAGGTGCCGCATTCGCCGTCCACGCTGCCGTCAAGGACCAGGACGTGACGGTGGGCAGGGGTCGCGGCCACCGTCTCCAGCGTGTCGAGCAGGGCCGCGCAGGCGACCTCAGCTGCGACGGTGGGGCTCAGCTCTGGGCTCAGCCGGGTCTTCACCCGCCCCGCGACGGGCTCCTTCGCGATCACCACCAGCGCGACCTCCTGGGGTGCAGCGGGCATCTCTCGGTCCTCGTCGCAGGTGCGTGCTCGGTACGAAGAAGTGAAGGACAGCGGCCTGCCCTGAGGGCTGAACGGCCGGTGAACACCTGCCCGAGGGGTGGCGGGCCGGCGCTGCGACCGGCGACACTCGGTGGCGTGGCCCCGTGGAGCGGCCATCCCGGTCGTCCCCGAACCTCGGACCCTGAGTTGCGCGTCGTCGTCACCGGAGGAGCCGGGTTCATCGGCTCACACGTCGTCGACGAGCTCGTCGACGCCGGCCACGACGTCACCTCGGTCGACGTCCTGCTGCCTGCGGCCCACGACGGGGCGCCCGAACACCTGCACCCCGGGGCACACCACCTGGCGATCGACGTCCGGGACGGCGAGGCGTTGCTCGGGGCGCTCTCCGGTGCGGACGCGGTGTGCCATCAGGCCGCCATGGTCGGGCTCGGCGTCGACTTCGACGACGTCCGTGACTACGTCGGCCACAACGACCTCGGCACCGCGACCCTGCTCTGGGCGCTGCACCGGCTCGGCTTCGGCGGGCGGCTGGTCGTCGCGTCGTCGATGGTCGTCTACGGCGAGGGCGCGTACCGCTGCGTCGGGGACAGGTGCGATCGGGCCGACGGCAGCTGGGCCGTGCGCCCCGCCCCGCGCGACG
>RCMY010004424.1_pt1 | contig 12157 bp, 7 predicted proteins | sample 2041341 | NCBI WGS metagenome assembly RCMY01 (sample SAMN09708234, study PRJNA481090) | Marine sediment metagenome, whole genome shotgun sequencing project.
CGCGGGGGGAGCCGATATGGAGCCCCGCCTTCGATCAGCGCAAGTCGGTATTCGAGTTTGCCGACGGCTGTAATCGCCTCGACGTTATGTATAACCCGGGGCTAGGCCGCTATTTGATGACCTTGCGCAACGCCGGCCAAACCGCACGAAGATCTGACGGTGTCGAGCACTGGAGCCTGTATGAGTCGTCTCGACCCTGGGGGCCGTGGGCGACGGTATTTTATACCGACCAATGGGACGTGGACCCGGGTGAGGCACTGCGTATTCCGAGCAAATGGATTGAACCCGATGGCAAAGTTTTCAGCCTGGTGTTCTCCGGCGATGACAGTTTCGCCGTTCGCAAAGGGGAGTTTACTACCCGCTGATCGGACCGTCGATTTTTCGATCAAAATCGCGCTTACGAATACGACCACCAGGCTATTCTTGCAGGTAAAAACCGTTCATTTTTATGCGCCAGCAGTTCGCCAACTTGCTGTTCAGCGTCTACACTCAAGTAAGAATTTAATTGTCATAATAATGGTGCTGAAGATGAACGTGTTAGAAGAAGTATTGTTTCCCTTGGTCGACGAGATGAACCAAAACATGGCCGAGAGTCATCTGCTAAGCCGTTCGGTCGACGCCATATTATTCGGACCCGAGGGCTCGCTGGACTCCATGCAGTTAGTGTCATTTGTCGTGGCGGTGGAGGATTCCCTGTTCGATAGAACCGGTACTGAAATCATCCTCGCGGACGAGAAGGCCATGTCACGCCGCAACAGCCCATTTCGAAGTCTGGCCGCACTGGCTGAGTACATTGACGAGTTACGTGCCGCATGAACAAACCAGTGACCGTCATCACGGGTACCCGCAAGGGCATAGGCCGCTACCTGGTCGACTATTACATGGAGCTTGGCCATCAAGTGGTCGGCTGCAGCCGCGGCGCGTTCGAGGAAAACCTGCCGGGCTATGAACATCATGAGCTGGATGTGGCCGATGAGAAGGCGGTTAAGTCGATGATTAACGCCGTGCGGAAAAATCACGGCCGGGTCGATAACATGCTGAACAACGCAGGTATCGCGTCGATGAATCACAGCTTGTTGACGCCACTGTCCACCGTGCAGGATATTTTTTCCACCAACGTATTCGGCACCTTCCTGTTTTGCCGGGAGGCCGCCAAGCTTATGCAACGCAACGGCTATGGCAGAATTGTCAACTTCTCTACCGTCGCAACCCCTCTTAAGCTGGAAGGCGAGGCAGTTTACGCTGCCTCCAAGGCTGCGGTTGTGTCGCTCACCGAAGTGCTGGCGCGCGAGCTGGCGGAATTTGGTATTACCATTAACTCGGTAGGCCCCACCCCGGTAGAAACCGATCTAATCGTTGCCGTGCCGAAAGAAAAGATGGACGCCTTGCTGGCCCGCCAAGCAATCAACCGGTTCGGCACGTTTGAAGATATTTCCAATGTGATCGATTTCTTTATCCGCAAAGAGAGTGATTTTGTCACTGGGCAGAATATTTACCTCGGGGGCGTTTAAGCAGTGGATATCGCCTTTCTGCGCGACGCATTTTGCGAGTTCGGCGACGCAGAAGCGATAAGTCATCAAGGTACTACCTGCAGCTATCGGTCGCTGTTACAGCAAGTTGACGAGTATCGCGGTTGGTTACGCGCGCAGCAAATCACGTTAGGTTCTGTCGTTGCGCTGAAGGCAGATTTCTCGGCTCATTCCACGGCCTGCCTGCTGGCGCTGGTGGAAGCCGATTGCATCATCGTCCCGCTTTCGGAATCGGTGCGCGCCTTGCACGACGAGTTAATGGAAATCGCGCAGGCGGAGTTCGAACTGACTATTTCCGACGTCGGCGAAGCAACAGTCAAGCGAACCGCTGTCACCGCCGATCATGAATTGCTACAGAAGCTACGCAATCGCCAGCATCCCGGCCTGATTCTGTTCACCTCCGGCTCCACGGGCGCCCGCAAGGCAGTGGTGCACGATTTCGCCCCGCTGCTGGAGAAGTTTCGTACGCGGCGCGTGACCAAGCGCATTCTGACTTTCTTTTTGTTCGATCATATTGGCGGCCTGGATACGCTGCTGCACACGCTTTCCAACGGCGGCTACGTGGTCACCGTTACGGATCGCAGTGTCAATTCCATTTGTCGTTTGATCGAACAACACCGGATCGAGGTATTACCGGTGTCACCCACCTTTATCAATTTGTTGCTGATGAGCGAGGCTTACAAGCGCTTCGATTTGTCCAGTTTGCAGATCGTGACCTACGGCACCGAGGTCATGTCGCCCGACACGCTGGCCAGACTGTGTGCGGCGCTGCCATGGGTGAACACCTTGCAGAAGTACGGTTTATCGGAAATCGGCACATTACGCTCAAAGTCGGAGTCGAATAATTCTTGCTGGGTCAGTTTAGGTGGCGAGGGCATGGAATTGAGGGTGGTTGACAGCCAACTGGAAATTAAGGCGCGCTCGGCGATGCTGGGCTATTTGAACGCGCGAGAGCCGTTTACGGCGGACGGCTGGTATAAGACCGGTGATTCGGTTGAAGTCAAAGGCGAGTATTTTCGTATTCTTGGCCGCCAGTCGGAACAGATCAATGTGGGTGGCGAAAAGTTTTACCCAGCTGAAGCCGAGCAGATTCTGGCGGGTATGGACGGCGTGCTGGACGTGACTGTTAGCAGTCGAGAGAATCCCATCACTGGGAATATTGTCGTGGCAACCTTTCATTTGTCGGCTGAAGAAAAGCTATCTGATTTCCGGGTGCGCATGCGTCGCTATTGTCAACACCGAATGCCGAGCTATATGGTTCCGCAAAAGGTAGTGTTGTCTGACCAAGAATTACACAGCGAAAGATTTAAAAAACGCCGCCGCTAGGCCTCGGCCGGTTTTCTGCGCCGTGGCCTTATCAAAGAGGAGTAAGCAGTGTCATCTAATAATACACGCGTAAAATCCCTGGATGAAGCCGAGTTCATGCGTGGCAAGTTGCATGGCGATAGTAGCGCGGCCAGAAAATACGCCGATCTGGTGTTGGCGAGCTACTCTCCCTGGAAATTGTTCAAGTACGAACTGGTGACGAGTTTGTTAGGTCACATACCAGGCGCAGTCGGTTTGGTGCTGCGGAAAATTGCCTACCGGTCCTTATTTAACAAGATTGGACGTAATGTGGTGTTCGGGCGCAGTGTCACAATCCGCTGCCCGGAAAACATCGTCATTGGCGACAATGTCATTATTGATAACTATTGCTTGCTGGACGGTCGTGGCGCCGGCGAGGAAAAGCTTGTTATTGGTGACAACGTGGTGCTCAATCGCGGTTGTATTGTGCAGTCCAAATCCGGATTTTTGCACATTGGCGATTATTCGACGATTGGCGCAGGCAGCGCGGTCGTGTCGCAAGGCGGGGTCAAGATTGGCCGCTGGGTCGGCATCGCCGGTGGTTGCGAAGTCAGCGGTGGCTTGTTCGAGCACTGCGAACCAGCCGATGACAGCTCACCGCCGTTCGTGCGCTACAGCAAGGGTCCGGTCACTATTGGCGATAATTCCATCCTTGCCTATGGGGCCATCGTGGTCGACAATGTCACGGTGGGCAATAATTGCATGATTGGCGCGGGCTGCCTGGTCATTAATGATCTGCCGGACAACTCGATTGCGTCATCACGCCCGGCCGTGGTACTGGCCAAAAAGCCCGCGACTCAGGAAGAGATAAAAAATGAAGCGAAGAACTCTGGTACTGGGCCTATCGGCGGCGGCGCTGGGTACTGCGGCCACGCTGGGAGCACGCTACTGGCGAAAGCCGCAACCACTGATCGCTAGGCCAGTCGGCGAAATCTCCGATGAGCACATTTACGATGTATGTATTATCGGCTCCGGGCCTGCTGGTTGCAGCGTGGCGCAGCAACTGGTCAAGCAGCAAAAGTCCGTTGTCATGCTGGAGTCGGGCCTTGCATTGACCGACAGCGAGGCTTCATCTTTGATGTCAAAGCTGGATCAATACCGCAGTGTAGGCGAAATCGACTACCCGATTGCCAATACACGCATTCGCGCGGTCGGCGGCACCTCGAACGTCTGGACCGGCCGCTGCCCGCGCATGCTGCCCTCTGATTTTACCGGAAATCCGCTGGCGCCAGCCGGCGGTTGGCCAATCGATTACGATGAGATAAAACCGTATTACAGGCAGGCAGAACAACAATTGATGGTGGCCGGCAACCGCTTGACCGCGGGCCATGCGCCACGCGACCAGGAATTTCCGCATGAGTTAGATGTTGACCTTGAACCGCTGCGTGAATTGTTGGCGCCGCTGGACATTCGCGTCGATGCGCCGCCCACCTCGACCATGCGCGGCGGCTCGGGACCGCTCAGGTTTGCAACTTCCACCCTGCCCGAACTGTCCAGCCAGGCCAATTTCACGCTGGTCACCGGAGCGACGGCGACCGCGTTAAATTGCGGCGGCGATGGTGCCATACAGTCCGTGTCGGTTGGGAGCATGGAGGGCCCGGCCAAAACGGTACGCGCCAGGCGTTATGTGATTGCCTGCGGCGCACTGGAAACGGCCAGATTGTTGCTGCTCTCGAAAAACGAGGCGTTTCCCGAAGGGATCGGCAACCAAAGCGATCACGTCGGCCGCTATTTTATGGAGCATCCTTTTCTCAGTTATTCGGCCGAATTGCCCGACATCAAGCCATTCGACAACTACCAGTATGGCCGCACATACCAATACGTTCCTACCACCAACAGTGAGGGACTGGGCGGCTTGCTACTGGCTTTTTATGTCGACAAACACAAACCTTCCATGCTGAAAATCTCGATTGGCATCGAAATGAGCCCCGAAGCATATAACAGAGTCTCGCTGGCGCAGGATGCCATCGACCACTTCGGCAATCCCGGCGCGCAACTGTCGCTACGACTTTCCGAGAAAGACAATCAGTTGTTTGCGCGCGGCGAAGCCCTTGTGCGGGATATTTTTGCGCAACTAAACAGCGGCCCCGTTGAAAAACACGAGGATATGCACTGGTCGCACCACCACATGGGAACAACCAGAATGCATCAAAGCGGCGAGCATGGCGTGGTCGACGCCAACTTGCGAGTACATGGCACGAATAATCTATACATCGCCAGCAGTTCGGTTTTCGTCACTGCCGGAGTCGCCAATCCAACACTAACTATCACTGCATTGGCGCTGCGTCTTGGAGACCATTTGACCAAAGTGTAGAATGCTTGCTCTGACACTGGCTTAACCAGCCAAAGGAGATCAGTAGTATATGCGCATCAACACGGATTACGCCGCCAAACACAAACTGGTTTTCATAGCCCTGGTAGCAGGCGCGCTATTATTCGTATTGCTTGGCTGGCGACAGGTTTTCGACAAACCGTCCCAATTGGGCGAAGCCGAGAGCGGCAAAAATGACATACCTTTAGCCGCGCAGGACTGGCAAGAAGCAGGCTTGAATGGCGCCGCCTTGCAATCACTCGAATTATTCTCTGACCGCCTGTCAGACCGCAACGCGCTGTTGCTGATCAAGGACGGCAAGGTGGTCTTCGAACGCTACCATCACAGCACTGAACGGCAACTGTGGGCGATGCGCTCCGCAGCCAATTCTCTGTTTACCGGTTTGCTAATCGCCGCTCTGGATGATGAGAAAGTGAGCTTGCAGGATGAAGTCTGCAAGAGATCACAGGCGCCGATTACTGTGAACCAGATAGTGACCCAAACGGCGGGCATTGACAAACGCAACATGGACTGCAATGCACCGCGCTGGTTCCCGCCGGGTGACGATTTTGCCTACTCCGACGCAGGGGTTAACTTGATGCTGGAGCATATCGCCAAGCAATACCCGCGCACTTCCCTACAAGAGCTATTGAAAACCCGCATCCTCGATCCTATCGGCGCCGACGCATGGTCCTGGCAATCGGTACCGGAAAGCGTTGGCAGCAATATGGCCATGACGGCGCGCGACTTCGCCAAGTACGGCCTACTTTGGCTCAGTGGCGGCGCACAGAACGGCCAGCAGATTCTTTCCCGCAAGTATGTGGCAATGGCGCTGGAACCGGCGAACCCCGAATTGAAGAGCAACTATGGCTGGCTATGGTGGGTGAACGCAGCAAATGCCGGGAACTCGTTTCAACGGTACGGCTATTCTATCGAACCGCTGTTTAGCCCTGAAATTCCCTCCGATGCCTTTTTGACTGCTGGTTGCTCCGGCTCTTATCTACTGGTCATTCCGTCGCAGAATCTGTTGGCGGTGCGCGGTGGCGAAGGGTGCGTGTCGATTCGGGCGAAAACCGATCCACGTTTTTTTCGTCATGCGCGCAAATTTACCGAACTGGTGATGGCAGTTAATGGCCCAAATAACAGCGAAAAACCTCAACCGCCAAAAATAATCAACGTGGTATTTGACGACGCTACACTGCGTGTAGAAGCGCCAGGTAGCGATAACTGGCCGCTCGCCTGGGCCAGCAACGATAACCTTTATACCACTTGGGGCGACGGTGGTGGCTTCGCTGGCGACAACAACAAGGGCCGTGTCAGTCTCGGCGTTGGAGTCGTCAGCGGCGATCGAGAAAACTATGTGGGCCGCAATATTGCCGGCGGTGTCGACAGCGACGCCGAGGCGCCCTTTGCCGGTAAAAGCCTGGGTATGCTGGCGCTGGGCAATACCCTGTATATGTGGCGCAATGGTGACGGTTCGAACACGCAAGCGTTTAAATTCTCGCAGCTTTACCGGTCCGACGATCTGGGCGTCAGCTGGCACGCGACCGACGTCAAGTTTGATCAGGGCGGGGAATTTAGCGACTCGGACCCAGGTTTCTTTGCCCCCACCTTCTGCCAATTTGGCAAGGGTTACAGCGGCAATGACGACGGCTACGTCTATGTCTTCGCTCCGGAAGCCAATACAATCAATCACTGGAACGTGCAGCAACCGGGTCACGTAGCGCTAACGCGGGTGGCAACAAAGAAAATAGCGCAGCAAGACGCATACGAATTTTTTGCCGGGCTGAATGAAAACGGCGAACCACGCTGGACCCGCCAACTTAGTGAACGGCGCCCGGTGCTGAATGATGACATTGGCGGCAGCCATCGCCTCTCAGTCACTTACAATAGCGGCATCGAGCGCTATGTGTTGACCAAAATGGACAAAAACCGCAAAGGTCGATTTTCCTTATACGAAGCAGAGCAGCCATGGGGTCCATGGCAACTGGTGCACCTGGAGGAAAACATTGAGCGCTGGGGTAACAAAACTGTTGCTTTTCATTTCGTCAATAAATGGACCAGCTCGGACGGCATCCACTTCACCATGGTCTATACGCGCGACGACCATTGGGCGAGCATTGAAGGCCATTTCGAACTGAATTGATTCTGTAGAATCGCCCATAAAGGCGATGACGTGTCTCGCAGAGAACACAAAAACCATTTATTTCAGTTAGATAGAAAGTGCTCGACTTTTGATCAGCGAAGAGCAAGACAAACTTCTGCTTAAAATATAGACAATGCTGCAAATAGTTCTTAGTATTGCAACCAATCTGTCGTAGTCGCCGGGGAAAAATTAACGTTCCCCGGCGGCTTACTCGATCCACAATAACGAAGGTTCTTCCAATGAACAGCACCAGTGGTGATCGATCCACCCTAGCCGACTATGTCCTCTTATCTCTCCTCGCGTTCATCCTGCCGTTAACTGCGCTTGCCTCTCCCCAGGAGCAATACCTTGAGTTTAGTAGCGATTATGTTGAGATAGCTGATAGTGACGCTCTCGACTTGACCGGTGCCGCCTTTACAGTCTCGGCATGGATCAAACCGGCGGGTTGGGGTCAGAACAATCAAGGTCGAATCCTGGATCACGGCGGTGGCAGCAGTGGCGCCGCCGGCTGGAGCCTGCATTTGGAAAACAAGAGCTCGCGCGGATCGCCGCAGGCGCTGCGGATGCAAATCAACAACAGCTCCGCTTACGACGACATGTCTAACTCGGGTGCAATCCAATTAGGAGTTTGGCAGCACATCGCCGTGACCTATGATGGCGGTACTCTGACTTTCTATGTGAACGCCGTCCCGGCCGGCCAGAGCGCTGGCGTGCCGGTGCCGCTGGACCGAGGCTCGGTGCTGCGCATCGGCGCGCGAGCGACAGACCAGCAGCGCTTTTTCGACGGTGCGATCGACGAAGTCCGCATCTGGGATCGAGCGCTAAACCAGCAAGATCTGTTCGACCTGATGCATCAGGAGCTGAGCGGCCTGGAACCAGGGCTGGTCGCCTACTATCCCCTCAACGCGAATTCCGGACAGATAGCAACAGACTCATCCAGCAACGGACACGACGGTCAGCTAGGCTCGTCAGGTAGCCCGGACAGCCGGGATCCGGTCTGGGCAGGCGGCTCGCAAGCCACCAATCAAGCGCCGCAAGTTAGTGCCGGGTTTGATCAGGCTCTGATCTGGTCTTCGGACCCTATTAACCTTAGCGGAACTGCGACCGATGACGGTTTGCCTGCGGCGACGCTTTTTTCGACGTGGAACCTTGTATCCGGCCCGGCTACAGTAATGTTCGCAGACGCCGCGAGTCCAAGCACAACGGCAACGTTTGGCGCGGCCGGCACTTATATCTTGCGCTTGACTGCGGACGATACGCAGTTGACGAGTAGTGCCGATGTTACCGTGCAGCTTGATGACCAGGTTGTGCTCAGCAGTATTGAAATCACTCCTGATCCTGCAAATTTGCTGGTGGGGGCTACGCAGCAATTCATCGCAATGGGTTTCGATCAAACCGGTGCACCTATCGCCACAACACCCGGTTGGAGCGCAACGGGTGGCACTATAGATTCGCAGACAGGGCTCTACACGGCCGGAGACAACGTTGGCCAATTCAATGTAACCGCCAGCGATGGCGATATCTCCGGGCAGGCGAGCGTGTTCCTGGGCGACTCGTTGGCGCCGTGGCCTACGACTGGTTGGGCGCAAGCAACGCCACAGAAGATGGGTCTGGATCAGACTCTGCTGGAACAAGCTCGGGACTATGCGTTAACCGGGGGCGGTTCAGGATATATCACTCGCCACGGCCGGCTGGTCATGTCCTGGGGCAGTGATACCCAGCTCTACGGTCTGAAATCGACGACCAAGTCAATTGGAGCACTACTGCTGGCGCTGGCGATAGACGACGGGCTGGTGCAATTAGAAGACCTCGCTCAACTGCATCTGCCTGACGTCGGCGTTCCGCCATCCAGCAACATCGACACGGGTTGGCTGGAAGAGATCAGCATCTTGAATCTCGCCACGCAGACGGCCGGCTTTAATAAGAGCGGCGGGTTCAACGAACTGCTATTCCAGCCGGGTACGACCTGGGCCTATACCGATGGTGGCGTAAATTGGCTAGCGGATGTGTTGACGAACGTCTATGGCCAGGATCTCAGTGCGCTCGCGTTCAACCGTATTTTCACCCAGCTCGGGCTGACTTCGTCGGACCTCCAATGGCGCGACCATGCCTATCGTCCGGATTTGCTAAACGGGGTGAAGCGCCGCGAATTCGGCTCGGGGATCAGCGCGAACGTGGACGCGCTCGCTCGCATTGGTTATCTAATGTTGCGCGCTGGTAATTGGGAGACGGAGACTCTTGTATCCACTGCTTTCGTCGACCAGGTGCAAGCACCGGTGCCCGGTGTCGCGGGCTTACCGGTTGGCAACGACACGCAGTCGCGGTTCGCTGCAGCGTCTGATCACTACGGCATTATGTGGTGGAACAACGCGGACGGATCGATCGAGGGCCTACCCACCGACGCATTTTGGGCATGGGGGCTAGGTGACAGTCTTATTGTAGTCATTCCCAGTCTGGACATGGTTATCAGCCGGGCTGGCGCCAGTTGGGGTGGAAGTCGCAATCCGAGCTACTATCAAGTCCTGGAGCCGTTCCTCGCTCCCATCGCTCAAGCTGCTCTGGCAACCTCCCAAAACCAGTCACCAACGGTGGATGCGGGCGCCGATCAACAGATCACACTGCCAACTAATAACGTGACACTTGCAGGCGCCGCGAGTGACGACGATTTACCCAATGGTACGCTGACAACGAACTGGAGTGTGATAAGTGCCCCCGGGACGGTGGCGTTTGGCGACAGCAATGCGCTGGTAACGACTGTGCAGTTCACCACGGCCGGTACTTATGTGCTGCGTTTGACGGCGAACGATGGCGCTCTGTCAAGCAATGACGCGCTTACGATCACTGTGGCAGCGGAACCTGATGTTACGGCGCCAACGGTACTGTTGACTACCCCACCAGCAGGGCTGATCGGTGGAATGATAACGTTAGCCGCGACTGCAAGCGACAATGTCGGCGTCGCGTCGGTTGCGTTCCGAATTGGCGGCACGGCGATTGGTACGGACACGAATACGCCATATTCGCTGCTATGGGACAGCACAACTGTCGCGAATGGCGTCTACACAATGACGGCACAAGCAGCGGACACGAGCGGGAACACAGCAACGGACTCAGTTGTTGTGACCGTTGATAATGGCAGCTTGCCGAATCAGGCGCCGAACGTAAGTGCGGGGGCCGATCAACAGGTCACACTGCCTGCGAATACCATAAGTCTGACAGGCACGGCGAGTGACGATGGTTTGCCGAGTGGGGTGCTGTCGACGAACTGGAGTGTGGTGAGTTCGCCAGGAACAGTCACTTTTAGCGACAGTTCCGCATTGGCGACGACCGCGCAATTCTCGACTGACGGCTTATACGTACTGCGACTGACCGCCGATGACTCGGCACTTAGCAACTCCGACGACCTCACCGTTACTGTCAGCGCGACACCGATGCTGACAAATATAGTGCTATCGCCCGCGCAAGTGCAGCTGGCACCCGGCGCAAACCAGCAATTTCTGGCGAGCGGTGAGGATCAACACGGCGGCGCCATCGCAACCGATATCGTGTGGACGGCAAGCGGTGGCGCTATCGATCAGAATGGTTTGTATACGGCAGGACCGACGGCCGGTCAATTCGCTGTAACAGTGACGGACGGTTCCGTCAGCACGAATGCGAGCGTTGACATCAGCGACTCTGCGCCAAAACAGAAATATCTGGGCTTCAGCGCCGATTATGTCGAGATTGCCGACAGCGATGCACTCGATCTGAGCGGCGGTGCGTTCACGATTTCGGCCTGGATCAACCCAAGCGACTGGGGGCAAAACAGCCAGGGACGCATCGCCGATCACGGTGGTGGCAGTAGAGGGAATAGCGGCTGGAGTCTGCATTTAGAGAACAAGGCGTCGCGCGGCTCACCAAAGGCACTGCGCGTTCAGATTAATAACGATTCCGGATTCAACGGGCAATCGTCGCCGGCCGCGGTACAGCTGGGCAGCTGGCAACACGTGGCAATAACCCACGACGGCGACACGCTCACCTTTTACGTCAACGGCGTGCAGGTCGGGCAGACGGCGGGCGCGCCGCTACCCAATCCCGGCAGTGCGCCGATACGTATTGGTGCGCGAGCAACGGATCAAGCCCGGTTCTTCGATGGGGCGATTGACGATGTGAGAGTTTGGAATATAGCGTTGACAGAACAGGATGTGGTGAGTCAAATGGACTCCGAATTATTGGGAACGGAGTCGGGGCTGGTTGCTTATTACCAGTTCAATGAGAATAGCGGGCAAACCGCCGCTGACGCGACAGCAAATGCCAATCACGGTCGGCTAGGGACGACGGCTGGTGTGGATGCGACAGATCCAAGCTGGCAGCCGTAGCTGTCCCTTATTGACTCGACGGTGCTGTCCGATTCGCGGTAATGATGGGGGGGGGTTAGGAGTAAGCAAACGGCAATGGCCTGCTACGCTGCTCGCTGCAGAATATCGCTGATTCCATCCACCCCTTCACCATCGATATACAACCGGTACCAAATCTCGGCTGAACACAACAACCACAAGCGCTGCCCATGATCACTCTTCTGCGTCATATGCTCGTTCAGTAATTGCTCGACCAGACCGGCGTTTAGATAGTTCTCCTCGACCAGCCGCGAGTTTTGTAAAAAGGTGCGGTAAATCAATTTGAATTCTTCACCCAGCATGTACGTTATCGAAGACGCAAAGCCCTGCTTCTTGCGGTTGATCACATCGGCGGGTAGATATTTTTTCGCCAGTTCGACCTGAATGAGTCGACGGGTGCGCCCTTTGACTTTCATCTGCACCGCTATGCGCGCGCAGAACTCGGCCAGCTTGC
>RCMY010004425.1_pt1 | contig 12157 bp, 5 predicted proteins | sample 2041341 | NCBI WGS metagenome assembly RCMY01 (sample SAMN09708234, study PRJNA481090) | Marine sediment metagenome, whole genome shotgun sequencing project.
AGCAGGTGGAGAATGCATACAAGCCCTGGTAGTCGGCGTCGCAGTTATCGAGATTGCCGTCGACCATGACCTGCCAGGCAACGTCCATTGAATCGCCATCAAGTGCTGTGAAGATCGCGTGATACTTCTCGGGTTCGTCGAGAATGGAGCCGTCGTTGGGAATAGGCACGCGGTGTTCGCCGTTGGCGAAGATATAGCCGGTACGCGGGAATTTTTGCGGCCGTAAGCCATGAATATCCGACGTATTCGGAATCTCGGTAATCTTGTCGCACTTCATTACGTCGCAGCGAATGCGCGCGACGCGGGTATTGGCCTTGTCGTTGATGAAGACGTAGCGGCCGTCGTAGGTGCCGTCGGTAAATGACATATGCGGGTGATGGGCGTCGCCGTTCAGATAAATGCCGCCCTTATCCTTGAGATACTCTTTAGTTTCCGGCAGTAGTCCTTCGGTCAGAATCTTGCGGCTCTCGTTGGTTAGCCCCCAGCCAGTAGCGCTGCAGCGGTTAAACACGGGAATTCGCACCAATTCACGCATGGAGGGAAAGCCGAGAATACGCACCTCTCCGGTTTGGCCGCTACTCCAGAAGCCGTAGTATTCGTCTAGCTCGCCAGGCCCGACGTGAGCGCGGTTGGCAGGGGCATCGGCAGCCTTTGCGGCACCGGATTTTAGTGTGGCTAGGCTGCCAGCGGCTACGCCAACGCCGGCCAGGGTGGCTACACTAGCCGTTCGAGTTAACAGTTCGCGCCGAGTGGCGGCAAGCGGTTCGGGGGTTTCATTAGTTTTGCTGTCGTCGGTCATGTTGCTTCTCCCTTATTTATGTCATTGAGAATAACTACCACTAAGAATTACTGCCTTCGAGAATTGATGTATCTGAGACTCATCTTTTAACAATCATCCGAGCGTAACCTCAAAAGCGTCGAGTGAACTTGATCTAAAACAAATTATTGTCAGTTTTTTAACTTTCTTCCCGCAGCTTAATCAGTAACTCCCGCCCCAATTCATTGGTATTCTCCGAAGCGGTGGCCGCGCGGCGTTCGCTGCGTTCGCGCTTCTTAACCATCACCGGGCATTTATGCTCATCGTGATACAACTCCTGGCAATGCAGACAGTGCAGGCATTCATTGGGGTTAATCTCGCCTTCGGGATGTATGGCCTGCACCATGCACTCTTTGGCACACACCTGGCAGGGATTGCCGCACTGCTTGTAGCGCTTCAACCAGGTAAACATATGCATGCGCGCCGGTATGGCCAGCGCCGCCCCGAGAGGGCAGACATAGCGGCAATAAAACCGCTCGATAAACAGGCCGGCACCGAGCATCACCAACGCAAATATCACGAACGGCCAGTCGCGAATAAACTGCAACACGATCACAGTCTTAAAAGGTTCGACTTCGGCAAGGCGCTCGGCCAGCGACAGCGAGTGCAGCGACACACCGAACAACACCAGAAAAATAATATACTTCAGTGGCCACAAGCGTTCATGTACCGCCCACGGCACCGTAAATTGTGGAATTTTCACCAATTTGGCTAACTTGTTGAGTAGCTCCTGCAGAGCGCCAAATGGGCACAGCCAGCCGCAAAATGCGCCACGGCCCCAAAATAGCAGCGCCGTCGCCACACTACCCCAAAGAATAAAAATCAATGGCTCCATCAGGAAGTATTCCCAGTTGAAGCCGCTGACCGCCGCATTGACCACGGTAAGGATGTTGACCACCGAAAGCTGTGCGCTCGAATAAAAGCCTATGCCGAACAGGGTGAATAGCAGAAACCCGACGCGCACACGGCGCAGCAACACGGGTTTTTTGACCAGCCAGGTCTGGAAGAAGAAGATCAGTGTCAATACCGCGAGGGCGACAATCAAAATGGCTGCCTCCCAGGTTTTTTCCTGCCACAGCTGTCGCCACAGGGGCGGTGCGTCGTCCATCTGCTGCGCGGCTGCGCTGGCCTTGGGAGGTGGCGCTTGCTGTTCAAATTTTAAATACTGTTCCGGTATCTGATAAGCAAGGTTAAACGTCACAAAAGCTTTTTCCCTGCGGCCTTTGTCGCGGCTTACCAGTAGCTGCAGGCGCCAGGGTTGGGCCGGGTTCAACGTGGCGTCGTCGGGAATCATAAACAAATCGACTTCTTTCAAATCCTGCGGCGCGCCTTCGGCCGCCACTTTACGCAGGCGTTTGTGCTGCAGGTCGCGGAAGCGAATGGCATCGTCGCCTTGCATCACCTCGAAGCGGTCGAAAATGCCGCCGCGCACATAGCCGGAGCCTTTATAGGAATAGCGCCCGCGCGCCGCTAACAGAATCGCTTGCTGGCCGGGTTTGAGTTGGTTTTCCAGGTTGCGGTACTCGGCGTCGCCCAGCAGACTGCGACCAATGGATGGCACCGAAACTTGGGCCGTGTACAGGTCAATAAACGTCGCCTTGCCGTCGCCTTTTTGCTTCTGCTTGCCCTTGCCGAGCGCGCCATCGCTGGATTTCTGAAACGCTTTGTTGACGTCGCTAACACGCAGCTTGAGGCGCGTAACGGCCTGCTCGGCAATAAGATCAGTCCAGTCTTTAACGCTGTTCTGGCTACTGTCGATTGTCGCCTTTGGCCCTGCAGCGGTTGCCTGCATGCCGCCCAATCCATAGGCGCGTGCAATTTTAATCGCTGAGCGCACGATGCTGTCGTCTATGACCCGCACCGTAACCGTCGCGCCGCTGATGGCGTCGAAGCGCTGATCCTGGGCGGCATCCTGTAGATAGTTAATAACATTCAGGCCGACATAGCCGTCGATCAAGGCCGTTATTTTGGCTTCGGGAATGCCGACTAAAACAATGGGTTCGCTATGTTTAAGCAAACGCGCAACGCGGATGGTGCCGGTGTTGTCTACCCCGACGAGGACATGGATCGGCTTGCCAGAGTAGCCAACGGAATTGACCAGCGTTGAATTGAGAAACACAAAGCCAATGCGCTCGCCGCCTTTAAAGACCGGCGCTGCGGGCGGAGTGCCTGCCAGGGGCTTGATTTCATCCGCTTCGGGGAAGATTTGCGCAGCAGAGCTTTTCGCTAGCAGGTCATCAAGTAAATCAGCATCGTCGCCATTTACCGCCAGGCATTGTGCGCTTAAGATCAGTGCAGCCACCAACAACAGCAAACGTGGAATGAATACCTTGCGGTTTAATACCATGCCGAACTTCTCCGTCGCTTTATACACATGGATTATTGCGGTCCAGACTTGAAGCATTTCCAGTGTAGCAGTTTATACAAAAGGGCAACTTGATCCGTAACAAATTAGTTACTATTTAAAGCTGTGCTCGGATGGCACACCTGCAAATGTCATGAAGGCGCTGCTAAGGGTATAGCACTGCCATCATGCGGGCGCTGAATCGCAAAACTTTTTTTATAAATTGTAGAAAAAGGCGTGCGCAAAAAAATAATCGATGGTGGGTCCACCGTGATAAATTTTTCCGTTACTATAAGAAGTAGGCCATCAGAAAATTCGGGGCGGGTGTGTTATTACGCCTAATTTGCAGCGTTGGAGCAAAAACATGAGCAACATCTATCAGAAAGATCTGGATCAAAACCCCGCAAATTTTGCGGCGCTTACGCCACTTAACTTTATTGAGCGCGCAGCGACGGTTTACCCCGAGCAACTGGCTGTTGTGCATGCGCAGGTACGACGCAATTGGCGTGACACCTACGCCCGCTGCCGCCAACTAGCCTCGGCCCTGGAAGGCGCGGGCATCGGCAAGGGCGACACTGTGGCGGTAATGGCGCCCAATATTCCGGAACTGTTCGAGGCCCATTTCGGTGTTCCCATGGTTGGCGCCGTGCTTAATGCTATCAACATTCGCCTCGACGCTGCCACTATCGGCTTCATTCTGGGCCACGCCGAGGCCAAGGTCGTGCTGGTTGACCGGGAGTTCGGCGAGGTCGTCGAGCAAGCGCTGGACATAGCCCGGGACACGCTGGCACAGGCACCGCTTGTCATCACTATCGATGACCCGGCCTACGCTGATGGCAAAGCGATCGGCGAGATCAGCTATGACGAATTTATCGCCCGCGGCGATGCCAGGTTTGACTGGCAGCCGCCCGAGGACGAGTGGGATGCCATCAGTCTCAACTACACTTCCGGTACTACCGGCAACCCCAAGGGAGTCGTTTATCACCATCGCGGTGCCTCACAAAATGCCATCAACAACATTCTCGCCTGGGATATACCGCGCCACTGCAGCTACCTGTGGACCCTACCCATGTTTCACTGCAATGGCTGGTGCTTCCCCTGGACACTGGCCGCCCAGGCTGGCACCAGTGTGTGTATGCGCCAGGTACGTGCCGATACGATCTTTGATCTGATTCGCGCCGAAAAAGTCACCCACTTTTGCGCAGCCCCCATTGTGCTGAATTTGCTCAATAATGCGGACGACTCGTTGAAACACAGTCTCGATCATCCGGTCAAGGCGATGACCGCTGGTGCCGCGCCACCGGCTTCAGTGATACAGGGCATGGAAGAACTGGGCATGGAAGTGACGCACACCTATGGGCTGACTGAAACTTATGGGCCTTCGGTGGTCTGTGCCTGGCATGAGCGGTGGAACGAACAGCCCATCGAGGAGCGGGCCCGTCTCAAATCCCGCCAGGGCGTGCGCTATCCCATGCTGGAAGGACTGATGGTGGCTGACACCGAGACCATGGAAGAAGTCCCTCATGACGGTGAAACCATCGGCGAGATCATGATGCGCGGCAACGTGGTGATGAAGGGCTATCTAAAAAATCCCGACGCCACCAAAGAGTGTTTTGCCGGCGGCTGGTTCCATTCCGGTGACCTGGCGGTGTGTCATCCTGACGGTTATATCGAGATCAAGGACCGCTCCAAGGATATTATTATTTCCGGCGGCGAAAACATCTCCAGCATTGAAGTGGAGGGCGTACTCTACCAACACCCGGCCGTTATGGAAGCCGCCGTGGTGGCCAAACTGGACGACAAGTGGGGCGAAGTGCCCCACGCTTTCATCACACTGAAAGCTGACGTAAAGCTTAGCGAACAAGAGGTGATCGACTTTTGTCGCGAGCGTTTGGCCCGTTTTAAGCTGCCCAAGGTGGTGACCTTTTGCGAACTGCCAAAAACCTCCACCGGCAAAATCCAGAAATTTGCTTTGCGAGAACAGGCGAACCAGTGATCAAACATGGCATGGTGCCGGGCATGATTCAGCCGCAGCGAGTGCGGCTGATAGTCACGGCTCCCTGCCAACCACCTGGTGTTTGGGAATTCGGTCTGCTAGTGCACCACCCAGCTGCTCCAAATCGGTATAGCCCTCCAGGCGTATACCCCGGTTATTCTTCAGTTTCAGTTGAATGTGCTGAACCTGTCCCTTCCTGCGAAAAAAAGTCAGTGCAACAATTTCTTCAGTATTCAGCACGGATTTTTTAGTACCGGTAAGAAAGGAGACTTCATTGCCGTCAATTACAATCCGATGATTTTCGACTAGACGCAGATAACGGCGATAACGATAGTAATTAACAAGATTGCCAACGACCAGCGCACTAATAACCGACCAAAAGAAAAAACTATTGTATGTTTCCGGGTATTGAAAGTGTCCGGCGGCGACAACGGCAGCCAATACCAGGCTGAGCAGTGCGCCCAGGAAAGTGTTTTTTTTGCGAGATTGAAGCGACGTTTTGCTGATAGAGTAGGGCATAGAATATTTCGGTGACTTCACTACTAAGTTGTCGGGCACTAATCGAAAAAATTAGAGGAATCATGATCGACTCTCTCGCGATTCACGTCGATTATGACCGATTGGGCCGGGTGTGAGCAATATACGTAAAACAAGCGTCAAATCTTGATACTGCATTTTAAATGTTTTAATCTAGTTTTAATCTCTGATTATGTTATGTCAAGATTTAGTTCAGTTACTAGCCCCTTAGTTTTGAATATGGCTACGTGCTCAGCCATGTCAGATAGCGGCTCTGTTTGCCAGATGCTTAAGCGGCACCATTAAGCAGACACACCAACGCGGGCAAGAACGGCAGCGCGCCGACCATGTTCCAGAAAGACATAAACATCAGCATCACCGACACCAGGCTGCAATCGGTATTCAGCAGGTTGCTGGGCACACGGCTTGGCGAGTTGTTGAGGATATATTGGTTGCGGCTCAGTGAGTGTCACTTGGGGTTGCCCTCGTGCATTCCCATGGTAACCAGCTGGGAAACATCGACCAACGACAATACAGACTGCACGCCGGGCAAGCGCACCCGAACACGGACGCCGGCATAATCCATTGTGTACTATGCTGCAATGGCGGCGTATCATCCGGCTTTTTAATGGTCAAAGAAATAACAGTATCCTTAGGAAATCTATATGAACTATTTCGTTACCGGTGGTACCGGTTTTATTGGACGCTTCCTGGTGCCCAAGTTGCTGGACCGCGGCGGCGTTATTTATCTGCTGGTGCGGCCGAGTTCGCTGCCAAAAGTAGAGGGCCTGCGCGAGTTGTGGGGCGCCGACAAGGACCAGGTCATCGCCATTGAAGGCGACCTCGGCAAACCCAAGTTGGGCGTAAAGCCCGCGTGGATCAAGCAGCACGCGGGCAAGATCGATCACTTCTTCCACCTGGCCGCCATCTACGACCTGCAGGCTGACGCCGAGAGTCAGCGCATCAGCAACGTCAATGGCACCGCCCAGGCTATCGCCCTGGCCAAAGGCCTGCGCGCGGGCTGTTTCCACCAGGTCTCCTCCATCGCCGCAGCGGGCCTGTACGAGGGCACCTTTACCGAGGATATGTTCGAGGAAGCGGGTGCCATGGAAGATCCCTACTTCCTCACCAAGCATGAGTCCGAGGGCCTGGTGCGCAATGAAAAGCGCCTGAACTGGCGCATTTATCGCCCCGGTATGGTGGTTGGCCACTCTGAGACCGGCGAGATGGACAAGGTGGACGGTCCCTACTATTTCTTCGAAATGCTCAGGAACCTGAGTTCGGTGACGCCGAAGGGACTGCCCCTGCTGCTTAACAAGGCGGGCCTGCTCAATATCGTACCGGTGGATTATGTAGTTGACGCCATCGATCACCTGGCACACCTGCCAGACCAGGACAAGGAGTGCTTCTTCATCACCGACCCGGACGGTATTCGGGTAGGCGAACTGCTCAAGGTAATGATGAAAGTTTCCGGCGGGCCTAACTTGAGGGCAATTAACGCGGGCGTCCTGGACGCTGCCACCCAACTCGCTGGAAAAGGCATCGGCAAAGTGAAGCCCCTCAAATCCCTCGGGGAGAAAGCGGTATCGCGCCTGGGTATCCCTCCGCAGGTGATGGGTTATATCAACTACCCCACCCATTTCGACTCACGCAAGACGCGCAAGCTGCTGGCTGAGGCGGATATTAAGTGCCCGCCCTATGAATACTACGCCCAGGCACTGTGGGACTACTGGCTTCAGTTCCTGCGCCCGGACAAGCAGTCCCTGATCAGTGAGGTGGATGGCCTGTTTAACCAGATGATTGGCCGGCCCACCTTGGCCGCCCTGCGGCGCACGGTGAAGGGCCGGGTTATTGTAGTCACCGGTGCCACCAGCGGTATCGGCAAGGAGTGTGCCCTGCGGTTGGCACGGGCCGACGCTACCGTGATCCTGGTGGCGCGCACGGTGGAAAAACTGGAGGAAACCCTGGAGGAGATCACCGCGAAAGGCGGCACTGCCCAGGCCTACTCCTGTGATATTTCCCTGGAAAAAGACTGTGAGAAGCTGGTTGCAGATGTGCGCAGGGATCACGGTCAAGTGGATATCCTGATCAATAACGCCGGGCGTTCGATCCGTCGCTCGGTGCGCTACAGCTACGATCGATTCCACGATTTCGAAAGGACCATGGAGCTAAACTACTTTGGTGCCCTGCGCCTGATACTGGGTTTTTTGCCCTCAATGGAAGCGCAGGAAAGCGGCCACATCATCAATATTTCTTCCATTGGTGTGTTAACCAACCCGCCGCGCTTCTCGGCTTATGTCGCTTCCAAATCAGCTCTGGATGCGTTCAGCCTCTGTGCGGCACCGGAATATTCCGCCCAGAATATTTCTTTCACAACCATCCATATGCCACTGGTGCGCACGCCGATGATCGCACCCACCAGTCTCTACAAGGCCTTCCCAACTCTCTCACCGGAGCAGGCGCGGGACCTGGTTATAAAAGCCATCATCTCCAAGCCGAAGCGCGTCTCCACCGGTCTTGGTGTGATCGGGGTCTTGGCTCAGGCCACCATTCCCAGCTTCACTGAGGCATTCCTAAGCCAGGTCTATGACCTTTTCCCCGACTCTGCAACGGCCCGCGGCCTGAGTGAGGCCGAGGCGGCCAGGGAGAGGGTGAATGTGCCGTCGTCCAAGCTGGCGCTGGCGCAAAAGATGTTCGCCCAAGTGATGCGCGGTGTGCACTGGTAGAGAGGACTGGAGACCATGAAAAAACTGAATGTGATGGACAAGGGCTTCCTTCTGGCCGAGCGTAGGGAAATGCCCATGCATGTGGGGGGTGTCAGCCTGTATACCCTGCCACAGGGGGCAAATGAGCAGGAGTTTCTGCATAGCCTGGCCCGGAGTATGCGCGCCGCCCCGGCTCTGCTGCCACCGTTTGGGGATCGCCTGAAAACCGGCCCCCTGGGCCTGGTGGGCAATGCCTACTGGGAACCTGATCCCGCCCTGGATATGGACTATCACGTGCGCCACTCGGCCCTGCCCAAACCGGGCCGCTATCGCGAACTGTTCACCCTGGTGTCACGCCTGCATGGCACGCTGCTGGAGCGCTCTCGGCCCCTCTGGGAGATGCACTTGATTGAGGGGCTGCCGAATCGGCAATTCGCTGTGTATAACAAGACCCACCATGCTGCCGTGGACGGCGCGCGATCCATTCATGTATCCCGCTGTATGCTGTCTTCGGATCCGAACTACATCCGCCAGGAGTCGCCGCTGTCCCTGCGCGCCTGGGAGGAGTATAAAGACAGCCTTAAGCTTGGTAAACGGCCTGAATACAGCGACGAGGAACTGCGCACTGTTGTCGACTTCATCAAGTCGAGCTTTGATAGCGGCACCAACGTTTTCCACGCGGTCAGGGGCTTTGCCAATGCGTGGACGGGACGCGGCAGCGAACTTTCCCTGCCTCACCTCAAGGTGCCGCGCAGTTCGATCAATACCTCCATTGATGGTGCGCGCCGCTTCGTCGCCCAGTCCTGGCCTTTTGCTCGCATCAAGGCAGTGGCAAGGGCTATGGACGGCACATTCAATGATGCGGTGCTAGCCATGTGCGCTGGTGCCCTACGGCAGTACCTGGCAACACATGCCGAATTGCCTGACGAGTCTCTCAAGGCCATGGTGCCCATCTCCATGCGCCGGGAAGGCGATGTGGATGCAGGCAACGCTGTGGCTGCCATTAGTGCCGACCTGGGAACCAACATTGCAGATCCGGCGCAGCGGTTCCGGACCATCCAGTCTTCCGTGCAGGCTGGGAAGGACTACTATCGGGATATGTCCTCGAAACAGGCAGAGCTGTTCACCTTGATTATGCAGACGCCTTCCCTGTTGTTGCAGCCGTTGGGTCTGATGCCCTATCTGCCGCCTTACAACACAGTGATTTCCAATGTCCCCGGTATAAACCGCACCATGTATTGGAATGGTGCTCGCATGGACGGTTCCTACCCGATGTCGATTGTCACTGACGGTATCTCCATGAATATCACCCTGGTGACCTACGATCAGAGCGTGGACTTTGGCATAATCGCCTGTCGTCGCTCAGTGCCCCAGGTACAGCGGATAATCGACTATATGGAAGATGCGCTGGTGGAGTTGGAAGACGTCGCCGGCCTGCGGGCAAAGCCGGCGAAAAAACGGCGTGTTGCGAAGAAGGCGGCGTCAGGCACCAGGGCGAAGACCAAAGCCACGGTAGGCGCAGGGCCCAAAACCAGGACGAAAGCCAAAACCCGGGCAGGAGCAAAACCCAAAACCCGGGCGAAATCCCCCCCCAGGGTAAAGTCCAGTCCCGCCTGAGAGCAAGACCGATAACGGCGGCTTCGAGCTGCGCTGACTGGAGCCTGATTGGTCTACCCAGGTATTGCATAGAGTACCTTGCTTAACTGAGAGCCATTACTTCCTTACGGTTGTTTGGCCACCATCAAGCAGCCACAGGCTCCGCAATCGGCGTATCCCCACGCTTGCCACCATTAAGCAAACACACCAGCGCCGGCAAGAACAGCAGCGCGCCGACCATGTTCCAGAAGAACATAAACATCAGCATTAAACCCATATCCGCCTGAAACTTGATAGGTGAGAAAATCCAGGTTCCTACACCGATTGCCAGCGTTAAACCGGTAAAGGCAACGGCGCTGCCGCTGGATTTTAAGGTTTCAAAATACGCCTCGCGCAAACCGAGGTTTTGGTCGAGGTAGCGCTGCAGTGCGCTGTAAATATATATACCGTAGTCCACGCCGATACCGACGCCGAGGGCAATCACCGGTAAGGTCGCCACCTTCACGCCAATACCGATAAACGTCATTAGCGCCTGGCCCAATACCGAGGTCAACATCAGCGGCACGATAATACAGGCGGTGATTTTGACAGAACGGAAGTTGATAAGGCAGAGGAGGGTCACCACGCCGTAAACCCAGGCCAGCATTTGGTACTGCGCGCGGCTGATAACTATGTTGGTTGCCGCTTCGATGCCGGCATTGCCGGCGGCCAGTTTGAAACTGATGTCGTCGCTATTATGTTCCTCGGCAAATTCTTCGACAGCTTGCACCACGCCGGTCAGGGTGTCGGCCTTGTGGTCGTCCAGAAACAGCATCACCGGCACCAGACTGCAGTCGGTATTGAGCAGATCCGATGGTACACGGCTTAGCGAGTTGTTGAGGATATACTGATTGCGGCTCAGTGCGTGCCACTTGGGGTTACCCTCGTTCATTCCCATAATCACCAGCTTGGAAACATCGACCAATGACAGTACAGACTGCACGCCGGGTACGTTGCCCATCACACCCTGGAAATAGTCGATGGCCGAAACCGCCGCATCAGAGCCGCATTTCTGCGTGTCGGTGCTGACCATTACCACAAACACGTCGGTACTGGTCGCATAGTTTTCGGTGAGAAAGGCATTGTCGAGGTTGTAGCGCGAGTCGGCGCGCAACTCCGGCGCACCGGGGTCGAGATCGCCGATTTTTTGTTGCTGGCCGTAGTAGATGCCGACGACAAACAAGGCCAGGCAAACCAGCGCAATAGTGCGTGCCGGGCCGGGCGTAGCGGCAGCGGAGATAAAGCGCCATTGGCGAAACTGGCTGTTGTCTTTGCGGTCGAGAAGGTTACGGCAGCTTTGGCTGACGCCAGTGTAGGAGAGCAGTATCGGTAGCAACACCAGGTTGGTCAGAATAATGACCGCTACGCCCATGCCCGCCGCCAGCGCCAGTTCCTGGATGACCGGAATGTCGATTACGCGTAGGGTTAAAAAGCCAACCCCGTCGCTGACCAGGGCGATAAAACCCGGTTTGCTCAGCCGGTAAAAGGCGCGAAAGGCGCTGTCGACGTTACTCGTTCCCTCATGGCAACAGCGCGAAAAATGCTTGATGATTTGCACCGAATGGCTAATACCAATCGCGAACACCAGAAAAGGCACCAGCATCGAATAGGGGTCGATGCCAAACCCCAGATTGTTCAACAAACCCAACTGCCATATCACGGCGATGGTCGAGCAGAGGAGGGGGATGGCGGTACACCAATGGCAGCGGCAGTAAAGGTACAACAGGATGGCGGTAATCAAAAACGCAACCGCGAAAAATATCGCAACCTGGGAGGCGCCGTCTATCAAGTCGCCGACCAGCTTGGCGAAACCGGTGATATGGACCTTGATATTGTCTTTCTGGTATTGCTTGCGAATCTCCTTTTCCAGCCCGTCCGAAAAGTCTTTGTAATCCAGGCGTTCGCCGGTTTTGGGGTTGACCTCTGCCAGCGGCGCCAAAATCGTTGCCGACTTGAAGTTGTTCGCCACCAGCCGGCCAATCTGGCCCGACTTCAGCGTGTTTTCCCTGAGATTCTGCAAGCTGCGTGCCGAGCCGTCGTAGTCATCCGGTATCACGGCGCCGCCGACGAAGCCATCTTCGGTCACTTCCTGCCAGCGTACATTGGGCGTCCACAGCGATTGCATGCCGGCGCGGTCAACGCCG
>RCMY010008107.1_pt1 | contig 12155 bp, 10 predicted proteins | sample 2041341 | NCBI WGS metagenome assembly RCMY01 (sample SAMN09708234, study PRJNA481090) | Marine sediment metagenome, whole genome shotgun sequencing project.
GGTTCGATGCCATACCGAAGCTCTCCTTGTAGAGCCGACCGTCGGTGTCGCGCAACCCGTCGGCCGCGGCCTCATGCGTGCCGGCGAGCCACGACCCGATCATCACGTTGGCCGAGCCACCGGCGAGGGCGAGGGCCACGTCACGGGGGAAACGGACGCCGCCGTCGGCCCAGATGTGCTTGCCGAGCCGGTCGGCCTCCTGCGAACACTCGACCACCGCGGAGAACTGGGGGCGCCCGACGCCGGTCATCATGCGCGTGGTGCACATGGCGCCGGGACCGACACCCACCTTCACGACGTCGGCACCGGCCTCGATCAACTGCCGGGTGCCCTCGGTCGTGACCACGTTGCCGGCGACCAGTTTGCTGTCGGGACAGGCGGCGCGCACCGACTCGACAACCTCGAGCATTTTCGATTGGTGCCCGTGGGCGGTGTCGAGCACCAGGACATCGACGCCCATCTTCGCCAACTGGACCGCACGCTCGACCGGCGCCGCATTGATGCCGATCGCGACCGAGGTCAGGAGCCGTCCTTCGGCGTCGAGGGCCGGCTGGTAGATCGTGCTCCGGAGCGCTCCGGTGCTCGTCAGGAGTCCCAGGAGCCGCCCGTCGTCGTCCACCACCGGGGCGAGGGTTCGTCGCTCGCCGTGAAGCTGGTCGAATGCCTGCTGCGGCGTGACCGAAGCGGGCAACGTGTCGAGCTCTGCGCTCATCACGTGCTGGAGCTGCGTGAAGCGGTCGAAGCCGATCGCGTCCGTCTCGGTGAACACACCGATCGGCCGTTCCTCCGACACGACGATCACCGCACCGTGGGCCCGCTTGTGGATCAGGCTCAATGCGTCGCCGACGGTGTCGGTCGGCTCGAGTGTGATCGGGGTCTCGAACACCGGATGACGCGCCTTCACCCAGCCGACGACCGACTCGATCACCTCGATCGGGATGTCCTGCGGCAGGACGGCGACGCCGCCTCGACGGGCGACCACCTCGGCCATCCGGCGCCCGGCGACCGCGGTCATGTTCGCCACCACGAGGGGGATCGTCGTGCCGATCCCGTCGGGGGTGGTCAGGTCAACGCTGAAGCGTGAGCCGACCGACGACAGGCTCGGCACCATGAACACGTCGCTGTACGTGAGGTCGTGGGCAGGTTGGGGGTGCAGCATTTTCATGGGGTCATCTCCTCAGAGCCGCACCAGGCTAACGCTCGTCACCCGTCGCGTACGATGTCCACGTGACCGATGCCGATGTCGACGCCGTCCCCATCCTGCTCGTCCACGGTTGGGGCGGCTCGTTCGCCACCACCTGGGAGCGGTCGGGTTTCACCGCGCTGCTCGCCGACGCCGGGCGCCCGGTGATCGGCGTCGACCTGCTCGGGCACGGCACCGCACCCAAGCCACACGAGCCCGAGGCCTACGCTGACCTCACCACCCGAATCATCGATGCAGTCCCAGCCGGGCCCGTCGACGCGGTCGGCTTCTCGCTGGGCGCCCTCACACTGCTGCGGGCGGCACTCGACGACCCATCTCGGTTCCGCCGCCTGGTGCTCGCCGGAATCGGACGCAACGTGTTCGAGCGGGACGAGGAAGCCAGCGCCCGCATCGTCGCCGCCATCGAAAGCGGCGGTGACACCGACGACAACCACGCCCGGCTCTTCGCCCAATACGCCCACCAGCCCGGCAACGACCCGGTGGCGCTCGCCGCGATCATGCGCGGGACCGGCAGCCCGCGACTCCAACCCGCCGATCTCGCTCAGGTGACGCTGCCCACCCTCGTCGCCGTCGGCGAACACGACTTCGTGCTGCCGGCCGACGAACTGGTCGAGGCGCTCCCCCAGGCCCAGCTGGCGACGCTGCGTCGGACCGACCACTTCGCAACCCCCGAATCGTTCGAGTTCATCGACGCGACGCTCGAGTTCCTGGACGCGATCCCGAGTTGATGATCTCGAACGACATCGACCTCGCGGCCGAACGTCTCCGGGCCGGCGGGGTCGTCGCGATTCCCACCGAGACCGTGTACGGCCTGGCCGCCGACGCCCGAAATCGTGCGGCAGTCGCCCGGGTCTTCGAGCTGAAGGGCCGGCCGACCGATCACCCACTGATCGTCCACCTGCGGCCGGGCGAGGACATCACCGACTGGGCGAGCTCCGTACCGCCCGCAGCTGCCCGCCTCGCCTCCACCTGCTGGCCGGGGCCGCTCACGATGCTCCTGCACCGTCACCCTGATGTCGACGACGCCGTGACCGGTGGCCGGCCGACGATCGGTCTACGGGTACCGAGCCACCCGATCGCTCAGGAGCTCCTCGAACGCTTCGGTTCGGGCCTGGCCGCACCTTCGGCCAACCGGTTCGGCAAAGTGAGTCCCACCACGGCGCAGCACGTCCTCGACGACCTCGGGGCGTTTCTCGATCCCGACCGTGACCTGATCCTCGATGGCGGTCCGAGCGACGTCGGCATCGAGAGCACGATCGTCGACCTGACCGTCGAACCGCCACAGGTCTTGCGGGCGGGGGCGATCAGCGCCGACGACCTCCGTCGCATCCTCGCGACCGACATCGCCGACGCGTCCGGGCCGAGCCGAGCGAGCGGCATGTTGACGTCGCACTATGCGCCGACCTGTGCCGTCGAACCGATCGAGGATCGGATCCGTGCGGACGAGTTGGCCAAACGTCGGCGTGCGGTCGGCGAACGCGTCGAGGTACTCGACCGCACCGACGACCTCGTGGCCGCAGCCAGCCACCTCTACGCGGACCTCCGTGCCGCCGACGCAGCGGGGCTCGACCGGCTGATCGTCGTGCTCCCGCCCGCGGCGGGACTCGGCCACGCCATCCGCGACCGATTGCTCAAGGCGTCCGCGACTCGCCCGGCTCCGCCCAGTCGAGACGATTGAGCGCACCGATCCACACGTCGCGGACGTCATAGACGTCGGGCGTCGGGTGACCGGGCAGCCGGGCCGTCGTGATGCTGACCGTGGACGACCCGGCGTCGGGGACGAGCTCCAGCCGGCACCACGCCGGCGGCGCCGCCATCAACACCTCAAGGAGGTACGGCGGGTCGTCGTCGGCCAGTTCACCGAGCTCGGCGGCGGCCAGCACCAGCCCTTCGAAGGCCTCGACCGGCAACGCCTCACGGGTGATCCTGGCGGACACCGCCGCGCGCCGACGGTGAGGGCTGGGGATGCCGCCGGCTGGGTGACGGCCCGTCGGCAGCCGACCGGACCGCTGCCATCGCCGCCTCCGCCGCTGCATTCAGTTCCTGCATGGCTTCGACCGTCCCACCCGCATCCGGATGGCGCTCCTTCGCCAAGATCCGACGCGCTTCTTGGATTGCTGCGGCGTCGGCGTCTGCGTCGATCCCGAGCAGAGCATACGGATCGGGCGGAACGCGCCGTGATGTGGGGCGGAACACGCAACGGACCGTAACCGGTGAAACCCGAGGGTGGTTGTAGTCGACCCCGCATCCGACCTACGCTTTGCCGCACCTAACACCGACGGAGCAAACCCGCTCCGCGGAAACAGGGGGAGAAAACCAATATGCAGAAATCACGTGTGCGCCGCGTTGGCGCCCTCATCGTGGGTCTGTCACTCGTTGCTGCCGCTTGTGGCGGCGACGACGACGATGCCCCGGTCGAAGACTCGACGCCCGACGCGACCGAAGAGTCCTCGGCCGAGCCCTCGGCCGAGCCCTCGGCCGATGTCACGGAAGACGCGTCCGGAGCCGCTGATGGCGTACTTCGCATCGGTGGCCTGCTGCCCGAGACCGGCAACCTTGCCTTCCTCGGACCGCCCGAAATTGCGGGTGTGAACCTCGCAGTACAGGAGATCAACGAGGCCGGCGGCGTGAACGGCGCCGACGTCGAGTACCTCCCGGGCGACTCCGGCGACAACGGTGAAGTGGCCAACGCCACGGTCGACCGTCTGCTCGCCGAAGACGTGGACGCCTTCATCGGCGCCGCGAGCTCCGGTGTGTCGCTGACCGTGATCGACAAGATCACGCAGGCCGGCAAGATTCACTTCTCGCCTGCCAACACGTCGCCGACTTTCACCGACTACGACGACAACGGCCTCTACTTCCGTACGGCTCCGTCGGACGTGGTGCAGGGTGCAGCCCTGGCTGACGTGATGCTTGCCGACGGCGCCGCCACGGCTGCGTTCCTCGTCCTCAACGACTCGTACGGCACCGGGCTCCAGCAGTTCACGATCGAGCCCTACACCGCCGGTGGCGGAGCGGTCGTCTACGGCGACCTGGGCACGACCTACGACCCGCAGGCGGAGAACTTCGACGCCGAGATCGCGGCAGTCGTGGACTCCAACCCGGACGCCATCGTCATCATCGGTTTCGACGAGACCGCTCAGATCCTCGGTGGTCTGATCGAGGCCGGCTTCGGCCCGTCGGACGTGTTGGTGTACGGCACCGACGGCAACATGGGCAACGCCCTCGCCGCTCAGTTCGACGACCCCTCCGTGGTCGCCGGCATGAAGGGGACGCTCCCGGGCGTCGATGTCGAAGGCGAACTCGCCGACTTCCGTGACCGCCTCTTGGCTGTCGACGGTGGTCTCGTCGACTACTCGTACTCGGCGGAGGCGTACGACGCCATCACGGTGATGGCACTCGCAGCGTCGATCGCCGGCTCGGACGACGGCGTCGCCGTCGCCGCCGAGATCAACGGCGTAACCCGTGACGGTGAGAAGTGCACGTCCTACGCCGATTGCCTCGCACTCGTCGAGGCCGGCACCGACATCGACTACGACGGTGTCTCCGGTCCGCTGGAGTTCATCGACGCAGGCGAGCCGTCCACAGCCAGCATCTTGATCCTTCAGTTCGACGCTGAAGGTGCGATCGAGGTCGTTGGTTCGGTCCAGGGCAGCGTCTGATCACCTGATCAGTCCACCCTGAACAACTGAGAGAGCCCGGGGTCTCGACCCCGGGCTCTTTCGCGTCGGAGTCTCCGTGTGATGGAACGCTTCGTCGAAACGGCGCGCTTCCTGTGCTCACCAGAAGGAGCATGGATCAACGGCGAACTCCTCCACTCAGACGGAGGCAGACGCCCCACCTGACCGGCCCGCCAAGCCGCGTTGACGCAACCACACACGTCAACGCCCAGTACGCCAGCATTCGGTACGAAGTGGTTCCGAGTGGGGTTGTTCGCTGGCAAGGCACGAACCCGAGCTGTCTTCGGACAGCGAGCGGTGAGGCGGAACGCAGCCAGCGGGCAAGCCCGCCGGAATCACTGGTGGTCTTTGACGAGGGTGCCGAGGTAGAGCTCGATCACCTTCGGATCCGTCAGCAGTTCCTTGCCCGTGCCCGAGTAGGCGTTGGTGCCCTGGTCGAGCACGTAGCCGCGATGGCAGATCTGCAAGCAGCGACTGGCGTTCTGCTCGACCATCACGATCGAGATCCCGGCCTTGTTGATCCGGTGGCACCGGATGAACACCTCGTCCTGGAGCGCCGGCGAGAGGCCGGCGGACGGCTCGTCGAGCAGGAGCACCGACGGATCCATCATCAGCGCCCGGCCCATCGCGAGCATCTGTCGCTCGCCGCCCGACAGCGAGCCGGCGCGCTGGTCGCGCCGCTCGGCGAGTCGGGGAAACATGCTCCCGACCCGGTCGAATCGCTCCTTGAACTTCTTGGGCTCGAGGAACGTGCCCATCTCGAGATTCTCGGAGATCGTGAGGGCCGGGAACACATTGTTGTTCTGCGGCACGTAGCCGACACCCCGGCTCACCAGTGAGTGCGCCTTCTCGTTGGTGATGTCTTCGCCGCGCAGCCGCACGCTGCCCTCGCGGACGTTCACGAGACCGAACATGGCTTTGATCAATGTCGACTTGCCGGCGCCGTTCGGGCCGATGATGCCGACCAGTTCACCTTCGTCGAGCGTCAGCGAACAGTCGCTGAGGATGTCGACGCCAGGCAGGTACCCAGCGGTCAGTTCGTCGGCGATCAGCAGCGGTTCGCTCATGGCGTCTGGTCCTCGTCGGCGTCGGTCTCGGCGTTCGCCTCGTGGTGGCCGGCCGAGACGTTCTGGTCCTCCATCGGGACCGGATCGGCGGCGGTGTCGACGGGTTCGATCGCCTCGTCGTCCTCGTCGAGCTGCAGCGCTGCGCCGTGCGACGTGCCCAGGTAGGCGTCGACCACGGCCTGGTTGCCGCTGATCGACGCCGGCGGCCCCTCGGCGATGATGCGACCCTCGGCCATCACGATCACCCAGTCGCTGATCTCTTGCACCATGTCCATGTCGTGTTCGACGAACAGCACCGTCATTCCCTGATCGCGCAGGCCCGTGATGTGACCGAGCAGCGACTGCGTGAGCGCTGGGTTGACCCCGGCCATCGGCTCGTCGAGCATCACCATCTTGGGTTCGACCATCAGCGCCCGGGCCATCTCGAGCAACTTTCGCTGGCCGCCCGAGAACGTGCCGGCGAACTCGTCGCGCATGTGATCCATCTTGAATCGTTCGAGGAGCACATCGGCCCGGGCCTCGATCTCGCGTTCCTGGCTCCGCCAGGTGAACGGCAGCAGTCCGCGCCACAGCGACTCGCCCTTCTGACCGGTTGCACCGAGCTTCATGTTGTCGATGCACGAGAGCTTCGAGAGGGCCTTGGTCAACTGGAACGTGCGCACCATGCCGTAGTTGGCGATCTTGTGGGCGGGCACCTTTCCGATGTCGTGCCCGTCGAAGACACGTTCCCCGGAGTCGGGGTTGTCGAAGTTGGTGAGGAGGTTGAAGAACGTCGTCTTGCCGGCACCGTTCGGGCCGATCAACGCGGTGATGACTCCTCGCTGGACCTCGACGTGGTCCACGGAGACCGCCGTCAGACCGCCGAAGGTGCGCACCACGTTGTCGGCGATCAGGATCGGGTCGGGCTTCGCGACTCCTGGTTCCCAGGCGACATCCGCGAGCGCCGCGCGGGCAGCGACGGGATCGACGTCTCCGGTCAGTGCCGTGCGGGTCAGTGCGTCAGCGGTCATCGAGGGCCATCTCTTCCTTGGTACCGAAGATTCCCTGCGGTCTGAACGCCGCCAGGATCACGAGGCCGAGACCGATCAGGGCGAATCGAACCTGCCCGATCTGGGTTCCGTCGATCAGCGGGAGTTTGTCGTTCTGGTCGAGCTGACGCATGAACGAGTCGGTGAAGTTCAGCACGCCGTACAGGAGCGCCGCACCCACGACGGGCGCCAGCACCTTCCCGGCGCCGCCGAGGATGAGCGCCACCCAGACGAAGAAGGTGACGTCGGTGATGAAGTTCTGAGGCTGGGCGGAGCCGGTTCCGATCGCGCGGAGCATGCCACCGGCCGCCCCGAGCATGCCGCCGAGGGCCAGCGCCTGCATCTTGTACCAGTAGGCGTTCTTGCCGAGGCTGCGAGCAGCGTCTTCGTCCTCGCGGATCGCTTTCAGCACACGACCCCACGGGCTGCGGATGAGGAGCCACACGCCGAGCACAGCGATCGCCAGCATCACCCAGCCGACCACGACCACCCACATCTGGTTCCCGAGCCACAGACCGAGATAGCGCTGGCCGCTGTCGAACGGGCTCAAATCGTAGAACGTGCGAGTGAAGCCATTGAGACCGTCGGAGGCGTTGGTGTACTTCTTGATGCTCGGCGTCGGCGATCGGAAGACGATTCGGAAGATCTCGGCGACTGCGATCGTCACGATCGCCAGATAGTCGGCTCTCAGGCGCAGAGTCGGGATACCCATCAGCCCGGCGAGCACGAGCGGGAAGACGATCAGACCGAGCGGCACACCGATCCAGAAGCTCCAGCCCAGCGAGGTGACGGTGATGGCGAGGCCGTATGCGCCTGCGGCCATGAAGACTGCCTGGCCGAAGTTCAGCAGACCGGTGTACCCGAAATGGATGTTCAGACCCATCGCGGCCAGTCCGAAGTAGATCATGTTCTCGCCGATGACACCACGGAGCACGTTCTCGACGATCGATCCCCAATCCATCAGCCGATCCTTTCCGCTCGCCCGAGCAGGCCTTGTGGTCGCACCATGAGCACCACGATCAGCATCAGCAGCGCGCCGACGTTCTTGAGGTCGCTCGGGATGACGAGCGTGGAGGTCTGGATGAAGATGCCGATGATCAAGCTGCCGAACAGTGCGCCGTACGCCGTGCCGAGACCACCGAGTGTCACGCCGGCGAACATCAGGAGCAGGATTCGGAAGCCCATCTCCCAACCGACGGCCTCGGTCGCGGCGAACAGCACGCCACCGAGCCCGGCCAGTGCGCTTCCCGCGACCCAGACCCATGAGATGACCTTCTCGACGTCGATGCCCGACGACTCGGCGAGGTCACGGTTGTCGGCCACGGCGCGCATCGCCTTGCCCGCACGCGTGAGGTTGAGGCCGATCCCGACGGCGACGAGGATCAGCGTCGACAAGATCATGATGACGGCGTCCTTCGGGGCCAGCGTGAAGTAGCCCAGGTCCCACTTCTGCTGAATCCGGTAGTCGCGGTAGAACCCGTCACGCCCTCCGAAGATGAGGAGCATCACGTAGCGAAAGAAGATCGAGAAGCCGATCGAGACCACGAGGGCCGAGATCAGGCTGGCGCCGCTGTTGCGCAGCGGTCGCCACACGAGCCCGTTGAAGAGCCCGCCCGCGATTCCCGTGATGACCACGGAGATCAGACCGGCGAGGATCAGCGACGTCGTCCAGCCGAAGACGCCGGTCACGTGGAACAGGAACGCCATCATCGCCCCGAACGTGACCATCTCGCCGTGGGCGAAGTTCACGAGAGCCGTCGTGCCGTAGATCAGCGACAAGCCGATCGAGGACATCGCGATGATGAGACCGAGCTTGACGCCGTCGACGGCGAGCTGGAGCGCTTGAATCGTGTTGTTGGTGTCAGCGCGTGCTTCACCCATCGGGAACAGGTTGGGGCGGCTGTCGCCCTCGTTGACGCTGAACGACAGGGGATTGCTGTCGGGGTTTCGCAGCGAGTTGCCTTCCGGCAGCGACTCGACGACGAGGAGCGTCTCGTAGGCACCGGCACCGGGCAACCCGACGGACCAGTTCCCCTCGGCGTCGCTGACGCCCCGACCCACCTCGTTGCCGTCGGCGTCGGTCACCACGAACTCGACGCCCTCGAGGAACACGTCTTCGCCGTCGGCGTCACGAGCCCGCAGTGTGCCTCGCACCTCGGTGCCGGTCGACTCCTCGGCGGACTCGTCTCCGCTGCCCTCTTGGGCGTGTGCGGTGTTTGCCGAGCCGATGACGCCCAGTGCGACGAACAGGACCGCGACGATCATTCTCAGGGCTCGCCCCATCGAGCGTGTGAGTTCGGGCATGGGCGATCGAGCTCGCATCGTGGACGGACTCTAGTCGGCCGGCGAGTGCTCGCTGAACTCAACTGTGTCGGGCGACACACCTGCCGAGGAGCTGGGGTCGTCACCGGTCGGCCGTGTGGTGTCCATCACCACCTGGGTCGTCGCCCACATCACCGCGGTCGCCCCTGCGACGTGGATCCCCACGAGGACTTCGGGCACGTCGTTGAAGTACTGGACGTAGCCGACCGCCGCTTGGAGCACCCCGACGAACAGCCAGGTCGAGATCGGCGTGGCGAGCGAGCCGTCTCCGGAGCGACCGGCCCGGATCCGCCACGCGATCAGCAGCGCAACCGCGATCGTGACCATGACCATCACGCCGTGCAGCTGCGCGACCGAGGCAATGTCGAGGTCGAGTCGCTCGGCGTTCTCGTCGCCGGCGTGCGGACCGGCGCCGGTGACGAGCGTGCCGGTGAACAGCACGATCCAGGTCAGCGCGAACAGGACCCAGGTCAGACGCTGGGTCGGCTCGGACACCACGCGGACCCGCTCGACGCCGTCGGGCTCACCCGCCCGCCTGACCAGCACGGTCCCGACGACGATCAGTGCCATCGACAGGAGCAGGTGACTCTGCACGGCAAGCGGATGGAGGTCGACGAGTACCGAGATGCCGCCGAGGACCGCGTTCGCGACGACACCGCCGGCGATCAGCAGTGACAAGGTCGTCAGGTCTCGGCGCCGCGGCACCCGAACGAATGCGCCGAGGACCGCAGCGATCGCCGCGAACCCGACGACGCCGGTGAAGAGCCGATTGATCTGCTCGATCGCCGCGTGCTTCGACGACACGTCGACGAACCGCTCGCTGGAGCAGTTCGGCCAGTCGTCGCACCCGAGTCCGCTGTTGGTGAGCCGAACGGCGGCACCGGTGACGATGATGATCGCCAAGGCGATCAGAGCAACGACCGTGACCTGTCGGTAGCGATGCGGCGAGATCTGCATGCGTGGGTCAGGCTACGAGGCGTTTCACCGGGTTCGATCGCCTATGGCCGAACCTCGTAGAAGGCGTTCATCGGATGGGCGACGTCGAGCGTCGCGAACCGGGTGAATCCGGCGGTGTTCGCCATCGCTTCCGCCTTCGACGCCGACAAACCGAGCGTGCCGAGCCCAGCGCCCTCGGGCTCGGACAACGCCGACGACATGCAACTCAGCACGCTCACGCCGTACAGCAGCGGCGCCATCGGGTTGTGCTCGATGTTCTCGGCGAGCGAGTCGGCGGCGCGGATGTCGACGAGCAGCCAGTGTCCGTCGGCGTGCAGCGCGGTCCGGATCGCGGCGATGACCGGGGCCGGGTGCGCCATGTCGTGGATGCAGTCGAACGTCGTCACCAGGTCGAGGCTGCCGTCAGCCGGCAACGGCTCGTCCCGCGGATCGGCGAATCGGGCATTGGACAGGCCCGACTCGGCGAGCTTGGCCTCGGCCCGGTCGAGCGCATACCGGGAGATGTCGTACCCCACGAACGTGCTGTTCGGAAGGGCCTCGGCCATGAGCATCACGGCGCCACCGGCGCCGCAGCCCACATCAGCGACCAGCGCGCCGTCCTCCAAGCGCTCGACGACACCGTCCATCGCCGGCAGCACCTTCCGGAGCAGATTGTGCCGGTTCCAGGGCTCGAAGCTGCGCTCGATCCCGACGGCGCCTTCGGGGCCGTGGCTGTCGTAGTCGTGACCCATCCCGGTGCGGAAGCTCTCCGGCATGACCTCGAGCGCCTGCATCGTCTGCGGGAGCCGGTGGAACATGCCGATCCCGAACGCCGGGTGTTCGGGCGAGGCCAACACCGCTCGGGCCTCACCCGACATGCCAAATCTGTCGGTGTCGTCACCCGGGCTCAGTTCGACCAACTGCGCCGCGGCCTGGTTGTGGAGCCACTCGCGCACCCAACGTTCGTGCAAGTCGGTTGCCGTCGCGAGTTCGTCGCTGGTCATCGGTCCGTCGGCGTCGGCCAACGCGCGGTAGAGGCCCAGTCGGTCACCAAGGTGGATCATGCCGGCCGTGAATGCACCCTCCAGCTTCGAATACACCTGAAAGGAGAATGCTCGAAGTCGTTGCTGTGCGTCGTCGGCCATGCGGCACGGTATCGAACCGTGCGGGCTCGCTCGTCAGCGGCTTCGGCGGTCGGGCGGGATGTGTTCGGCACTGGACAGCGACGTCAGACTGAATGTCCACCCGTCCTTCACCGGCAGTGCCTCGACCCGGCTGATCGAAGCATGTCCGAGCACGAACCGATCTCGGGTCGAGCCCGAGCAGGTGACCGATCGTCACCGAGTTGGTGCCGGCGTGAGCGACGAGAGCGATGCGTTTGCCGAAGTCGCCCGCCGACCAGATCGGCAGCTCGTGTTCGATCCGCACGATCGACCGGTGGCGTAGGAACTCGGTCGCGCCCACGTGGATGCGATCGGTGAACTCCCGGATCGACTCGCCTCCCTCGAGTCCGTCCCAGCGTTCGTCGACCGAACGTCCCCTCATCTCGGCGTACGCCTGCTGGGCCTTCTCGGCCGGCGTTCCGTGCCAACCCGGGTCGCGGATCTCTTCCAGCCACGGTTCGATCTGCTCGGGTCGACCCAGCCGCTCGTACAGCGGCGCAGCCGTCTGCCGTGCCCGTTGCAGGGGTGAGACGAGCACCTCGTCGAATGTCTCGTCGCCGATCAGCTCCGCCATCCGGGCGGCCTGCTCGTGGCCGAGATCGGTGAGCGGCGGGTCGACCACGTTGAGACCGTCCTTCACCCATTCCGGTTGGCCATGTCGAATCAGCACGATCTCCACCGCGGCGACGATACTCTCACGCCGTGCCCGACCCGACCCCGATGCCGTCCGGCTGGTTCCCCGATCCACTCGATCG
>RCMY010010945.1_pt1 | contig 12151 bp, 9 predicted proteins | sample 2041341 | NCBI WGS metagenome assembly RCMY01 (sample SAMN09708234, study PRJNA481090) | Marine sediment metagenome, whole genome shotgun sequencing project.
TTAAACCTTAAACCTTGAACCTTGAACCTTGAACCTTGAACCTTGAACCTTGAACCTTGAACCTCGAACCTCACACTTTTTTTTACGCTTTCGTCAAAAATTCATCCAAGTTCATAATAGCATTGGCAACGATAGTCAACGCCCCCAATTCAGGGGTCGGCTTTTCCTCAAAATGGAGCAACAGCGCTGAAGCCCCTTTATTTTTGGAGAACTCGGACATTGAATCCTCATACAACTGTTTTAAGGTTTTTAAGGAGTTTGGCCCGATTTCCCTTAGTGTCGCTTTTTCATAGGCACGGGAGATACTCTCGTCAATCTCACCTATTACCTGGGTGTTTTTTGCTAATTGATATGCGGTTTCGATATATACCGGGTCGTTCAAGGTCACTAAAGCCTGTAACGGGGTATTTGTTACTGTTCTTCGAATGGTACTTACTTCCCGGCTACCCGCATCAAAGGTCAAATAGGATGGGTACGGACTAGTGCGTTTCAAATAGGTATAGATGCCCCTTCGGTACCGGTCTTCCCCTTTGCTCTCTATCCACTGGGCACCGTTATAAACCGTTTGCCAAACCCCATCGGGCTGTGGGGGCATAACGCCAGGCCCATACATTTTTTCGCTCAATAGCGCTGAGACCGCCAAGGCTTGATCCCGTATCTGCTCGGCACCCAAGCGTATTCGCGGCCCTCGGGCATACCATTTGTTTTCGGGATCGATTTGGTACATTTCCGGATCCGTATCGGAACTTTGCCTATAGGTACCCGACATCAAGATATCCTTTATAAGGGCCTTGATGCTCCAGTTATGTTCGTTCATAAACCTAAGCGAAAGCCAATCCAATAGTGCCGGGTGCGAAGGGGGTTCCGATTGGGAACCCATATCCTCGATTGTCGAAACAAGGCCCCTACCGTAAATTTGGTGCCAAATCCGATTGACCAAAGTGCGGGCTGTAAGCGGATTTCTTTTGCTCACAATCCATTGAGAGAGTCCCATTCTATCGGCAGACCAATCGGCATTCCACGGGTTTAGGCTTTTCGGAGTCCCAGGTTCGACCGTATCGGTTTTCGACATCCAACCGCCCCGATCAAATACTTGCGTTGTACGTTTCATATAATCGGGATTTTCCGCCATTATCGGCACAGTTTCGGTAGTGGCGTTCAGGACATCCATAAAATCGGAATTAACGGCTGCCCACCCCGGTTGCCCTTCACCGGGCATGTCTTCGATAAAGCCTACCCAATATAAATTAAGGATATTTACCTCTTTGGCCACCGTATTGTTCTGGGTCTCGATATAGATATCGGTCTTATGATCGATTTTTTTGATCGGGAATTGCGAGGTAAGGTTCTCTTTGGATTTGTTTAGGATAAATTCTCCCAAAATAGGTCCGTCGGCATTTTTCTCCCGAATAATCATCTTCGTGCCGTTATAATGCGAGCGATAATTTAGGTACACATAACCGGCATTGTTCGTATAGCTATTTTCAATACGGCAGTTGCCATCGTCCCAAAAAACGACAGAAGCATGGTCGTCATAGACACTATTATTGAACTCCTTAAAAAAGTGCGATTTATAAACGGGTTCCGTAAACCGTAAAAAATCTTTATAAGTTTTGACCGAGCTGTCATCCCCAAATTTCGAAGTCCAGTCAATTACTCTGTCCATCATTTTCTGTTGCTCGGGTGTATAGAGTTTTAAGACGGGGGATTCACTTGGTGTGTCCTCATCCCTAGAGTTGTTGAAAAAGGCCATCAACTTGTAATACTCCTCATGTTTGAAGGGGTCGTAGGTGTGGCTATGGCATTGTACACAGCCCATAGTCGTGCTCTGCCATACCTCAAAAGTGGTATTGACGCGATCGATGACCGTAGCCACTCGATATTCTTCATCATCGGTACCTCCCTCATCGTTGTTCATTGTATTTCTATGGAAGGCCGTTGCAATCAATTGATCGGTTGAGGGGTTGGGCAACAGATCGCCGGCCAATTGCTCGACGGTAAACCGATCGTATGGCATGTCATTGTTAAATGCATTGATAACCCAGTCCCGATACTTCCAGATGGTACGGCCCATATCTTTTTCATAGCCTTTGGAATCGGCGTATCGAGCGAGATCTAACCACCAGGTCGCCCATTTTTCGCCATAGGTTTTTTGTGCCAAGAGAATATCGACCAAGGCTTCATAGGAAATTTCGTTTTTCTCAAAACGCTTTAACAGTTTGAGATCGGGAGGTAATCCGACGATATCCAAAGCCAATCTTCGGGCGATAATATTTTTTTCTGCAGGAGGATTAGGTACTAGCTGTTCATCGTCAAGCCGGACCAAGACGAAATGGTCAATGTTATTTTTTACAAAGCCGGATGATCTATCGGGTAAAAGGCCGGCTTCCGCAGTAATTGCCGGTACCTCTACTTTTTCCGGAAGCGAGTAGGCCCAATGCTGGCCCCATTCCGCGCCTTGATCTATCCAGCGGGTCAACAGATCGATCTCCTCCTCCGATAATGGTGGTTTTTCGTAGGGCATTCTGTGTTCCGGATCGGTTTCATGCAGCCGTTTGATCATCTCGCTCTCGGAAGCGTTGCCCCGAATGATTGCAGGTTTCCCCGATTCGTTTACCGCAAAGGCGTCTTCCTCGAACAACAGGCTGAAATCTCCGTTCTTTTTAACCCCGCCGTGGCAAGTAATGCAATTATTGTTGAGAATAGGCTTAATCTGGGTGCTGAAATCGACACGGTCGGAGTCGCCGCAGGACTGAAAGAAACCGGTTACGGCAATCAGTGTAACTGCCGATAGTATTCGTAGGGCCTTCCAAATTTTCTTTTCCATCTTATTTAAGATACGCATTTTTAAGGTTAAAAATGCTATTGAGGAATCAACGATCTAAAATTAAGAAGATTTTTACAATTTAGAAATGGACGATTTAATGTAAAGTATGGACTATAAGGTGGTAAAAGGAATAACGTATGAAGGTATTACAGATAGCGATCAGCGTATCAAATCTGTCCATTCCTGAAAAGGGAATCGCCAATCTGTTCAGCGCCTTAAGATGTTCAATAGATTGTTGCGTCCCATTTTTCGGGTTGCGCTTCGCAATCATCACTTGGGTTCAACAGATTGTCCCCTTGCATCGCCTTCGAACTCTGTCTCACATCACCTCCCGGGGTTCAACAGATTGTCTCCATTGCATCGCCTTCGGTTTGCTTCTCGCAACGAGCACCGGGGTTCAACAGATTGTCTCCATTGCATCGCCTTCGGTTTGCTTCTCGCAACGAGCACCGGGGTTCAACAAATTGTCTCCCTTGCATCGCCTTGGGCTAGCTTCTCGCAACAACCGCCGGGGTTCAACTTTTCAGCTCCACGATCTTACTGTCACCGTCGACCACGACCTTCGTCAGCCCGTGCTTCGCGAGTCCCTTCATCGACTTATCCCACTTTTTGCCGCTAAGTCCGGCTTGCGTTTTCAGTTCGTCGAGTTCCATACTTCCCGATGGTTTGAGAAGTGCAACGATGGCTTTTTCCTCATCTGTCAGGTCAACAGCTTTCTTCTCTGGCCGCATCTGCGGGAAGAAAAGAACCTCCTGAATCGAAGAATTATTGGTCAGTAGCATCACTAGGCGGTCGATACCGATGCCTATACCGGAAGTCGGGGGCATACCGTATTCAAGGGCGCGAAGAAAATCCTGATCGATGAACATAGCCTCGTCGTCACCTTTTTCGGAGAGTTTCAGTTGATCTTCAAAGCGTTCGCGCTGGTCGATCGGGTCGTTAAGCTCGGAATAGGCATTGGCGATTTCCTTGCCGTTGGCGAAGAGTTCGAAGCGCTCGGTCAGGGCAGGGTTGTCGCGATGTTGCTTTGTCAACGGACTCATCTCTTTCGGATAGTCGGTAATAAAAGTGGGCTGAATATAATTATGCTCGCATTTCTCGCCGAAAATTTCGTCGATGAGTTTACCGACGCCCATCGTCTCGTCTACCTCGATATGCAGTTTTTTGGCCGTTTCGCGCAGTTCGTGTTCCTCCATGCCGGCGACATCGAAACCCGTATGGATTTTGATGGCCTCTAAAATCGGTACTCTGGGGTAGGGGGCCTTGAATTCGATTTCGTTTTTACCTACGCTAATCTTGGTACTTCCGTTCGCCTCGATGGCGACTTTTTCCAAGAGTTTTTCGGTGGTGTCCATCATCCAATGGTAATCCTTATAGGCCACATAGAGCTCCATCACCGTGAATTCGGGATTGTGGGTACGGTCCATGCCCTCGTTACGGAAATCCTTCGAAAATTCATAAACGCCTTCGAAACCGCCTACAATCAAACGCTTTAGGTATAACTCGTTGGCTATTCGCAAGTAAAGCGGTATGTTCAAAGCATTATGATGTGTCAAAAACGGACGCGCCGCTGCACCTCCGGGAATCGGCTGTAGAATTGGCGTTTCGACCTCCAAATATCCCATATCGTTATAAAATTGACGGATGGTATTGGTAATCTTGGTCCGTTTGATAAAAGTTTCCTTTACTCTCGGGTTGACCACCAGATCGACATAGCGTTGACGGTAGCGTTGTTCCGGATCATTGAACTCGTCAAAAACATGGCCTTCCGCATCCTTTTTTGGAAGGGGCAGGGGCCGCAACGCCTTACTTAACATGCTGAATTTTTTGACCATTACGGTCTTTTCCCCAACTTGGGTCGTAAAAAGTTCACCCTCGATTCCGATGATATCCCCAATATCCAACAATTTCTTATAGATGTCATTGTATTGCGACTTATCCTCCCCGGGGCAGATTTCATCCCGATTAAAATAGACCTGAATTCGGCCGTCACTATCCTGCAACTCGGCAAAGGAAGCTTTCCCCTGAATGCGTCGTGACATCAACCGACCTGCGATGATCACTTTTTTTCCATCCTCATAATCCTCCTTACTACTTTTGGATGTAGCATTTACGGGATACAAAGCGGCGGGGTAGGGGTCTATACCCATTTCGCGCAATTTGGTCAATTTTTCCCTTCTGATGGTTTCTTGTTCCGAAAGTTGCATATAATAATTTTTAATGGCTGCAAATATAGGACAAAGTGCTAATCTTTCAACGAGGGAAGGATGGAGGCAACAATTCGTTCGACAAATTTAGCATAGGCATTGCCCGACGGATGTAAATTGTCGGTAGTCACCAGCTCTGGCGCTTCGATACCCTGCGTCGTAATATCGGTGATGGTAACAAAAGATACCTTGTTCGCAGTCCCAAGTTTCGCTTGCGATAGATTCTTTAACAGGTTCGGAAAGCTCTCATTCTTAGGTACGCCGGCACCAACGGTATAACTGTCCCTCAGGGCCAAATAATCGAGAGTCTTCGTGGTATTGGTATTTGGATTAAGGGCAGTATCATTGGTCTCCGATGGTTTTGGGGGCTCACTAATGTCCGTCGTACTACAAGAAAACGAGAGCAAAATAAATACAAGGGCACAGACTAAGGGTGGAATAGGTTTTGAGGTACGCATGGGCGTATGTGCGAGGTTTTGTGTTTTTGTATTTCTAAAAATAGAAGATTTTGTAACAAAGTGGCTATTTTGTCGTCGAATAAGTACATCGATATGCCAAATGGCAGTTCATCAATCAAAAAATCAAATCACAATGAGTTTTATACGCGTATTGCTCGCCATTCTTTTTCCGCCGTTGGCCGTTCTCGGTAAGGGCTGCGGTTCTTTTCTAATCGTGCTATTGCTTACTTTCTGCGGATGGGTTCCGGGGGTAATTGCGGCACTGGTTATTTTGAATAATCCGAACTGAATCGCTATCCTTGGTCCGTATGGTCCGTATGGTCCGTATGGTCCGTACGGGTTGGCGTTACATTTCTTTCGTTTCGCTCATCGGATGCAAGTGAATAAAGGGATTACGCTAGGCCATAGGATGATTAATATTCAATTTGAAACACCATACCTTTGCCAAGATGAACAAAAAGGTGCATGTACAGGATTTGGGACTGAAAGATTACAAAGAAACTTGGGATTTTCAGGAATTTCTTTTCCAAAAAACGGTCGATCTTAAAATAATGAACCGACGTGGGGAATCGAATGAGGAAACCCCGAACCATTTTCTTTTTGTAGAGCACCCTCACGTTTTTACCTTGGGGAAAAGTGGTGATATTACCAATTTGCTTATTGACGAAATACAATTGGCAGAAAAGGATGCCAAATTCTACAAAATAAATAGGGGCGGGGACATCACTTATCACGGCCCTGGACAAATCGTGGGCTATCCGATTCTGGATCTCGATAATTTCTTTACCGACATCCATAAATACCTTCGTCTTTTAGAAGAAATGGTCATTTTGACCTTGGCTGAATACGGATTGAAGGCAGAACGCTCTAAAGGGGAGACTGGGGTCTGGTTGGATATCGGTACTCCCTTCGCTAGAAAGATTTGCGCTATGGGAGTCCGCGCCAGCCGTTGGGTGACCATGCACGGGTTTGCGCTGAACGTGAACACCAATCTGGGATATTTTGATTTGATGGTACCTTGCGGGATAAAGGATAAGGCGGTTACGTCGTTGAATGTGGAACTGGGGACGGGGGAAATAAATGAAGGGGAGGTAAAGGAAAAGTTGTTAAAGCATTTTGCCCAGCTTTTTGAAGCTGAGATCATCATAAATGAAAAAACCGAGGTTTAAGGCCTCGGTTCTTTGCTTTTAAAAAATGCTCACTTGCTAAACTTCGTCAGCTCGGTACTGCTCATCAAGTTCCCGTTCTTTTTATAACTTTCCTGCTTTACCATGCCTACACCTTCCGCCAACCAGAGTTTGGATTCCAGCTCGAAAGAGGCCCCCATGGTCTTCGAGGTGGTGGTTTCCGTAATAAGATAGCAATCATAGGTGCCGGCCGGCGTCGTAATACTTTCTTTCTTCTCTACTTTACGGTCGGTCTGATCGACGGTAGTATTCATTTTTATACCACCCATTTTCATTTCCACAGACACGTTGGCATCTGCTAGTTCTTGGCCAACGCTGAGGTCGTTAGGCAGTTCAATATCGGTTCCGTTGATGTCCATTTCAATATCCATCTCCGAATATTGTTGCATCATCTGTGTCGGGAAAAGCGATTTATAATCGATTCGTACGATGCCATTTTCGCAGGATATTTTGTAGTTCGATTCAAAGATTTCCTTACCCTTTTTATCCGTATACTTAAGGTCAAAGGTTGCCACCGTTGCCGATCCATTGTCTGACACATCGGAAATGGTGTAATCGACCGTGCCTTCCGGTTTTCCTTTTTTGTCGGAGCTTGTGTATTGAAAGGTAGTGCCCTCTTCCAAGGGATAAAATTTGCTGCATTGATTTTGAGCAAAGCCGATGCCTGTCATCAATACAAGTGCCGAGATACATAAAAAAATTTGTTTCATGGTGTTTTCTAGTTTAAGGTTTAATTTCTTTTTTTTTAAAGTTTAATAAATTCCACTCTACGGTTTTGTGCCTTACCATCGGCACTCGCATTATCACCTATCGGTTCGGTTTCGCCCTTGCCTTCGGTCTGTAACCTATCCCCGGAAACATTGTACACTGAAACCAGGGCATTTTTAACGGCCTCGGCCCTTTGTTTGGAAAGATCAATATTTTTGGCATCGTCACCATCGGCATCGGTATGGCCCACAATCTTTAGTTTCATATCGGTTTCTTGCTGCACCACTTGGTATATCTGGCGGATTACGCCCATTGAAGACGGTTGTAGGGTAGCGGAGCCGCTATCGAAGAGAATGGCATTGGTAGATACTTTTCCCTCGGCCATCAATTTTCTGCGAAGATCGACTCCACCACCGGCCACCTTAAGATTTTTTAAGAAAACCCGATCTTTCTGGTCCTCAATACCTCCCACGTCAAATCGGAGGTAGTCCAGCAAATTGGCCGAAACCACACTGGGAAGGTCCAAATATTTGGTCTCGTTGACCCACAGGCGAAACCTTTGTCCGTTTACGGCAATAGAAATATGGGGCTGCTGAAGCATTGCCGTGCGTATATCCGCCACAACATTGTTGCTAATGGTGTTTTCGCCCTTGATGTGGTTCCAAATTTTGATATCTCTGGCGGAAAGTTGGTAGAGCGGAAGTGAGACCCGTACTATGTTTTTATCTGAGCCGGGGCTTCTGTATGAATTATCGCTCTTCAAGTTGAAGTATAGTATCGCAGAACCTGAGCCCGGGTTGGCCATACCTTGTGTGAGCAGGTCGAACTCGATTGTAAAGTCCTCCGGAAGGTTTTCCAAATCGGGATAATAGGAACTACTGGATTTCATTTCGAACCATTTTTCGGAGGTCTCGCCTATAGACACTACATCACCGTTGCCATTAGTGTCCCACTTTGAAGGGAAATCGCCAACAAAGTCATTTGAAAAATCATCGAAGAAAATCAAGTCGTCCCCTGGAACGAAGTCAAATTTGCTATATATCGCTAAGGATTTCGGATCGCTCGGTCCGCCGGATTCAGAAGACCCCGAAGTTTGGGCCGACCCTATATGTGTGTCATTTTCCGGCCCATCGATGGTAGGGTCGCCTGGCCCATCTTCCTTTGGAATAGGGCTCTCCTTTCTGTCTTTTTCCTCAGATCCAGGTTCCAGAATCTCGTCCAAACCCTGGTCCGTTTTTTCGGTGGCCTCTTTATCGACCCTACGTTCAACAGTGCGTTCGGCCGCCCTTTCGGCCACTTTCCCCAGTTTTTTCAGAAATTGGCCCTGAGCGCAAGGCGCAAAAGCAAATAGACAGAAAAGGGTTATGACGCTTGTAAGAAATCGGCTTAAGTTTTTCATTTTCAGTATTTTATGAACCTTAAAGATAATAGAATATTTTAAACGCCCAAACTTGGAACGCAATTGTTTAAAGATGCAAAATACTAAGGTTAATCATGTCTAGGATTAAAAATACTGTGTATGGTAGAGAAAATTGTATGAATGGTAGGTAAAACTGTATCATTGACAGAAAATGGGAAGGAATTGGTCGGTTCCAAGGTATCGGGAGGTGCTTGTAATTTCACTTAAGGTCTGGGTTCGGCCGGTCTGGCAACTGCCGAAAACTCCGCCTATGGTATTTGGTAATTCCGTATTTTCGAATGGCCTCACGGTGTGCTTTGGTCGGGTAGCCCTTGTTCTTCTTCCAGTTGTACATGGGATATTCTTCGTGCAGTTTTTCCATATAGGCATCACGGTAGGTTTTTGCCAGCACCGAGGCGGCGGCAATACTCATATACTTGCTATCCCCCTTGATGATGCATTCATGTGGAATTTTTTTGTAGGGATGAAACCGATTGCCATCTACAATTATAAATTCAGGTAACACAGTCAATTGATTAATGGCTTTGTGCATGGCAAGAATGGCGGCATTGAGGATATTGATGTCGTCGATATCTTGCGGATGAACGTGCGCGACCCCGAAGCTGGTGCAGCCCGATTCGATAATTGGTCTAAGAAAATCACGGCCTTTGGGCGATAGCAGTTTTGAATCGTTGAGCAGCCCATGAGAAAAGTTTTTGGGAAGGATTACGGCGGCAGCGGTTACAGGACCCGCCAAGCAGCCCCGGCCGGCCTCATCGGTGCCGGCTTCTCCATGCGATGTCTGATATTTTTTAAGCATATACCTTGAATACAAAGCAAAGGTGGACAAATTTTTAGGTATCGGATTTGAAAATTTGATTCTTATATAAGAATAGATCAAATCAGTCCATAATTCATCCTAAAAAAAATTTCACATTTAATTACCAACTAAAAAAATTAACTTTGTCCGCAAGGTCTTGATCAATGTTCACTTTGATAGCCTATTATATAGTGATGCATCCCACCTCATAGAATAGTTGGAATTTGGAATTTAAAAGTTGGAATTTACGAAGTACTCCCCTTGCATGCATCCCGATAGGATTTATATGTAACTATTTCCTCCCCCTCCTTTTCCTATTGATCAGTTGTCCCATTTTTTCCCAAGAAGATTCCATTCCCTCTGAACGAGAAGACCCCATCCCATCCCGAACTTTCGATGTCCCGCCGCTCTCCGAACAACCAGTCGATACATCCGTAGTACAGAAAAAAAAGAGGAAGGTAGATGCCCGTGATTCTCCATTGCTATCCCAACCTATAACTATTAAAGACTATAAGATTATATCTTATGAAAGAGATACTACCTATTTGGACACGACCCTGACCATCCAAAAGGAGTACAAATACAATTATTTAAGAAAAGACGATTTTGAGCTGATGCCCTTTGCGAACATGGGGCAGCCCTACAATACATTGGGCGTGGATCTTAGGGCCGTTCAGCCTTATCCGTCATTGGGGGCGACCGCCTTGAATTCCAGTTATATGGAGGTGCGGGATATCGACTATTATAATGTTGCGACCCCCATGACCGACCTTTTTTTCAAGACTACTATGGAAGAGGGGCAACTGTTAGATGCCACGCTGACCTTCAACACCTCCCCGCGGTTTAATTTCTCGTTGGCCTACAAGGGGTTTCGATCCTTGGGTAAATATCTATCCGACCAAGCGGAATCCGGTCATTTTCGAACCACGACCAATTACGTCACTAGAAACGGAAGGTATCGGATACGTGCGCACGTCGCCGCACAGGACATCGAAACCCAGGCCAACGGTGGACTTATCAACAAAGAAGAGCAGTTCGAATCGGGCAACACCGACTTTACCGATCGGAAAAAAGTGGATGTTCGATTTAACGATGCCGACAACAAGATACTGGGCAAACGATATTATTTTGACCATTTTTATAAGGTCTTGAAAAAGGAAAAGGATTCAAGCCGTGTTGAAAAAACGTCGTTGGGGATCGGGCATGTGTTCAGTTATGAGACAAAGTATTACAAATTCGACCAAATTCAACAGAGCCCCTATTTTGGTAACAGACTTGTGCCCGCAATAAGTGATAAGGCGCAACTGAAGGCTATGTACAACGAGCTGAACACCGAATTCTATAATGCGACGTTGGGTAAGTTAAGGGGCAATGTATCGGTTTACAATTACAATTACTTCTTCAATAGCATACTGATTACCGAAGACGGTAGTCGCATTCCGAGCCGTTTGAAAGGGGAGGAGATAGCCGTAGGGGCGACCTATGAAAAAAAGATACGGGGTTTTGAGCTTGAGGGCGAGTTCAGGTATAATCTATCGGGCGAACTGGGGGGTAATCTGTTCAATGCCTCCGCAGGATACCAACTTAACGATCGAAACCGGGTCAGCGTATCGGCCCATGCATCGGCCCGTATGCCGGACTTTAATTATCTGTTGTACCAAAGTGATTATGTCAATTACAATTGGTCGAATCTTGATGCTTTTGAAAAGGAACAGGTTTATGGCCTGCAGTTCAATCTGAACTCCGATATATGGGGAGATTTGACGGTCGACTATACGACGGTCGATAATTACAGTTATTTCGGCTCGGACCCGAATAATGTTCCAGCGGAAGGTTTGGAGAATTCAATAGTCAGACCGTATCAAGAGGGTAGTGTGCTCAACCATACCAAGGTTACCTATAAGAAAGAGTTTCGACTGGGTGGCTTTGCCCTGAATAATACGGTCATGTACCAGAATGTATCACAGACCAATGAAGTGCTTAACCTGCCACAATTGGTGACCCGCAATACCTTATACTTTTCTTCCGATGTTTTTAAAAAAGCCATGTACCTACAGACCGGCGTGACGTTCAAGTATTTTACCGAATATACCATGGATGCCTATAATCCACTTTTAGGGGAGTTCTATATTCAGACCGGGGAAAAATTGGGAGGATACCCTATGTTGGATTTTTTCATCAACGCAAGGATCCAGCAAACGAGGATATACCTAAAAGCAGAACATTTTAATTCCGCTTTTGGAGAAACGAAGGCGTATTACTCGGCTCCAAACTATCCGTATCGTGATTTTGTGATTCGTTTTGGTTTGGTCTGGAACTTTTTTTCATAAAATGTTCGATGTTCTGCAATACGGTAAGCCCTTGAATAATAAGGGGCTAAGCTGAATTTAATTCATATTATACTTCTTTAATCCTATTTTTTTTAAAATTATTTGCGGAAGGGTTTGTGCAAACTAAAAAACCCTCTTATATTTGCACCCGCTTTGAGAGACAGAAGATGGATATCGGACATTTCGAAGGGCGGATTTCATTAAAGTTCATTGAC
>RCMY010004426.1_pt1 | contig 12150 bp, 9 predicted proteins | sample 2041341 | NCBI WGS metagenome assembly RCMY01 (sample SAMN09708234, study PRJNA481090) | Marine sediment metagenome, whole genome shotgun sequencing project.
TTGAAGCCCATCCTATTTATACTGCGACTTGTAGCCCTCGCTGCTATAATTACGGCAATGGCGCGCCCCCAGACCGAGGACATTTCCACGCGAACCAAGACTACCAAGGGTATCGATATCGTTATGGCCATCGATGTATCATCGAGTATGCTGGCGCGTGATCTGAAGCCCAACCGCCTTGCAGCCTTGAAAGAAGTCGCGGGAGATTTTATCAAAGAACGACCGAACGACCGTATCGGTCTTGTGGCTTATGCCGGAGAAGCCTACACGAAAACACCGATTACAAGCGATAATGCAATTGTGCTCAATGCCCTTCGCGAAATTACGTATGGGGAGCTGAACGATGGAACGGCCATCGGTATGGGGCTGGCAACATCGGTCAACCGTTTAAAAGATAGCAAAGCGGTGAGCAAGATTATCATTCTATTGACCGACGGGGTCAACAATTCGGGTTTTATCGAGCCACAGACCGCGGCAGATCTTGCTATCGAATACGGTATCAAGACGTACACGATTGGAATCGGCACGAACGGCAACGCCCTGTCTCCAATCGCTTACAACGCCGATGGTTCGTTTCGTTATGGCATGCGCCAAGTAGAGATAGATGAGGCTTTATTGAAGGATATTGCCAAAGTCACCGGCGGAAGATATTTTAGGGCGACGGACAACGAGAAACTGGAAGCGATTTACGAGGAAATCAATAAACTCGAAAAAACGGATATAGAAGAGTTCAAGTACTTTAGGTACGAAGAAAAATTCCGTTCCTGGGTGCTTTTGGCAGGAGGTTTGTTATTACTGGAATGGATGTTGCGAAATACGCTGTTCAGGAGTTTTATTTGAACCGTGTCGACAAAAACCGAAATAAGCGGAACAGATTACAACTGATTTTGAACTTGATACTTGCCCCGTCGCGAAATTTCGGGATCGGGCGCACTTGAACTTTAAACAATGATTCAACTCGACGAAAAAATATACTTCTATCTGCTGGCGATAATCCCGGTACTTATCGTCTTGTTCTTCCTGCTGCAACTTTGGAGAAAACGCACACGGAATACCTTCGCCGATGAGGAATTGTTAAAACGGCTCACGCCCGACCGGTCCAAATTCAAATCGGGGCTGAAACTTTTGTTCTTGGTGCTAGGGATCGCCTTTTTGACCTTGGGACTGGTCAATCCGAAAATCGGGACGAAACTGGAGACGGTAAAGCGCGAAGGGGTCGATATTGTTTTTGCGATGGATGTATCCAAAAGTATGCTGGCGGAAGATATTGCCCCCAACCGGTTGGAAAAGTCCAAGCGGCTGGTCTCTGAAATCATCAACCAATTGGCCAGCGACCGTATCGGTATTATCGCCTATGCGGGCCAAGCGTTCCCACAGCTTCCCATTACAACGGACTATGGCGCGGCCAAAATGTTCTTACAGAGTATGAACACTGATATGCTCACTTCCCAGGGTACCGCGATCGATCAAGCCATCGAATTGGCGACCACCTATTACAACGACCAAGAGCAGACCAATAGGGTGCTTTTCATCATTTCCGATGGGGAAGACCATTCCGGGGATTCCACCATGGAGGCCGTAGAAAAAGCGACCGATGAAGGCATTCGGATATTTACAGTTGGTGTTGGCAAGACAAAAGGTGCCCCTATCCCTATTAAAAGAAATGGGGTAGTCGAAAGTTTGAAAAAAGATAACAATGGAGAAACCGTCATCACAAGGCTGGACGAAACTTTTCTAAAGGATATTGCCGATGAAGGTAATGGGGAATATATCAATGGAGACCATACAGGGGAAGCCGTGGAATTCATCAAGGAACAATTATTGCAGATGGATAAAAAGGAATTTGAGGCCAAACAGTTCGCCGAGTTCAAAGATCAGTTCCAGTGGTTTCTGGGTCTAGGCCTTCTGTTTTTATTTTTAGATGTTTTTACGTTGGAAAAAAAGACGAAATGGTTGCGAAAGTTGAACCTGTTCAATGAAAAGGACGTAGAGTAGTGTGATGTCGGCAGTTGCAGTCATGATTGGCGGTATAGGTTTTAAATTCAAAAGTGATGCACGACAGGTTTAAGGATTGATGCCCGCACATGCGGCTTCAATATGTAAGGTTGAAAAACTATTTTGAAAAGCTGCACAGCGGCAATTGAGCCTTAAGCCAATCAATGAGCCGGTTGACATGTGGATTTGACCGATAAAAAAAAGGATATGAACTTAAAATTAACATTTATAGTAGTACTACTAGGATGTCTAGCTTTCGGCCAAGACGACGAAATGGCGAAGCAAAAAGCCCTCGTGCAGTCCAAAGACCTGACATGGGAGGGCAATAAACAGCTTTCCGAGGATAAATTCGTAGACGCCGAGATGGACTATCGCCGCGCCATCGCCAAAAGCGATGAAAATGCCGCTGCCCGTTACAATTTGGGAAATGCATACTACAACAACGAAACCTACAGCGAGGCTTTTGGACGTTTTAAGGAGGCCGGGGAACTCGCTACCGATAAGGAAGAAAAACATGTCGCCTACCATAATATGGGCAACGTGTTCATGAAGCGAAAAGACTATCAGAAGGCAGTCGAGGCATATAAGGAAGCCTTGCGCAACAATCCCTCTGACGAAGAGACCCGCTACAATCTGGCCCTCGCCAAAGAAATGCTCGAAAAAGACGAGCAAAAGAACGATCAAAACCAAGATAATAAAGACGAGGAGGACAAAAAGGAAGAAGATAATAAGGACGAGGACAAAGAAAAAGGCGATAACGAAGACGAGAACAAAGAAGATAAAGAGGAAGACGGTGATAAAGGCGATGAGGGAGACGAAGACGAGGAAAAGAAAGACGAAAACAAAGAGGGCGAAGGAGACGACAAGAAAGAGCAGAAGAAAAAACCTGAAGAAGGCGATGAACAAGAGCAGGAACAGCCCCAGCAACGCCGCCCCGATCAACTGAGCAAGCAACAGGTGCAAAACCTGTTGGACGCCATGCAAAACGAGGAGAAAAAGGTCCAAGAAAAAATCGACGCCCAGAAAGTCAAGGGTGTCAAAGTAAAAAATGAAAAGGATTGGTAATGGGGCTCATTAGTAACAAATAATGAAGGTATTCAAAAGGAACATAACCCTGATTCTCCTGTTGTTTTTAGCGATTGTGCTAAAGGCACAGGATAACGATGCAGTTACTTTCGAGATGCAGCTTAGTAAAGACAGGCTGGGCATGAATGAAAGGCTGCGGGTCGACTTTGCCATGAACAAGGATGGAGATAATTTTAATCCCCCCGACTTCGAGGGCTTTCGCGTGCTAATGGGTCCTTCTCAGCAGATAAGTTCTTCTTGGGTGAACGGGGTTCGCAGCTACTCCAAGACCTATAATTATATTATAGCGCCAAGATCACAGGGGCGATTTACTATCAAACAGGCCACTATAGTTATCGATGGAAAGACCTATAAGTCCACCCCAAAGGAGGTTGAAGTTACGGCCGCGGTCGATAAACCGAGCGAACAAATGACGGCCGACGACGTTGCCGACGAAAGTCTGCATTTGGTGGCCGAGGTTTCCAAAACCGACCCCTATCTTAACCAAGCCTTGAGCGTGGTCTATAAAATGTATATCAGTCCGGCAATAAGTATCTCTAACTATCAACCGCTCGACAATCCGAAGTACAATAACTTTTGGAGCCAAGATATTCCCGTTTCCAGACCAGACGTGAAAAACGGCACTTACAAGGGCAAGCCTTACCGCTACGTTATTTTGAAGAGGGTAGTGCTCTATCCACAGAAATCCGGAAAACTGGAAATCGAACCCCTCTCCCTCGAAGTAACTGTCGATGTGCCTACGAACAAACGCGATTTTTTCGGGGGCCGTATCTATTCACAGACCACTAAAACGGTCTCTGCGGGTAATCGTACCATTGAAGTGAAACCCTTGCCCGAAAAAGGTAAGCCCGTCAACTTTAGTGGAGCCGTAGGCAAATTCGATTTTTCGGTAACTACCAGCAAGACCGATCTTAACGCTTCCGAATCGCTGCAGGCCAAGGTGCAGGTGAACGGTAAGGGTAACCTGAAACTTTTTCAACTGCCCGACCCCATTTTGCCCAGTTCGTTGGAGGTTTATGAACCCGAATTTGAGGAAAGCGTGCGAACTACACTCTCGGGCAGCCAAGGCACGGTAAGCAACAATTACACGGTAGTGCCTTCTTTTAGAGGAAAGTATCCTATTCCATCTGTCTCGTTCACCTATTTTGATCCCGAAACGGAAAATTATAAAACGCTTACTTCCGATGAAATCATGATTAATGTTAAGGAAGGGCCGACCAGTGCGAACGACATATCGGCTGTATCGAATTCCAACGGAAAACAGTCCGTGGCCGTCGGCGACCAGTTCAACTTTATAAAACTGAAGCCGCATCTGACCTCTGTCGGCACGAACTATTTTTTCGGGTCTACCCGGTTTTATCTGTGGTTGCTATTGCCATTTTTGTTGATTCCCTTAGCCATTATTTGGGGCAAAAAACGGGAAGCGATTGCTGGCGACGTAGCCGGTAACCGTATTCGAAGGGCCAATAAACTCGCCAAGAAATATCTTTCGAAGGCTCGAAAGGAACTCGGTAACAAAGAGCCTTTTTACATCGCTCTTGAAAAAGGCTTACACAATTATTTAAAGGCCAAGCTCAAAATAGAGACCTCTGAGTTCAACAAAGAAAAGATTGCATCCCTTTTAGACGAAAAAAAAGTAGACGAATCGACAAAGGACGGCTTTATCGCCTTGCTTAAGAATTGTGAAATGGCGCGCTACAGTCCGTTTTCCGAAGTTCAGATGCAGCAAGATTATGATGGCGCAAGTGAGGTGATTTCGCAGTTGGATAAACAGCTTTAAAAAGTTATGAGTTATGAAATTATGAGTTCAGAGTTATGAGTCCCTTACCTGGTTGATCGACACGGGATTGCGAACTTGGACTACCACTGAGCGGGTAGTTTAGGAATTAAGAGGCTTATGAGTTTAGAAAAATAAAATTTACTGATTATCAAGTTATTGATCCGGTGGTTACATGCTGTTTTAGAGTTATAAGGCCCTTTCTCGGCCCATCGGCCAAGGGTTGAGAATTTAGACCAACATTGAGCGCGCAGCATAGGAGTTCAAGGTTAGGAATTAAAATTTTCTTAGTGTTAACTTGAATTTAAAAAAACATCCATTGAAAAAAATAGTCTATATAGTAATGCTTCTGATATCCTTCACGGCCCTCGCCCAAAACGAGGCGCTGTTCGACCGCGCGACCGAAGCGTATAACGGTGGGAAGTATCAGACGGCCGTCGACAGTTATCTTGAAATCCTCGAAAATGGCAAGCATTCTCCAGAACTGTACTACAATCTGGGTAATACCTATTACAAATTGAACCAGATAGCGCCCAGCATCTACTATTACGAAAAGGCCCTGTTATTGAAGCCAAACGATGCCGAGATCAAGAACAATCTAGCCTATGCCCGGAATATGACTCTCGATGCCATCGAAACCCTACCGGAAACGGGGTTTGCAAAAATATATAATAGCCTTCTTGGCTTTCTTTCTTTCGATCAATGGAGCTATGTTGCCGTAGTCTTTGTGGTTCTTTTTGTACTCCTTTACATTGCTTTCTATTACTTTCGGTATTCTTCGCGCAAGCGTTCGGCATTCGTGCTGAGTATCATTTGTCTTTTGATGGCGGTTATCGCCGTGGTATTCGCCTATTTGGAATACAATGCTTTTAAGGCCGATCGGCCCGCCATTGTGTTTGCCCAAGAATCAAGCGTAAAATCGGAGCCCAACAAAACAAGCCAAGAAGCTTTTGCCCTTCATGAGGGCACCAAGGTAATCGTACTTGACGCACTCAACGATTGGAAAAAGATTCGGATAGCGGATGGTACTACAGGATGGATACCTTCCGAGGACATCAAGATATTAAAGGATTTTTAATTTTTTTAACACGCATCTAAGTGAATTCCATTATTTTTGCAGAAATGTGAACCCTTCTATGTCAAAGTCACGCATGCTTTTTATTCTTCTCGGCCTTTGGCTTTTTGCCATAGCGGCGCCGAGCGTGATTAACTTGATCAATGTCGAGAAACCTGTTATGGTCAGTAATCTTAACGAAGAGGAGCACCACGAACAAGGCAAAAAGAGTATTGACGAAAAGAAAGTTAACAATAACGGCCTATCCGATTTTTCGCTGTGGTCGTTATGGCAGAATACCGTTTCTAGCGATGCCTATCTTTTCGGAACTTCCGACTTTATGTCTAACATCATCCTTCCGCCACCGGAATACAGTAATCTTGTTTAAAATGAAAGCGGAATGACAATCAGGATATTGGACTTAACCTAGAAATGTAGGTGAAGCCATGCCGTAGATTAGGTTCATATCGCATTCCAGATTAATTTTATTAGGCATCTTGCCTTGCTTCCGATCTGGATAGGTTCCCAATGCCCGATTCTATCGGGAGGTTTTCAGGAAACCGTGTTTTAAACAATCTCTTAGTACTTCAAAATTTTTCAATCTGCAGCTTTTTTAGGATATATATCCTGACATTGCCTGTTGAATCAATCCTTTAATTTAAAAAATCAAAAAGATGAACATAGATAACGTATTCAAGAACAATGAAAAATGGATCAAAGCTAAACTATCTGAAGATGACGCATTTTTCGATGCTTTGGGCAAAGGCCAAAAGCCAGAACTACTATACATTGGCTGTTCCGACAGTAGGGTGACCGCCGAAGAATTAATGGGTATGGGACCTGGAGAAGTGTTTGTACATCGTAATATCGCCAATATGGTCATCAGCATCGATTTGAACGTAATGTCGGTTGTAAATTATGCTGTAGACCATTTGAAGGTAAACCATGTGGTAGTTTGCGGGCACTATGCTTGCGGTGGGGTGAAAGCGGCGATGCAATCCGCTGATTTAGGAATCCTCAACCCTTGGCTGCGCAACATTCGCGATGTGTATCGTATACACAGAGAGGAGTTGAACGGTATCGATGATGAAGATAAAAAATACGATCGCCTAGTGGAACTCAATGTACAAGAACAGTGTGTCAACCTTATCAAGACCGCTGCGGTACAAAAAGCCTTTCGTGACCGCGGTCTAAAAGTGTACGGTTGGGTATTCGACGTACACACGGGAAAGCTCATTGACCTAAACATCGATTTTGAGGGTATTCTCAACAACATCATGGAAATCTATCATTTGGATTGATTCTAGTTTAAATCCTCAACCATAATTTGAAAAATACAATAGATATGAAAAATCTTTTTAAAAACTTCAAGGGTGACCTTCTCGGAGGTATTACCGCCGGTATCGTTGCCCTGCCTCTGGCCCTTGCGTTCGGGGTGAGCTCAGGAATGGGCGCCACTGCCGGACTTTACGGGGCTATATTTATCAGTTTTTTTGCGGCCATGTTCGGTGGCACCAATACCCAGATATCGGGACCTACCGCACCAATGACCGCGGTAAGTATGGTCGTAATTGCAGGTCTCATTGCCGCTAATGACGGAAGTCTCGAAAAGGCGCTTCCCGCTATTCTTATCGTTTTCTTGTTGGCAGGCCTTATGCAGATCGGACTCGGGCTGATGGGTATCGGCAAATACATCCGGTATATTCCCTATCCAGTGGTTTCGGGCTTTATGACAGCCATTGGCGTCATTATTTTGGTTACCCAAATTTTGCCTGCTTTGGGCTATTATCCCAAAGAAGATACCGAATTCGTTACCCAGTATAAGCCCCAGGCCGAAGAGATTATTCTCCAAAATATTTTAAAGGAAGAGGCCGGGGAAGGTATCTTGGTGCTAGAGGATTTTGAGGAAACCATTGAACGGGCCGGTCAAATCACTCAAGAAGACATACAAAAAGAAGCCGCAACCCTAGCAAATTCAGCAGCTTCCGGCGTTCTTGGCGCCATTAAAGTGCTGCCTAAGGCACTAAGCAATATCAATTGGTTGGAGTTGATATTGGCCTTGGCCACAATTATTATAATTTATGGCTTTAAAAGGATTACAACTACCATACCGAGCGCTCTTGTGGCCTTGGTAGTAGTCTCTGGAATCGCTTATGGATTTGGGTTGAATTATCGCCCCATCGAAGAAATACCTAGCGGATTTCCTATACCCTATTTGGAGATTTTCACCAATTTCGAATTGGGCGCAATTACACCCTACGTATTTACGGCCTTGACTTTGGCCCTTTTGGGAGCCATAGACTCACTGTTGACCTCGGTCGTGGCCGATAACATGACCAAGACTAAGCATCTTCCGAACAAAGAACTGGTCGGGCAGGGTATCGGTAACAGTGTCGCCGCGATTTTCGGGGGGATTCCCGGTGCGGGTGCCACCATCAGGACCGTTGTGAATATCAATGCGGGGGGAAAGACAAAATTATCGGGTATGATCGCCGGTGTACTCCTGCTGGTCATTCTATTGGCGTTGGGTCCCGTGGCATCACAGATACCGGCAGCTGTACTTGCAGGAATTTTGGTAACGGTTGGTATAGGAGTGATGGATTATAAGGGCCTCAAAGCGATACCAAGTCTTCCCAAGGATATGAATATCGGACCTTTGAAGTTCAGTTCAGAGGTGGTAATTATGCTTATCGTTTTAGTGCTATCCTCAGTATGGAACTTGGTGTACGCCGTTGGTGTAGGTTTGGTCATTGCCTCGTTGATGTTCATGAAGAAAATAGGTGATATGACCGCCCAGCGCTCCGATGTAAAGACTTTGAAAGAGGAAAAGGGATGGGCAGATGAAGCAGGCTTCCCCCAAAGCCTAAAAGAGGAGGTTTTTGTCAAACATCTGAAAGGCCCATTGTTCTTCGGTTCTACCAGCGATTTTCAGGCCTTAGCAGATCAGGTGCCAAGAACGGCGTCTACGGTAATCATACGAATGGATCGAATGCAGTATATGGACCAATCCGGACTGTACACGCTTGAAGACGTGCTCATCGATCTTAGAAAATCTGGCATCAATATTCTGTTGGTCGATTTGCTCGATCAGCCGCGTTATATGATGGAGCGTGTTAAGGTCATTCCTGACCTGATTTCCGATGAACATATTTTTCACACATTCGCGGATTGTTTAAAATGGTTGGAAAACAATGTTATGGACAAATATACCAATGTAGCTGTAGAGGCTTGACCGTACCTTGTAGCCAAAACGACCCGACTTTTTAACACATTCCGTTAAAAGTCGGGTCGTGTTGTTTAAAATAGCACCCGGATTTTATTTTTGTTGGTATTGCAAAACCTTATCTTTGCACAAATTTGGAAGCAGTGGCAATTATAATACGCACAAATCTCCAATGCAACACGATATTACATGGGCAAACTTCTGATCGTAGGCACTGTTGCCTTTGATGAAATCGAGACTCCTTTCGGGAAAACAGATAAAATTCTGGGCGGTGCCGCAACCTTCATCTCATTGGCCGCGTCACAGTTCGAAGTCGATTCGGCGATTGTTTCCATTGTCGGCGACGACCTGCCCAAGGAATATCTAGACTTGCTCAGGAATAAGAATATCAATTTATCCGGACTTGAGATAGTGAAGGGGGGAAAAACCTTTTATTGGAAAGGTAAATATGGTAACGACCTCAATTCGAGGGATACCTTAATCACTGAACTCAATACCTTGGCGGATTTCAAACCCGTTGTGCCCGATAATTTTAAGGATGCCGATATCGTCATGTTGGGCAATCTACATCCCGCTGTTCAGATGAGTGTCATCGAACAAATGGAGAGCACTCCCAAGCTGATTGTGCTGGACACTATGAACTTTTGGATGGACAATGCCCTTGATGAACTAAAGACGGTCATAAAACATATCGATGTCATCACCATCAATGATGAGGAGGCTCGCCAACTGACGGATGAATATTCATTGGTCAAGGCCGCGGAGCAAATACAAAAAATGGGCCCGAAGTATGTGGTCATTAAAAAGGGAGAACATGGCGCCTTATTGTTCCATGACGAAAATGTATTTTTTGCCCCGGCCCTGCCTCTAGAGGAAGTGTTCGACCCTACCGGTGCCGGTGATACATTTGCCGGTGGATTTTCAGGCTATTTGGCAGCTATCGATACCATTTCGTTCGGAAATATGAAAAATGCCGTCATTCATGGTTCAAATCTGGCCTCGTTCTGTGTGGAACGTTTCGGAACCAAACGAATGCAAGACCTGAAAAGGGAAGAAGTCAATCAACGCTTACATCAATTCAAAACCTTGACCCAATTCGATATAGAATTAAAATAGAATTTTAACCTGCCCCAACCTCTGGGGCTTTTTTGATACAAATTGGCATATTGATTGCAATCGAGATAAAGACGTATTAACCTGTAACTTTTTTTTAACCCGCAACGCGAAATGAGTGACGCTATCAAACATGAATGTGGTATTTCTTTGATCCGGTTATTGAAACCCTTGGAATACTATAAGGAAAAATACGGTACAGCCTTCTACGGGGTAAACAAAATGTACCTAATGATGGAAAAGCAGCATAACCGGGGTCAGGACGGGGCGGGCTTTGCCAGTATTAAATTGGATATGAAGGCTGGTGAGCGCTACATGAGTCGGGTTCGTTCCGTGGCACAACAGCCCATTCAAGATATTTTTGACCAGATTAACGACTGTATCAATTCAACATTGAAGGAACATCCAGAATATATTGAGGATGTCGCCATGCAGAAAAAACACATTCCATATATCGGAGAGGTGTTATTGGGCCACGTTCGCTATGGTACTTTCGGAAAGAACAGTATCGAAAACGTACACCCGTTCCTACGGCAAAACAACTGGATGCACCGGAATCTTATCATCGCCGGAAACTTCAACTTGACCAATGTGAACGAGCTGTTCGACAACCTGATCCAGTTAGGGCAGCATCCCAAGGAAATGGCGGATACCGTTACAGTGATGGAAAAAATAGGTCATTTTTTGGATGATGCTGTTGCCAAACTCTACAAACAGATAAAAAAGGAAGGTTACACGAAACAGGAAGCCTCTCCACTGATTGCAGAACGATTAAAGGTGCACAAGATTTTGAGAAGGGCCGCCAAAAATTTTGACGGCGGCTATGCCATGGCCGGACTTTTGGGCCACGGCGACGCATTTGTATTGCGGGATCCTGCCGGTATCCGTCCCGTCTATTATTATCAAGATGACGAGGTGGTCGCCATCGCATCCGAACGACCTGCAATACAGACAGTTTTCAACGTGCCTTACGAAGATGTCAAGGAATTGGATCCGGGACACGCCATCATCGTGGAAAAGAACGGAAAAACGTCCCTGAAGAAAATCTTGACCCCGGTAGAAAGGATGGCTTGCTCCTTCGAACGTATCTATTTTTCACGAGGCAGTGATAAGGAAATTTACCAGGAACGGAAAATGCTGGGCAAACTACTTTTCCCCCAGATATTGTCCTCCATAGAGAATGATATTAAAAACACCGTGTTTTCATATATCCCGAATACCGCGGAAACCTCTTTTTATGGGATGGTAAAGGAGGCGCAGAATTACCTCAATAAGAGAAAGGAAGAACAGATTCTTTCCATTGGAACAAAAATTACGAGCGAGCAGCTCCATGAAATTCTAGACGTACGCCCGCGTATCGAAAAAGTGGCGATAAAGGATGCCAAGCTGCGGACCTTCATTACACAGGATAGTAGTAGGGACGATTTGGTGGCCCATGTTTACGATATTTCATATGGCTCAGTTGATAAGGGTGACAATCTCGTCATCATAGATGATAGTATTGTTCGCGGTACCACATTGAAAAAGAGTATCCTTCGTATTTTGGACCGTTTATCGCCGAAAAAAATAATCGTAGTTTCATCCGCCCCGCAAATACGCTATCCCGACTGCTATGGTATCGATATGGCGAAGCTAGAGGATTTTATTGCCTTTAAGGCGGCCTTGGCGCTACACCATGAACGCTTGACCATGAACGTAGTTGACGATATCTACGATAAATGTGTGGCACAGGCCGATTCAAGGGATGTTGATGTCATTAATTACGTCAAAGATTTCTATGCACCATTTAGCGCTCAGGAAATTTCCCAAAAGATTGGCGAATTATTGAGTCCCGATGATATGAAGGCTGAGGTGCAGATTATTTATCAGACCATAGAACACCTGCATCAGGCCTGTCCCAAG
>RCMY010004427.1_pt1 | contig 12150 bp, 11 predicted proteins | sample 2041341 | NCBI WGS metagenome assembly RCMY01 (sample SAMN09708234, study PRJNA481090) | Marine sediment metagenome, whole genome shotgun sequencing project.
AACTGTTCAGCAGTGTTCCAGGTGTGCACAAGCAGGTCGATCAGCTATACACTTGTATGCTGGGCGGACTGATCGTGCACAGATGGGGTACTGCTGAATAGTTACGTATATTTTTTAGGTGTGTTAGCGATTGACATGCAGAACAACGGCGTAAGCATCAAAGAACGCCCAGAGCAGCATCTGGTCGTGAATGTCCATGTGCCTCCGCATCTTTTAGTGATAATGGCAGTGACGACAGAGCCACTTACCGATACCACTTCAACGACAGTTTGTTCCACTGCCCGCAATTTTCGAATAGTCTCAGGTGTTCCGAGCCTGGACTTCTGCCCGATACTCGCGGATTGCTGGTAACATTTCCGGCGAACATGAGCAGGGTCGATCCGAAACATAGAGTCGTCTGGCCACTTTTCCTATTGTCGGGTTACTGATGGTGCATTATAGATGAGGGGTATTGACTCTTTCAAGGAAAAAGTAAGGTGGCTCTGATGCAGAAAAAGCTCAACGACGAGATGCTTCCCCCAGATGGGACTGACTCCCCTGTACCTCATGAAGCCGACAATGACCACAACTCCGCACGACGTTTTCGGTTCGACCGGGTTGAACTGGCTGGTGCCTTTGGCGATTTAGGCACATTACTCCCCATTGTAGTGGCCATGATTTTCATCAACAAATTAAGTCCATCTACTGTTTTTCTGGCGTTTGGCATTTTTTACCTGGTGGCCGGATATTATTATCGCTTACCTATACCCGTGCAACCGTTAAAAGCAGTAGGTGCCATAGCTATCGCGTATCCAGCACTCATCACCGAATCGGTCATCGGTGCCTCGGGAATCATCTTCGGTTTTTTCCTGCTCATCCTTTCCCTCTCTGGGATGATCGATCAGATTGCCAAACTTTTTTCCCAGGCCGTTGTCCGGGGTATTCAACTGACCCTGGGACTCATATTCCTCAAAAAAGGCATCGAACTCATTATCGATAAAAATATTTTTATGTCCGGAGCCCAGGGAAAATTCGCCGGATATCCAGTTAATTTAATCATTGGCATCCTGGTTTTTGGTCTCGTCCTGCTGCTTCTTGACAACAAGCGATTTCCAGCATCTCTGGTTGCACTTGTTGTTGGTATCGTTTCTGGAATTGCTTTGGGTGGTTTTTCCGGGCACTCGCTTTCGCTGGGACCGACAGACATGCATCTCGTCATCCCTCATGCAGGAGATTATTGGACTGCCTTCATTATGTTGATCCTGCCGCAGATTCCTCTGACCATAGGCAATGCCTGCGTTGGCACTGCAGATACCTGTAACGCCCTTTTTAAGGACCATCCGCAACTTAAAAAGGCAAAAGCCGGCAAATTTGCCCTTTCCATGGGAATCATAAATCTTCCGGCCGGTTTTTTCGGGGCAGTGCCCATGTGCCATGGCACAGGTGGCCTGGCTGCCCATTTTCGTTTTGGCGCCAGGACCGGCGGTGCACCGATTATGATTGGTATTTTTTTTGTGGTCATTGCCCTGGTGTTCGGAGAAGTTGGATTTTCACTGCTGGCCCTCATTCCCAAGTCCGTCCTGGGGGTACTTCTGGTGTTTGCCGGCCTGGAACTCTGTCCGCTCCTCAGAAGCCTTAAGACAAATGAGGAGTATTTCATCGCCCTTTTGATTGCCGGAATCGCTCTGGCTGTACCAAATATGGGCTGGGCATTTGCAATTGGCATCGGGACTGATATATTTATAAGAAGAATGAAGATCAAGATTTAATCAGGGCGGGACAAGGTGTTCAACCAGAATCCCCCCTCATAGACCTTCGGCAGAAAGAGAGGTGGCAACCCATTATAAGGCTGCCCCTTCTTTCCCATTTTAGACCATTACCGTGGTCATCACTTGTTTCTTCAACCCAACCTACTGCAGGATGAGTCAAGACAACTCCCCCAGACCTTGAGGGACAAATGTTTTCTTACAGCAGCAAGAGACTGGCAAAAATAATAATCAAGCTAGGCTGACAGACAGTGATGCACTGTATATGTTTGAGTCCTTAACCAAGCTCGAATAACCTTTCCTTCCATTCATCCACGTAACACATACCAGGAAAATATATCCATGCGCAGAAAAACAAAAATTGTTGCCACCATCTCGAGCCAGAACTGTTCCATTCCATTTATTGAACGTCTCTATGCGGCTGGTATGAATGTAGTACGGCTCAACACCGCCCATATGAGTCACGATGATGCCCTGGAGGTTATCAGGAGCACCCGGGCAGTATCAGAAAAAATCGGTATTCTTCTCGACACTAAAGGACCAGAGATCAGGACATGTTTAGCAGATGCGGCCTTACATGTGAAATTCGGCGATATCATTCGGATCAAAGGTGCCCCTGATGAAAAATCTCATGATGACGTAATCTGTGTATCTCATGTCGATTTCGTCAAAGACGTTCCGGTCGGCAGTTCCATCCTCATCGACGATGGACACCTGGCCCTTGCTGTCTTTGAAAAAGATGAAAAATACTTGAAATGTCTGGTAGAAAATGATGGAGTTATCAGTCAAAGGAAAAGCATTAATATTCCAGCGGTTCATGTGAAACTTCCGCCGCTGAGCGAAAAAGACAAAGGTTTCATTCGCTTTGCCGCAGAACAAGACCTGGATTTTATCGCCCACTCTTTCGTCAGGAACAAGGAAGACGTTCTGGCAGTTCAGTCTATTCTGGATGAGAAGAAGTCCAGTATCAAAATAATTGCCAAAATTGAGAATGCGGAAGGAGTCGAAAATCTAGCAGAAATCCTCGATTATGCATATGGGATTATGATTGCAAGGGGAGATCTGGCGGTGGAGATTCCCACGGAACGAATCCCATTAATCCAGAAACGGATAATCAAAGTTTGTATTGAAAGAAGAAAGCCTGTTATAGTCGCAACGCAAATGCTCCACTCAATGATCGAATCGCCCAGACCAACGAGGGCAGAAGTATCCGATGTTGCTAACGCCTGTCTCGATCACACCGACGCGCTGATGCTGTCTGGCGAGACAGCCAACGGAAAATATCCCGAACTGGCAGTTCGCATTATGGTTAAAATTGCCAAAGAGGTTGAAGACAAGACCCAAACCAATATTGACATCCCCTACAGCGACAGCAACAAGCTCGCAGCATACCTTGCCAAGGCAGCAGTTAAAGCCGCACTCCGCCTGCAAACCAAAGCGATTGTAGCAGATTCACTCACCGGCAAATCAATCCTTGCCCTTGCGGCATATCGCGGATCAAATGTTATTTACGCCCAGGTCTACAACAGACGCGTAGTACGACAACTCTCTCTTTCGTATGGGGTGTATGCAGATTATATCCCCATGGATTTAACAGTAAATCAGCCGTTGCAACAGTCCATTTGCCGACTCCTTGCGGAAAACCAATTCAAGGATAGTGACCTTATTGTCATTCTTGCCGGCAGTTTCGGACCCAAGCAGGGAGCTTCTTATATTGAAATCAGCTCAGCAGAAAATTTCAGACAGAAATGCAGTCGATTCCAAAAATGATAGATCTCCTTTATTCAGACATTCTCAAGATCAAACTTTATGCTGTAATTCTCATGCTGGACTGAGTAATTCCATATCTGATACCTTTGACTCGTTACCTTGTATAACAAGGGAAATGAACCCATGATAGAAACAAAAGAATGAAAAGCACATCGAAAAAAAACTGGCATCATCTGCCTATTGACCAAATCATCACCCGGCTGAAGAGTGACCATAAAAAGGGCCTTGACCAGGCAGAGGTCCAGCGACGCCTGGAGCAATATGGACCTAATACACTGACAATAACGCAGGGCAAGAGTACCTTGATGCGTTTTCTGCTTCAGTTTCATCAGCCTCTTATCTATATCTTGATCGCGTCAGCTACAACAACCGCGGCACTGCAGGAATGGGTTGATTCCGGCGTGATTTTCGGCGTAGTGCTGATTAACGCCGTCATCGGTTTTATTCAGGAGTCCAAAGCGGAAAATGCCCTGGCCGCCCTGGTAAATACCATGGTTGCCGAGGCGACAGTACTGCGGCAAGAGGAGAAACAACGTATTCCAGCGACAGGACTGGTTCCTGGTGATATTGTGCTGCTGCAGGCCGGCGACAAAGTGCCTGCCGATGTACGGCTGCTGGCGCTCCGTGAGCTGCAGGTTGATGAATCAGCCCTGACCGGCGAATCCATGCCGGTGGAAAAAGCGTTGCAGCAACTTGATAGTGAGACTCTTCTCGCTGATCGGACAAACATGGCCTATGCGTCTTCCATGGTTACCCACGGCCAGGGAACCGGCATTGTAACTGCAACCGGCGATCAAACCGAAGTGGGCCATATCTCCCAGCTTATCTCTTCAGCCGAAGACCTGGCAACACCGCTCACCCGAAAAATTGCTCATTTCAGCCAGGTGTTGCTCTACGCCATCCTATTTCTGGCGGCAGTCACCGTAGCCATCGGCCTGTTGCGCGGCCAACCGCTTTATGAAATGTTCATGGCGGCTGTAGCCCTGGCGGTTGGTGCCATTCCGGAAGGACTGCCTGCAGCAGTGACAATAACTTTAGCCATTGGCGTTGCAAGAATGGCCAGACGTCGGACAATAATCCGTAAACTTACGGCAGTCGAAACCCTGGGCAGCACTACGGTGATTTGTTCAGATAAAACCGGAACGTTGACGGAAAACCAGATGACCGTCCAGACAATAATGGCAGGCGGAAACTCTTACCAGGTCAGCGGAACCGGTTATGCTCCCCATGGCAAAATTAGCAGACATGACTCAGAAGATACCGCAATAACGATTGCGCTCCATGAGTGCTTGAAGGCCGGGATTCTCTGCAACGACAGTTTACTCCACGAAAAAGACGGCATCTGGGGAGTCCAGGGCGACCCAACAGAGGGTGCATTACTTGCAGCAGCAGGCAAAGGCGGACTATGGGAAAAAGACACAAAAACAGCACACCCCCGGCTAGATTCCATTCCGTTTGAATCCAAGTACCAGTATATGGCGACCCTGCAAGACGCTGGCACCGGCAAGCCCAACATTGTCTACGTGAAAGGCGCCGTCGAACAAATACTTGCCAAATGCACGGAGGCCCTTGGCGCTGATGGCAGCTTAGGACAATTATCTAAGAACAACATCAACCAGCTGGTCGCCGACATGGCCGCGAAAGGACTGCGGGTGCTGGCTTTTGCCCGCAGAGAACTGGCGGAGGATACCCGCGAAATAAGCCATGAAGATCTCGGCACCGGCTTTGTCTTTCTCGGGCTGCAGGGCATGATCGATCCACCGAGAGATGAAGCTATAGCCGCAGTCAAAATCTGCAGACAAGCTGGCATCAAGGTAAAAATGATCACCGGCGATCACCCGCATACAGCTGTGGCTATTGCCGGGCAGATTGGCTTGCCTGTCGGAGACATTGATGCACCTAGGCAAAAAGCAGTCCTCACCGGTCGGGACTTGGAAAAACTGTCAGACGATGAGTTGCGGCAGGCGGTAGAAGAGACCAGTGTTTTTGCCAGGGCCACTCCAGAGCAGAAAATTCGCCTGGTCCGCGCCCTGCAGGCAAGAGGACATGTAGTCGCCATGACCGGCGATGGAGTCAACGATGCCCCGGCCTTGAAACAGGCGGACATCGGCGTAGCCATGGGTATAACCGGTACCGACGTGTCCAAAGAGGCTGCCGACATGGTGCTTACCGATGACAACTTCAGCTCAATCGAGGCGGCAGTGGAAGAAGGACGCGGTGTTTTTGACAACCTGACCAAGTTTATAGTCTGGACCCTGCCCACCAATCTCGGCGAAGGCCTGGTTATTCTGACGGCGATCATCTTTGGCATCACCTTGCCGATCCTGCCGGTGCAGATCCTCTGGATCAACATGACTACCGCAGGTTTTCTGGGATTGATGCTGGCCTTTGAACCGAAAGAGCCGGATATTATGCAACGATTGCCGCGCAATCCTGACACCCCCATTCTTACCGGAGAACTGATTACCAGAATTCTCCTTGTCGGCACCCTGCTGCTCATCGGTGCCTTTGGTCTTTATGAGTGGGAACGAGCAACAGGCGCCTCCATAGAAAAAGCGCGAACGGTTGCGGTCAACACCTTTGTCATCATGGAGCTTTTTTATCTTTTCAACTGCCGTTCCATGCGCAAATCAATTTTTCAGCTGGGCATTTTTACCAACATGTGGGTCTTTGGCGGCGTTGCCGTCATGCTGCTTATACAGCTTGTCTACACCTACCTCCCCCTCATGCACCGTTTGTTTCAGAGCGCTGCTATCGGCCTTGATTCCTGGGCACGGATTATCCTTGCCGGGCTTGTAGCTTTTTTAATAGTTGAATTGGAAAAGAAATTGCACCGCCAATAATCTTCACCAAGTTCGGTAAATGGGGCACCATATGAGTCCAATAATCATCAATATTTTCATTATCCTGGCAGGTTTTGTCTGCCTGGTCCTCGGCGCCGAAGGGCTGGTTCGCGGTGGACGTTCCATCGGTTTGCGACTGGGTCTTACTCCGCTGTTTATCGGCCTGACAATTGTTGCCTGCGGTACCAGCGCGCCTGAACTGGTCGTCAGCATCAGTGCGGCATTACAGGGCAAAGCCGATATCAGTGTCGCTAATGTCGTCGGCTCGAATATTTTCAATATTGCTTTTATACTGGGCATCACCGCGTTGATTGCACCGATCAGGGTATCACTGGCGGTGATCAAGACCGACATCCCCATCATGATCCTTGTTACCATGGTCGCTTTCTGGTTGCTCATGGGGATCACCATCAGTAGGATGGCCGGACTTTTTCTGGCTGCCGGCCTTTGTTGCTATATCGCTCTGACCTACTTTATGACCATCAGGGTAAAAAGCGCCAGCCTCAGTCCCCACAATGAGGTGGAACAAGCCTTGGCGGGATCCTGGCTAAAAGACATCGCCTTCATCTGCATGGGCATAGCCTTGATGGTCCTGGGTTCAAAACTGCTGGTTGATGCCGTATCGCTGATCGCCCGTCTTATTGGGGTCAGTGAAGCAGTTATCGGCCTCACAGTCGTTGCAACCGGCACCAGCCTACCGGAACTTGCCACTTCAATCGTTGCCGCCTTAAGACGACAACCGGACATCGCAATCGGCAATATAGTCGGCTCCAACATCTTCAATATCCTTGGTATTCTTGGCGTTTCCTCGCTTATTGTTCCGCTCACCGCACCAGGTATCAGCAGCGTTGATTTGGGTGTAATGCTGCTCGCGGCAGTTACGCTTCTACCTATGGCCTGGACAGGAATGATACTGCAGCGCTGGGAAGGCGCCCTCCTGCTCAGCGGATATGGCCTGTACCTCTGGTGGTTGTGGCCGACTTTCTGAGCTTTCTTGCCCTACGCCTCGCAGCTACGGCAAACTTTGTTCGTGAAAAATGCGGGTTAATGGTTTTGGTACCATCCGGGCGAATCAAACTACGTCTTTGTTCTCTCAATACAGTGTTGTAGCCCCTTGTAGAGTGAAACGAAGAACGTCCCAAAAAATTACGATTTTGCATTAAGAAATTGGTTGCTGCGGATTGGAGTGAGTCCATCAAAAAGTATGTGAGGTAAAGAGAGTAACCAAAGGTTGGAATAGAAGTGGTGGGCGATTGCCAAGAGAAAGTAAGGAGAATCGGTCAAGCCGTAAACCAGCACGATAGCCTTGCCGGTTGATTCTTTATACTCCATTTTTTACTTCCCCAGATACCGATACAGAGTAGGCTTTGTAATATCGAAGGTTGCGCAGATTTCACTCAATCTATAGTCCTTACTCTTGTACATCGTTTTAAGGGGCGGCCGCCTTTTTTCTCGTTGAGCTTTTCCTTCCGCCCACCAAAGCGACCCCTGGCCCTGGCAGATTCTAGCCCTGCCCCGGTCCAACCGGTCGATCTTCCAGACAACTCAACTGTCTCCCGGTCGGACATATTCGAAAGCCTCGGTCAGTCCTACCCGGTCGGCCCTGGCCCCTGAAACTTTGTCGGAAAAGAACTTTTCACAACCGGCTTCTTTCAACGCGTCAAGCTGTAGGTCCTGGTTCTGATCCTGGGTACTGATTCGGGTATATCCACCCTTCATTATTCTTGTTTTCATTCAAAAGCAAGATCCGGCGAAACAAAAATGTCAACAGGGTGGCGCTTGCCGTTGTTACGGCAGTTCTGTTGGCGACGAATGTTATTTAATCTGCAAAAAAAATCTTTCGATCCGATAGCTTTGATTAATTGCTTCGAGTTACATCCTGCCGTTCTGTAGTACCCGTAGCGAATAGCATCTCATGATGCTAAAAGTTAGTAGAAATCCGATTAATGCTCCAACCAATACATCCAAGGGAAAATGTACCCCTAAGTAAATTCGCGAATATCCCACAAAAAACGCTGGAATGAGAGCCACCCAGTAAATACTCCCGAAAAGGCCAATAAGCAATCCGGCTGCAGAAAAGGCTGCATTGGTATGTCCGGAGGGAAAGGAACGCCCTATAGGAGTTGATCCTAATATATGAATATCTACGTGTGAAATATTGACGCCCAAGGATTCCCGTTGCGGGAAAATGTCGTTTTCTACCGGATTAAAATAGGCAAGAGGTCTTGATCGATGCACTGCTTTTTTAATAGATAGATTTATAAATGCGCATGATAACATGGTTATTATGGCGATCAGGAGCGTAATCCCATAGCGCTTTTTGTTTGGTATTTTAAACCAGAGAGTAGTGAGAAGGATTGGAAGTAAGATCCAACCGTTTCCCAAATAGGTGATAAGCGAGAAGAAGAGATCGAAGGCGGAGGTGTGGAAAGAGTTCAGAAAGATGAAGAGATGGCGGTCAAAATAGAGGATATCTTGGAACATAAGTATTTTCTCGCGAGGGGTCTCTTTTTTGTATTGTAGAGTTACTTGTCGATGATCTGTTTTTTATCTATTTGGGTACATATAGCTCGTCTTCCGAGCCACATCACGCCTAAAAGATCGATACCCCCTGCCCATAATCTGCCCCAGGTCCCGTACTTGGATCGACCAAATGAGCGCTCTCGATGGTTTACTGGTAGCGAAATGACTTGGCCACCGGCTTGAAGCACTAAAGCCGGAAGGAAGCGATGCATATGATCGAACGCCGGAAGTCTCAAAAACAGATCTTTCGAAAAGGCTTTTATACCGCAGCCGCTATCGGGTGTGGAATCATTAAGTACGGCACGTCGTACGGCATTGGCAATGCGGGATGAAAATCGTCGCCAATAAGAATCCTGTCGATTCACGCGATATCCATTGACTAAAAGAGATTTTCCCTGGTTCTCATATTTACTGAAATATTCGATGAACTTTTCTATATCGCCTGGGTCGTTTTGGCCGTCGCCGTCAAGCGTGACAATAAGCGGATATTGTGCACTTTGAACCCCAACACATAAAGCGGTACTCTGGCCGTGTCGTCTCTGTAGCCTGACAACTTCCAGATTCCAGTATTTTGCCTTACATTCACTTAGTATCGTATTGGTTTGATCAGAAGAACAGTCATCAACATATATTATCTGATAGTCATGGGTATCCGACACTTCCTGCAGTATTTCGACCAACAATGGAGTAATATTTTTCTCTTCATTGTGAACAGGTATAACAATAGAAAATTGCATAAAATGACCCCGTGAGAGCAGAATTGTCTCAAAAACGCGTTGTTGTAGTACGTACGCAGTTGATGCCTTATGTATGACAACGGCCATCATACAAAAAAAAGATGAAGGATTAATGAAGACTTCAGCTAAAAGAAGTGAGACTTATCAAATAGAATTCTCACGAGGCGGAAATGAGGTCATGAAAAATCGATAATAAATTTCTTTGGAATACATGCGCTATACACCAGAGTAGACATCAAATTGCCTTTCGATTAAGCGGATCTCTCATCTCAACTCTCGATCACGTATCCAGATATCGAACTGGCCTTTTCTCAACATTCTCATGACTTCTAATCCTTTAATCGTAACACAGGTCGTCTTCATAGATTTGAAGCCTAAAGTAGGTTTGATCAGGCGTTTCAATTTGCCATACCCTCTGTTTAACCTCGTACCCTGAGCTCACACATTTTTGATATTAAAAAAGGCTTCCTGCAGCTGATCCGAATCCCAATTTTTGATACCGTTTTACTTGGCCCGGGTTTGTTGCCGGCGATTGTTTTGATACCACTCTTTTTTTGATTCTGACCGGGTCCGGCCAAATATATGTAAGAAATATGCCAAATATCATTGTTATCTGGGTGAGCAACGGCCCGCAATGATAAGCGCAGAGTGGTTGTCTCCTTCTCGAACGATTTATTGGGTCTTCATTTGACGAAGTAACCAGACACTCTCCACATCCCATCTTTGTCCATCTGAGGAGTGACTGTCTCAATTCCTGTTTTTTTGTTCTCAAATGAGCTCAGGAATTGGATTATAAAAGATTGCCCATCGGTGCTCCTGGGAGAGACGTTGTGTCTGTGGCACTTTTCACTTTTTTTGATTCTAATTCCATTCAGACTGGGAAAGCTTGCTAAGCCTTGAGAAAAACAGCAATTGCTGCGTACAGTGTATCGCACTCTTCCTGCACCAAGTCCTCCAAATTGAGGAAGGCGTGTATCATATCTTTAAAATGGAGGTTTTCGGCCTTGAATCCACCAGCTTGCAACTTTGCGACATAGGCCAGGGCCTCATCACGAAGCGGGCAAAATTCTGCCGTAATAACAAGTGATTCAGGCATTCTTCCGGCCAAGTCCATATAGAGAGGTGAAGTCTGCTTCCGGTCTACGCCCTTTTTGAAGTAGTTATTGAAAAACCACACGATCTTTTCCCGTTCGAGCAGGTACCCTTTACCGTTCAGCTGCATTGATGCTGAGTTCATCGTATAGTCAAGACTTGGATAAATGAGTATCTGCCGCCTGATCGCAACCTCTTCGTCATTTCGGCAAAGACTCGCCACCGTTGCCGTTATTGCCCCACCGCCGCTGTCACCCCCTATGGAAAGACTTCGGCGATGGCATAGCTGTCTTGCCTCAAGAACCTTCCACAAATTCTTTACTACGGTGACAGCATCAATAATACCGGCAGGATAACGACACTCCGGCGCCAGTCTGTAGTCAACGGAAATGACAATATGCTCTGTTTCCCGGGCAAGCCTCCTGCAGATAGGATCATAAACGGTAATGCTGCCAGCCATATGGCCGCCACCATGAAAATAGACCAAGACCGGCAGACAACGCTCGGGGTCCGGATGATATATTCTGACAGGAACGTCAAACTCTTTCCCCTCAACCAGATCATCCTGGACCCATTTAATAGCTGTCTTCCTCTTTACCCATGTCCAGGTCATACCGGCAAGACCTTCCCTTGCATTGGTTGGTGTCGCCTTAAATCCCGTTTCCTCAAGCTGCTCGACGAGCTTGTTACATGCTTCCAGCCAATGTGCGAGTTTTACTGAAATCTGACGCATCGATTGCTCCTTAAGACAGAGGTTGAAAGAAACCATCCCGTATACATGGAGAACATGCACAACCGCTCCGCGGAAAAAACAGCCTCCATCTTCTTCACCGAAAAACCTTTTTTTCTGTTTTCAATCAATCCCCTATCCAGTCAAAACCACTGACTTCCATTTTCGGTACAATATTTCTTATACGATAACCATCGTAGCCACCGGCCAACAGCAAAAAGATATTGTTATGAAAACAGCTTACCAAAACACTTTTGCCAACGACCATTCTGTGCAACGAGTAGCTCCCGAAACCCAAAATGCCTATCTCCAGATTGTAAAAGGTCTTACCGCGTCCTTCCAGCGACCTGCGGAGCAACTCTCCAACGACCAGAGTCAAGACTATCTTCTTTTTTGCATCCAAGAAAAGGAACTGGCCTGGGCGTCTTGTAATTTGAGGATTACTGCCGGGCATTGCTGTTGTTGGTTTTCCCCAAGCTGAAATGCACAGTTTGGGGGCATTATGCAAAAACACCCTATCAGGAGAGTGAAAATGATATATAAAATATATCCCGGGACAAATATAAAAATAGTGAAGATTAGTGATTGACAAGAAGTTATTAGTCCGTGTATAGTCGGCGCCTCATCGCGGCATTCGTACCGCGGGGTTTTCGGAGTAACGGAAGCCTGAGCACGATCCTTGAAAACTGAATAACAACAAACAAACAAGC
>RCMY010004428.1_pt1 | contig 12150 bp, 7 predicted proteins | sample 2041341 | NCBI WGS metagenome assembly RCMY01 (sample SAMN09708234, study PRJNA481090) | Marine sediment metagenome, whole genome shotgun sequencing project.
GAAAACTTCAAAAATCGTACGTATCGAATCTTATTACCCTATACGAGCCCGGCGAGGCCGTCGGTATGGTCGAAGGCATCTTGGCCAAACTTTCGGAAGGCTATACGGTTAACACCGATGTTCGCTCATTGGCTTTGGACAATCTTTTGACCCTGCAAGGTAAAATTAAGCGCACCCTTCCCGTTATGACCGATCGTTTGACCATTGCACACCTGAACTATCTCAAAAGGGAAATTGCTACCGTCGTCGGCGAAACCAAAGATGTCGATCCGCTGTTTATTCCGTTTCGAAGGGATGTTTCTATCAAGGAAAGTGGAGGTGAGTAAGATGTTGGCGGTTACAGTTGCGGTCGGCAGTATTTTCCTCTTATCCGACAATATCTTCCAATTTCAGTTTTCCAATCGCTCAAATGGTCGTCAAAAACTACCGCTATGTTTCTTCAGCGTAGGCAATTATTATGGCGGACTAAGGGTGTTAGTGCTATATCACACCAAAACCTACCCCATATCAAATTCTAAAATGAATTTTTGGTGATTATATTCACCGAAAGTATGACTTTTGGTGAATGCAATTACTAAAATGCCAGTAATGTCATTGGAAAAAAGGAATATGACGCAAAACCCCATAACGTTTTTGATTAGAAAAAACGTCCGCCCTACCGCCATGCGAATTCTGATTTATAAATATATGTCCGAAAAGAATATCGCAGTCGCCCTGACAGATATCGAAAACGCATTCACAAAGGCTGAAAGAACCACCTTATACAGAACCGTAAAGAAATTCGAGGAAAACGGAATCGTACATCAAATAGAAGATGGAACGGGAATTGCAAAATATGCGCTTTGCGAACCGGGCTGCAATTGCGAACTCGACCAAGACCTGCACCTGCACTTTCATTGCAACCATTGTGATGAAACTGTCTGTTTGACCGAGCACAAAATTCCCCATATCAACTTACCGAAAGGCTACATCGCCGAAGATGCCAATTTGATAATGAAAGGTATTTGTGAGAAATGTAGCGGACAATAAATGCACTTCCACTGCATTGCTTCTCTGGTGATATTTGCCGTGAACTGTAAAAATCAAGTAGTGATACTGTTTTTATAGATAAAAATAAAAACCTCAAAACTTGGATTCAGGGATACTATGAAAAAGAAAAAAGTAAATCTAAGGGACATCGATACCGAAGCACATTCGGGCGAGCATAGCCACGATGATGGCCATAACCATAGCAGTCCGGAAAAAGTCTCGAATTTTAGAACCTATATCCCCGCGATTTTCAGTTTTGTGCTGTTGTTGGCGGGTATCGCCTTCGACTATTTCGAAACCTTCCCCTTTTTTAAAGGATGGGTGCGCCTTGTTTGGTATGGCGTCGCCTACCTTCCTGTGGGGCTTCCTGTTATGAAAGAAGGATGGGAAAGCATCAAAAACGGGGATTTCTTCACAGAGTTCCTGCTGATGTCCATCGCCACTTTGGGTGCTTTTGCGCTAAAGGAATATCCAGAAGGTGTTGCCGTGATGCTATTTTATACGGTTGGGGAACTGTTTCAGGCCGCAGCTGTCGCAAGGTCGAAGAACAACATTAAGGCATTGTTAGACGTTCGCCCCAATGAAGCTTTGGTGTATCGTGATTCCGATTTTATTTCCGTGAATCCGGAATCCGTTGAAATTGGTGAGAAAATCCAGGTTCGCGTCGGGGAGAAAATTCCTTTGGATGGAACGCTGATCTCCCCAAAAGCATCCTTGAATACTGCGGCCCTTACCGGCGAAAGCAAACCGGACTCCGTTGCAAAAGACGAAAAAGTATTCGCGGGAAGCATTAATCTCAACGAGGTCATCGAAATTGAATCAACGGCGGAGTTCAAGGACAGTTCCATTGCGCGCATCTTAGATCTGGTGCAAAATGCCACCGCCCGAAAATCGAAGACCGAACTCTTTATCCGAAAGTTTGCGCGCATCTACACGCCTATTGTGGTGTTCTTGGCCATCGGTCTTACCCTTCTCCCCTACTTTTTTGTTGACGATTATGTTTTCGGAGATTGGCTGTATCGTGCCTTGGTATTCTTGGTCATATCGTGCCCCTGTGCGTTGGTCATCTCCATTCCACTGGGCTATTTCGGAGGATTAGGAGCTGCCTCTCGAAACGGCATTCTGTTCAAGGGAGCTTCTTTTCTCGATGCGATTACCAAAGTGAATACGGTGGTGATGGATAAAACGGGAACGGTTACCAAAGGCGTTTTTAAGATCAAGGATATCAAATCCAATACCCTTGAAGAGCCGGAGTTTATGAAATATCTGATGGCGATGGAAGAACAGTCTACCCACCCCATCGCAAAAGCTATCTTAGAATATAAAGCGGATGGTTCGGATTTCGAAGCTACCGAAGTAGCCGAAATTGCGGGAAAAGGTTTAAAAGGAAGGGTCGGCGGAAAAACGGTTCTTGTCGGGAATAAAGCTCTGATGGTTTCTCAGGGAATCGAAGTCCCTGCGGAAACTGACCGTATTGTTGAATCCATTGTCATGGTCGGCCTCGACGGAAAATTTGCGGGTTTCGTAACCATCGCCGATGAACTGAAGGATGATGCCCACCTTGCTATTGAGCAAATCCGAAAAGCGGGGATATCAGAAATCATCATGCTATCGGGCGATAAGGATTCCATCACCCAAGTGGTCGCCAAGGAACTCGGCATTGATAAAGCAAAAGGCGGCTTGCTCCCGGAGGATAAGCTGAATGAAGTCGAACAACTTAAGAGTCAAGCGGACACCAAGGTTGCTTTTATCGGCGACGGCATCAACGATGCGCCCGTACTTGCGGCAAGCGATGTAGGTATCGCCATGGGCGGTCTAGGAAGCGATGTAGCCATCGAAACGGCGGATGTCATTATCCAGACCGATCAGCCGAGCAAAATTGCAAGGGCCATTAAAATCGGCCGTTCTACCCGGCATATCGTTTGGCAGAATATTGCGTTGGCATTCGGGGTCAAGGCCTTTGTGCTGATTTTAGGTGCAGGAGGCTTGGCCACCATGTGGGAAGCAGTATTCGCCGATGTGGGGGTTGCGATGTTGGCTATTTTAAATGCGGTACGGTTGCAGAAGATGAAGTGGGATTAATCACAACTGCACCTCGTGCACATTGGTAAAAGAATCTTTCTTCAAAGACACCAATTTCTTACTCATTTCCCCAATTCGGTCGGGAAACTTTTCGGCAAGGTTTTCCTGCTCCCCGGGATCGTTCTTTAGGTTATACAGCTGTGGCTGCATTCGAAATCCCGTGTCGATCTTAGGACCCCATGGCACTTGTTTGGGCCCATCGAGCGGTTCGATGTATTTCCACTCCCCTTCGATCAGTCCCAAGGCGCCCATAAAGCTTTCCTGTACCAGTGAAGTTCTGCCTACCTGCGCGTCGCCAGATAACACATCCAATCGATTTTGGCTATCGATTACATCGGCGGGGGCTTTATCGGCACCTGCCAAGCTGCCAAGGGAAGCCAAAAAATCTACTTGGCTGAACATCGCATTAGAAACACTGCCCTTGCCCTTGCCGTCAGGCCATCGTACAATCAAGGGAATCTTAGTGCCGCCTTCAAGCGCACTATACTTACCGCCACGCAAGTCGCCTGCGGGCTTGTGATCTCCTAGAAGTTCCCTTGCTTGGTCGTGATAGCCATCATCTACGACCGGGCCGTTATCGCTGGAAAAGATGACCACGGTATTATCCAACATATCCTGTTTCTTCAGAATATCCATAATTTGACCTACCGTCCAGTCCATCTGTAGAATTACGTCGCCTCTTGGGCCCATTCCGCTTTTACCCTGAAACATCTTGTTGGCGATTCTGGGTACGTGAATATCGTGGGTGGAAAGGAAAAGGAAAAAGGGTTCGTCCTTGATCGACTGGATAAAGCTTTCGGATTTCTTCACCAACTCCGGGGCAATGGTTTCATCGTCCCAAAGAGCGGCTTTTCCCCCATCCATATAACCGATACGGGAGATGCCGTTTACGATCGTATTGTTGTGGCCTTGGGAAGGTTTCATTTTCAAGAGTTCGGGATTTTCTTTTCCCGTAGGCCAATCGCCGACCTTCTCGTTATAATTTACACGGATGGGATCTTCGGGGTCTAAATTGACGATATGATGGTCTTCGACAAAAACACAGGGCACACGGTCACCGGTCGCGGGAATGATATAGGAATAATCGAACCCAATTTCCAAAGGGCCGGGCGCTATCTTTCCGTTCCAATCGGGACCATTTTCTCCACCTAACCCCAGATGCCATTTGCCGACGATGCCAGTTCGATAGCCCGCTGAATTCAAAATTGATGGCAAGGTATTCGCTTTGGTATCGATCAACAGCGACTCGTCGCCTTTGGCCACCCCGGTGCCTTTTCTTCGCCAGGCATAGTTGCCCGTCAGTACCGAGTAGCGCGAGGGTGTACAGGTTGCAGCGGTCGCATAGGCATTGCGGAACAAAATACCGTCTGCGGCCAAGGCATCCAGATGCGGGGTTTGAATACTTTTTGCCCCATAGGGACTAATATCCCCATAGCCCAGATCATCGGTATAGATGAGGACAATGTTGGGTTGTTTGCGTTCCACCGCCATGGTATCTGCAGTTTCTTGATTTTCCTTTGTGTTATCCTTACATCCTATTGCGGCAATCGCGAATAAGATGATTAGTGTCTGCGGAAATTTTATTCGGAACATAAATCTATATTTTAAATTCATTGTTGTTGTTTTTAATAGGATTTATCGAACAGCTCACTCGATGACATCGTACTATTTGTCGGTAATATCAATTTTCTTAAAAATTCAGTGTCACCGGTTTTTTGACACCCATTCAGCAATTTTTGGGGTCAGGTTAGTATTATCCGTAATGCTCAATGCCTTAGCTTGGTGTTGGTAGGTCGTGATTAGGAGGATGTTGGGCCTGTCTGCGTCATCACCTGATTTTGGGCTTTGGCCTATTGCAACGGTTGAAAACAGAAAAATTGCTATTGACCATTTAATTTTTGACCGACCGAATTTTCCGTTCATTAGTTCATTTTTTTCACTTCGAATACTTCCCGAAATCCATGCTGGCATTCTAAGCGGATTATCGTTTCGCCATCAACATTGTTAAGCGATTGTACCTCTACTCCTCCCTTCAATTTCCAATCTCCCTTTAAAGTTACAAACAGTTCAACAGGCTGACTATAGTTGTCAAAACCATTTTTTTTCTTATCGTTCTCCGGAAAATTCAGGTCGGGCTGAACCGCACTGATTGTTATGGAATCTGGAGAATCCTTTTTTAGCATGATAATCGACGGGGCGGATACGGCTTCTAGCATATCTGTACCTTTATAGCTATCGGAATCAAATATAACATACCCCGTGGTTGAGGTCGGTTTGTCGGATACAATATGCGCCACAGCATCCGCTCTTTGAATTTTATAGGAAGTATCCTTGGCTATTCTTTTTTTGAAGGATTTTTGTTCCTTCTCGGATAAAAAAGGATAGATCACATATTGGTAGGATGCTTTTTTAGGCGCCGGGCCGTGGTCGATCCAAGCGGTTGCAAAATCACCTTTCGTCGCCTTGGCTCCTTCCCCTCTGGCCTGCATTTCGCCCGTTCGTTTCGAGTATTTGTTGTGATAGGAATCTTGTTGCTTACGCTGTGCGTGGATGGGGTTTGCCGATAACATATGATAACCATTTCCGTAGGGGTCTACTATCCAACTTCCGGTATCCGAAGAAAATGGTAAGCCTTCCACTAAACCTTGGCCATCCATATACATGGGCATTTCCGGATTTTTTAAGAAGGTCTGGAAAAGATTGGTCTGTACGGGATGTTCTTTATCGACACTTGAGATATCCGTGCCGATACAGATCAATTTATCTCCGAAAGAAAAAACTGATTTTTTCGCCTGCAATTTTTCGGGGAAGCTTACGCTACGGTCGCTGATAAGCCCATCGGCATTCATTCCCTTGCTATCGTTCAGGACCATTCCGAAAACCCCGTTATCTCCCAATTTTGCCGCCCCGGCAAAAGATTCCTCAGAAAGGAACATCAAAAGCGATTTTTCCGTTTCAAGCTCCTTCAAAGACAGATATACTATGGTCGCCCCAGGATACCGGTTCCAGTCCCAGCCTTCCTGTACGAATCCGCTTCCCTTCTCTCCTTTCGAATTTAGTAGTTGAACAGTGCCGTTGGCCGGATAACGGCCATATCGGTTCGTGGAGGAATAGATCTCGGATGACCAAACGTATTTGCTGTATCCCTTGATGATGGCCGCCCAATCCGCATGCCTTTGAATGGCGGTGGCGGCATAGGGCAAGGTCCGGTAACCGGGCATTTGTTGTTCTTTGATGCCTTTATCCTTAAATAGTTTGTGGTCAAGGCTGTCCTTTTGGCCCCAAAGCCGCAGGTAGGCCGCTGCTACCTCTTTATCCATTTTTGAGGTGCCTTCCGGATTTCCCGAAAAGACCATTTGCAGGTATGGATTTTCAAGGGATTCAATGTTATTCCCTTGGTGCGATTCCAACGGATGCCGGCCGGCATTTCCGAAGCCCCAATCGTACAACTGGCTGTATTCCGCAGTCGTCAACAGCGCGTTTTTAAAGTTCCGGTGTCCCGCTTCCCCAATGCGGAAATCCGTTCCCGAGAGGATATGGAAAATTCCCGGTACTTTTTGAAAGGCTCCGATTCCGTAGGCGGGATAATGCCCGTTATGGTGCCAAGAAGTGCCGTCGGGCTTGAAGCCCCATTCCTCGTCCTGTTGGGCCAAAATAATCGAAAGATAATTGGAATATGCCTTAAGAAAAGCCCCTTGCTTTTCCTTGCTTTCGGACAGAAAGATGACCATCAGATGGTAATAGGCCTGCGTGTTCAGGTAGTCGATGTTTACGTGAAAGTTTTCGGCATCGTCCAGTACCATCCCCAGATTGTTCAGCCATTGCAGGCTCTCCCCGATTTCCGACAACAGTTCCGCGTTCTTCAATGTTTCGCGCATCATATAAAACGCCTCGGTCAGATGCGTTGTGGCATACCCGACGTGGTGGCGGGTGCCGCCCGAAATCCCTTTTTGCCAGCCTTGGTCCAGAAAATAACGGGACGCTGTAACAAAAGCCCGTTCCAGTTCTTCCTTTTCCGCATTGTCGGTGGTTACTGCAAAGGCCTGTGCCATGTTTTTTAACTTTCGTCCGAACGTTTTGATATCGTTTTGGTTTCCAGAACCCTGTTGCAGGGAATCAAAATAGACCTCATCGGAGTTATAGGTCAATGGAGGGCCTAGGATTATATCATCCTTTTGAAAAATATGCAGAGAGGCGTAGTCGGATTCTGCTTCCTGAAATGTCGTTTTACCGCTTTTAGAAAGTACTTCTTCATTTAACCGGTCTTGTACCAATTTCAGATCTTTTTCTTCGGATGGATTACGTAAAGTTGTCTCTACCTCTTCCAGTCGCTTTAGATTTTCTATCATAGGCATCCAATGGTCGATGCTACGGTCTTGTTCCGTTTTAATGAACGGCACCATCAGATCGGGATAGGGATAGCGGTTATCCATATACTGCGAAAAGACGATGTCGTCGAAGAATAACTTTCCCTTTTCGACATCTGAACTTACCTTGAAATAATCGTAATCGACCTCGGCCATTTTCTGTGGCGGATTTCCCTGCATCTCATAAAACGGTACCCTAATCGTACGCCACCCATCAAATTGGAGTGGAATGCTAAACCAAACTTGGTCCTCGCCGTTTTTTTGATACGTAATCTTGACCGTTCCCTGTTGAGGCATTTCATTATAAACAGAAAGTACAAGTGTGGGGCTGCTAGGAAAAATATCTTCGTAGACCAGCATCTTTGGATCACGTTCCAGTATTTTAAAGTTGGAGGTGCCGAAAGAGTTTTCGGCGCCGTTCCATTGCCACTCCAAGGCAGAGCTGCCGAATCTGTGATGTGCTTGGCTTACCGATAATTGATTATTTTCGGATTTATCGTACTGTTTCAGAACCTGTTCTTGCTCGAAGGATTCTACGGCAGGGATGTTGTTTTGTTGTGCGTTGCCGGTAGCAGCAAGAAACAAAAACCCTAATAAAAGAAAGGTGATTTTCTGAAAATTGCTTTTTACGGATGAAGTTTGTGCAGTATTGGGTAAGTAAAAGGCCAAGGATACGTGAGCAAGTATGCGGTTCAATCCCCGCCCGTACCGTTCGGGCGAGTCCTCGTCGGCAAAGCCGCCACCCCTCTTGATACTTCGACTAAGCTCAGCACAGTGTCTCCAGAGGGGAGCCTTTAAAATTGTCCAAATCAAGCTATTGATATATTCATCCATTCGCCAATAAAAATCTTTCATTTATAATCTTTTATTTAACCATACTATTACCTTACTGGCTTGACGATTCAAGAGACTCATACTTCTCCAACCAAGGATCTTTCTTCAACCCCAAAGCTTCCAAAAGTTCTCCATGCAGTTTTTGTTCGATTTCGGAATCCGAATCTGCCATATTGTTCATTTGATAGGGGTCGTTGACATTGTCATAGAGAAATTCGCGTATTTGTCCAGTATCATCGATGGTAATCACATAGGTGTTTTCAGCAGTGCGGATACCGCGGTGTCCTGATTCGGGCTTGCCTTCCTCTATGTAATAATAGAGCGCATATACAGGATTTTCACCCTCCCCGGTCAGTAATTGGGAAGATAAATCCTTCCCGTCGAGATCAGTGGGCATTCCTTCCGTAGCACCCATCATATTCAATAACGTGGGCATGATATCTGGCGTTCCCAATAGGATATCGCTTTTTTGCCCCGCCTTGATCTTTTCTGGCCATCGGACGATAAAGGGGACATTGACTGATTCCTCGAACCAGACATTTTTGGACATCAAACCATGACTGCCCATCATCTCCCCATGGTCCGAAGATATTACCACGATGGTGTTCTTATCTAGACCCTGTTCTTTCAAAGCTTTTAAAACTCTTCCGATCTGCTCGTCTACTCCGGTAACCATGGCAAAATGATTACGCACATGTTCTTTGGCCAAATTAGTCCGGCCCCGCGTAGCCCCGTTATGGAACGCAAGGTTTTTTGCCTCGGTTTCCAGGTCAACATTATCTCGGACTAAAAGTTCTTCCAAGGTTTTGTTCTTATAATGTTCCAAATATTTTTCAGGTACATATTGATAGGGAGGATGTGGTGGATTGACGGACCAAAACAGCGCAAAGGGCTTTTTATCGGTACGCAAGGTGTCGTTTTGATTTTTGATGTAGTCGATAATAACGTCCGCCTCGTGTTTCGGCGACCATTCATTGACATGTTTCAATTCGTCTTCCTTCGCGTCGTTTACCCAATAATGTGGGTTGTTGTGCTCGTCAAACGTACCGTATGCGTACCAAAAATTGAAGCCATGCCGGTCTTCTTTGGGTGTATACGCATCCCAAATAACGGAATCTTTGCCCGCTATGGGCAGTGGCGATGTTAGATGCAATTTTCCTACGTAGCCTGCATCATATCCATTTTTAACCAGTACATCCGAAAAACTGACATCATACCTTTGCCAAGAATTGTTGAATTTGTAGCGGTTGGAATTGGCGTTCGTCAAAACGGAATTGTTGTAGGGTACTTTTCCAGTCATCAACATGGCCCGACTAGGGCTGCAGAGCGGAAAATTGGCTATGGCGTTGGATAATAGGATGCCCTCCTTGGCCAACTGATCTAGGTTCGGGGTGTATACCGGATCTTCTCCGTTGATTCCTATCGCGGCGTTCCGTAGTTGGTCAGGGAAAATATAGAGAAGACTGGGCTTTTCGGATTTGATTTCCGCAGCCGTTTTTTCCTTCGGATAATCCTTGCAAGAAACCAAGAAGGTAATTGCGACTGCCAAAAGAAAAAATCCATCCCGTATCTTTGAAAAGTCCATATCCTATTATTCCATATTCATCTTCTTTAACCTATCCAAAGCCTCGATATAATAATAATCCGCATAGATCAAGGCCACATCGATTTCATGGCCCAGAGATTTTGCGCCGGTGGAATGCAATAAAAATGCATCGGCCTTTCCTACTCCTGAGTAGGCAGGTGAACTTAGTGATTCCAACATTTTTAAGGCTGCATCGTAATAGCGTTTTTGAGTTTTTTCATCTTCTACATAGGTACTCAATTCCAGCAGTCCGGAGGCTACCACAGCCGCCGCCGAAGCATCACGGTCATCATCCTTAGTGGTGTCAATGTCGAAATCCCAATGGGGAATGAAATCCTCGGGGAGGAGCTCTAAATACTTATCCGTTATCTTTTGGGCGAAATCCAGGAACTTTTTATCCTTGGTCTCCCTGTACATCATTGTATAGCCGTAAACGCCCCAGGCCTGGCCCCTTGACCAACGACTGTCGTCGTTCAGGCCTTGTTTGGTGTGCCGGTTTAAAACCTTTCCAGTAAGGGAATCATACTCGATAACGTGCCATGAAGTGCCGTCTTCCCGAAAGTGGTTTTCCATGGTCGTCTCCGCATGCTTTATGGCAATATCTCTAAATGCAGGTTCTCCACCATGGTCCGCTGCCCAGAGCAAGAGTTCGAGGTTCAGCATATTGTCGATAATTGTAATATGTTGTTTCCAGCGGGGATGCATTTTGTTGGACCAAGATCTAATGGTGCCCACTTTAGGGTTAAAACGGGTCGCCAAAGATGCTGCGGAGGTCAAGAGAATGTCCTTGTACCCTTTCATGCCGCCCAGTTCGTAACCCAGTCCGTAGGCCGGGAACATCATAAAACCGATATCATGGTGTTCGGTGATGGTCTTGAAATCTTCAAAGACCTCTGTTCTTTTTATAGCTTCTTTCTTCCATTTTTCATCCTTGGTCAGGTCGTACATGTACCAAAGTATCCCAGGATAGAATCCAGAGGTCCATACCAATCGTCCGTTATCAATTTCCTTCCATTCCGTTTCACCGGTCTCTATCAACCTGGGGTGTTTGGTCAGATCGGTCAATTTCGGTACCGATATTTCCAATTGGTGTTCACAGTCGTTGATGGCCTGATCCAGATTGAAATCAGTATCCTCGACATTTGCTGCTTGTGATGTTTCTGGCGTGTTTTCTTTTTTTTGGTCTTTACAACTTGCCAGGCAAACAAAAATGGAGAGTAAGAGTAGTCTCATAATAGTGTTGGATTTATATGGATTTAGTTTTAAGCGAAAGTCCAGTTTGAGTGCAGCGTATTTAGTATTGAGGACAAAAAAATAAATATACGGGATTATTTGTTAATCAGGCGTTCAATTTCTAACCTCCCCCAACCCTGATGCCTCAGTGGGATAGAGTACACCTTTTTCCAACCGGAAAATACCCTTAAAAGGATCATCGACCACATCTAAATGTCCGTCGAGATCGGCAAAATGGATGTTAGGGCGGGAAAGGGCGAAATGGAGTCCTGCGGAAATTCCCAAGGCGCATTCGTCGTTACAGCCGATCATGCTTTCAAGACCGGCCGCTTTTGCTACGGAATTGATGTGCATGCCCTCTAAGATTCCACCGACCTTCATCAATTTGATGTTGACCATGTCGATCCGTTCGTTCTGCGCCAGGCGAAATACGTCCCTGAGCGTTTTGATGCTTTCGTCTGCCATTACCGGAATATCGACCTGATCGGTCACCTGCCCAAGGCGCTCTTCTTTTTCCAATTTTGTGGGCTGCTCGAAAATTTCTATGCCGATATGGGCCGTGGCTTTGACAAATGCTACAGAATCGATGACCGAATAGCCTTGGTTGCCATCAAAACGTAGGGCCAAGTGGGGATGTCTTTCATGCAGCCGGGTCATTTTTTCGATGTCCTCGAGAAGGCTGCGGCCTCCTTTTACCTTTACTATGGAAAATCCTTGTCGTACAAACTCATCGGCCTGCCGCAAGGTTTCGTTTACGGGAAGAATTCCGATGGTAATACTTGTAGCGATGCTGGTTCGATAGCCTCCCAAAAATTTGTACAAAGGCACACCGGCCTTTTTTGATAACAGATCGTGCAGGGCCATGTCTACCATGGTCAAAGAGGATGATTTTTTTCCCAAGTTAGTTTTCAATTCCTTCAGGATAAGGGCGTAGGTAAAGGGGTCCTTTCCAATTAAATAGGGCGAAATCACATTTTTGATGGCCTCTTCTACCTCGGCGGGATGCTCGCCCGTAACCGC
>RCMY010004429.1_pt1 | contig 12148 bp, 7 predicted proteins | sample 2041341 | NCBI WGS metagenome assembly RCMY01 (sample SAMN09708234, study PRJNA481090) | Marine sediment metagenome, whole genome shotgun sequencing project.
TAGCGCCAGTGCCTGTAGCGCCAGTGCCTGTAGCGCCAGTGCCTGTAGCGCCAGTGCCTGTAGCGCCAGTGCCCAAAGCGCCGGAAACCAATGCGGTGGGAAGATCAAACGGTGCTTTTGGTCCGGCCTGTTTCGGCGCTGCTGAACTGCAAATCCGCCAGCCGCGCGTAGAGACCGTTTTTGGCGATCAGGCTGTCATGGTCGCCCTGCTCGACAATCCGGCCCTCATCCATCACGATGATCCGGTCAGCTGAGCGCACCGTCGCCAGGCGATGCGCGATGACTATGGTGGTACGATCCTTCATCAAATGGTCGAGCGCATCCTGCACCAGCTTTTCGCTTTCGGCGTCCAGTGCTGATGTGGCTTCGTCGAGCAGCAGGATAGGAGTGTTGCGTAGCAATGCGCGCGCGATCGAGATCCGCTGGCGTTGACCGCCCGACAAACGGGTTCCGGCCTCGCCCATGAAGCTGTCCAGCCCTTCCGGTAGGGCGCGGAGGAATTTCTCGGCGTTAGCGACCCGTGCGGCTTCCCAGATCTCTTCGTCGGTTGCATCCCATTTGCCATACCGCAAATTGTCGCGAGCGGAGGCGGCAAATAATACTGTTTCCTGTGGTACCAGCGCCATGCGTTGCCTGATCTCCGCAGGATCGGCTGAGGGCAGGGCGACGCCATCGATCCGCACCGAACCGCCTTGCGGATCGTAAAAGCGCTGAGCGAGCTGGAATAAAGTAGATTTGCCGGCACCGGATGGCCCTACAACCGCGACGGTTTCGCCAGGTGAAACGGTGAGTGAAAAATTGCCGAGCGCAACGGTGTCCAGGCGGGTGGGATAGGAAAATGTGACATTGTCGAAAGCAATCTGGCCGCGCGAAGGTACGGGCAGGGCGATCGGGTTTTCGGGGGCGGCAATGCCTGGTTTTTCGGATAGCAATTCGGCCAATCGTCCAGCTGCTCCGGCGCCGCGTAGCAGATCGCCATAGACTTCGGTCAGGGCGCCGAATGCGCCCGCAACCAGACCGCCGGTTAGAACGAAGGCTGCAATTGTGCCGCCAGATATTGATCCGTCTGCGACGCCAATGGCGCCTCGCCACATCAGCATTACTATCCCGGTAAAAATCAGACCAATAACGATAGAGGTCATCGCCGCGCGTAGCCGAATGCGTCGTTTGGCGGTATCGAATGTGGCCTCTACCGCTCTGCCAAACCGTTCGTGTTCGCGTTCTTCCTGGCCGAAAGCCTGGACAATTTTCATCGCGCCCAGAGTTTCGGCTACCATCGCCCCGACATCGGCGACCCGGTCCTGGCTGGATCGGGAAACATTGGTCAGCTTCCGACCGATGAAAACAATCGGGAGAATGATTACCGGGATGGCAAGCAACAATCCGGCGGTGAGCGCAGGGGCCAGAGTGAACAGATAGATGATCCCGCCGATACCAATCACGATATTGCGCAATGCTACGGAGACAGTAGTTCCGACGACCTGTTCAATGACGGCCGTGTCGGATGTCATCCGCGAGGAAATTTCAGAGGGCCGGTTTTCTTCGAAAAAGCCGGGAGCGAGGCTGAGCAAATTACGTTGCACGGCCAACCTGATATCGGCAACGACGCGCTCACCGAGCCAGCTGACGAAATAAAAGCGGAAGGCCGTCGCTACCGCAAGTACGGCGACCACTCCCAACAGACCTTGGAAATAGGGTGCAATATCCCCGTTCCCAGCCATAAATCCTTTGTCTATGATAGTCTTAAAGCCCGCGGGGATTGCCAAGGTTGCCATTGCGGCCACAAACAAGGACAGCATCGCAAATATTATTGCCTTGGGATAATTGGCGGCGCGTTCGAACACCATCCGCAAGTTGCCGATTTTCTTGAGCCGGGCTGGAGGGTCATCTTGTGCACTGGAATTGGTTTTATCGTTCATGGCAAAGCGCTTAGCAGCACGTCCTGTTTGTCACAATCACTCGATTGTTAGGTTTGTGTGGGGATGTTCCCATTCAACCAACATGGCGATCAAACCGGAAATACCAAGGGCTGCGCCATTATTGTCGAAATGTGGGTCGGCGCAAAATCGGCGGCATAACGCTAGCCAAACGCCGAGAGATTGTTACAAGCATTAAAGGCTTGGGAACGAGCCAACCCGGACGATTCGTGTAATTTTCGATCAAGGATGCTGCCCCTGTGAATCAGATTGCTTCAAAAGGTCAGCTGCGGATGTCCCTGTTCCGGTGGATATTGTTCATCGTCCCGATCACCGTGCTGCTTGGATTCATGTTCAGCCAATTTGCCAATTCTGGCGAAGAAAACCGCTGGTTCCAGTCATTGGTTAAACCGGCAGCACAACCGCCAGGCTGGGCATTTGGTGCGGCCTGGGCACTGCTTTACGCTATGATGGGCACAGCTTTTGCGATGGTGCTCCATGCCCGCGGTGCGCCGTTGCGCGTCCCGGCAATCATTTTCTACCTCGTGCAATATGCGCTCAATCTATTCTGGCCGATCCTGTTCTTCGGCATGCACCAAGTGGCAGCTGCCTTTTGGTTTCTCGTCGTTATTTTCCTGTTGGCGCTGGCCACGACGGTGGTTTTTGGACGTATCCGCAAAGCCGCAGCCTGGCTGATGGTGCCTTATCTCGCTTGGCTCTGTTTCGCCGCGGTTCTCAATAAGCAGATCGACTGGTTAAATCCTGGCGCGGAAACCCTTGTTGTTCCGGCTGCGCGATCCCAGATATAGGCCATTAGTTTTTTCGGGTCCGATGGGCCAGCGACGGAGTTTTATAAAATGCAAAGCCAGAATCGTTTTTTCGATGATATTTCCAAGGTATTGAACGGCCTTGCCGGCACGGTTGCCGGTGTCGGTCGCGAAGCCGAAGCCAGCGCACGGGAACGTGCCAAGGAATGGTTTGGCGGCATGGACTTTGTATCGCGGGAAGAATTCGAAGCGGTGAAGGAAATGGCGGCCAAGGCACGAGCCGAAGCCGACGCGCTCAAGAAGCGTATCGACGCGCTAGAAAAGGGTAAAGCCGCCCCGGTCAAAAAGCCGGCGGCAAAACCCGCTGCCGCTCGCAAGGCAGCCACGCCCAAACCGGCTGCACGAAAAGCGGCTCCTCCCAAAACAGGCGGCTGATCAACAGCCCTGATCGGCGTTCGTGCGCCGTTCATTATCCACAGCGTTCCCACAAACAATATGGTGGTAGAAGCTTGCTTGCCTTGCCCTGATCCGGCGAGTGGGCCACTACGCTTTCCTGCACAAAGGATCTGGAACCACAATGCTCGACGACCAATGGGAACAGCTTGATCAGGACGAAGCACCACCGGTGGATATGCTGGCGGCTTTTTTCGAGGCGCGTGGCTGGTCGGTCAATCGCGTTGGCGAAGACGAGCTGTCGGTCGAAATCAAAGGCAATTGGACCAGCTACCAGATGCGTGCAATCTGGCGGAACGAGGATCATGTTCTGCAAATTCTGCTTTTGCCCGAAATTCGCGTCCCTGACGACAAGAAACCGGTTATTTACGAGACACTTGGTCTGATAAACGAACAGCTTTGGCTGGGCCATTTCGATCTATGGTCGAACAATAATATTTTGCTATTCCGCCATGCAACCCTGTTGGGTGGCAGCGGCATGTTGGGTCTTGATCAGGCCCAGACAATTGTCGATCTGGCGATTGAAGAGTGGGAACGATTTTATCCGGTTTTCCAGTTCGTCCTGTGGAGCGACAAGAGTCCCCAAGACGCGATCGAACATGCCATGGTCGATACTGTGGGCGAAGCCTGACATCGCGACATCGACTTGGATCGCGCTCAGCCGTTATCCCCGCGCAAGTCAAAAACCATCTTGCGGTCGCTTGCGGGGATCAGGCCTTCCAGAACATGCCAGAAACCGGTTACTGATTCTTGTCCAGCCGACACATAGGCGGACGACAGTTTTTCGCGCAACTGGCGAAATAGCTCCGCTTCCAGCCCAGAACCTTTTTCGGTCAGGCGCAGCAACTTCTGGCGCCGATCGACGATGCCGGGAGAGGTCAGAATGAACTCCCGCTCCTGCAATTCCTTCAAGACCCGGCCTAGCGACTGTTTGGTGATCGCCAGCAACTGGAGCAGTTCACCCACGGTCAGATCGGGCTGCCTAGCAATGAAATACAATGCCCGGTGATGCGCCCGGCCCAAGCCCTGTGTTACGAGTTCCTGATCAATCGAATTGGTCAATCTGGTATAACCGAAATAGAGCAGCTCAATGCCACGGCGGACTTCGTCTTCGCGCAGGAATAGCGGAGAAGCTCCAGGGGATGTGGCAGGGCGAGATACGTCAGTCATGTTGACGTATCTTGACAGGCTGATTAGAGGATTGCAAGATAATTGGATTATGCCACCATCTCTTCCAATAGGCGGCATGTTTCACAGCGAAAGCGGCAGTATATGGCAGATGCGAAAACCCTAGAATTCAACCTGGAGCCCTGCGCTACGCCGGTGCATGCCAGCGAGCGAACCCGATTATTGGAGAATCCGGGTTTCGGTACCTTGTTTACCGATCATATGGCGATGATCCGTTATACCGAAGCCGCAGGATGGCACGAAGCCCAGATCACCAAGCGGGAACCGATATTGATGGATCCCGCATCCTCGGTGCTGCATTATGCCCAGGAAATTTTCGAGGGCATGAAGGCCTATCGTCTGGCCGATGGCACAACCGCATTATTCCGTCCCGAGGAAAATGCGAAGCGGTTCCAGGCCTCTGCCCGGCGTATGGCGATGCCCGAATTGCCGGAGTCGCTTTTCCTCAAATCTGTTGAAGCTCTGGTCGATATCGACCGCGAATGGTTCCCTATGGTCGAGGGTGGCTCGCTCTATCTGCGTCCGTTCATGTTCGCTAGCGAAGTGTTTTTGGGCGTCCGACCTGCCAAGGAATATCTCTATCTGGTGATCGCATCTCCGGCAGGCGGCTATTTCAAGAGCGGTGCTTCGGCAATCAGTATCTGGGTGTCCGAACATTATAGCCGCGCAGCACCGGGCGGGACCGGCGCTGCCAAATGCGGTGGGAATTATGCCGGCAGTCTGATCGCTCAGGCCGAAGCCATCGAGAAAAATTGCGATCAGGTCGTTTTTCTTGATGCGGCGGAGCATAAATGGGTTGAAGAACTCGGCGGCATGAATCTGTTCTTCGTGATGGCCGATGGCACGCTGATCACACCACCATTGAGCGGAACGATTCTTCCGGGCATCACCCGCAATTCGATCATCACGCTCGCCCGCGAAGAAGGTCTGACGGTGGTCGAAGAGCCTTATGCCATCGACCAGTGGCAGGCCGATGCAGCCAGTGGCAAGCTTATCGAAACCTTCGCCTGCGGCACCGCAGCGGTGGTCACGGCGGTCGGTACGGTCCGCTCCAGTGGAGGTGAATTCACCATCGGCGGCGGTGGTCCAGGCCAGTTAACGGAAAAACTGCGGCGCCGGTTGGTCGACATCCAACGCGGGATTGCACCCGATGATCATGGCTGGGTGAAAAAATTGTTCTAAACTTAGATATAACTGCCTCTTGCCCCTTGAGGGCAAACTGGATAATAGGCCCGTTCACCAGCGCGGCCCGGCAACATCCGGTCCTTCGCTATTGGGGTGTCGCCAAGTGGTAAGGCAGCGGCTTTTGATGCCGCCATGCGCAGGTTCGAATCCTGCCACCCCAACCAACTTTTGTATGACCGTTAAGCTCTTGAAAAACCTTTGATTTCTCTGCGAGTCAAAACTCCGTGGCACCCTGCCGTGGCACCCTGTCGTGGTTTCGATTTTGGCACCATGACTCGCGCTCTGATTCGGTTCAAGCCGCCTTGTGTGATTTGGCAAGTTTTCCACTGATCCATCCACATAATTCGCGAGAGATATTGCGGAGGCTTGTTTCGCCAAACGCTTCAATCCATCGGGGTTAGGTCTGAATTGCATGGCCATCGGTGACACCGATGGGTCAGGAGATTATCTGCTTCGAATAAATGCCTCCACATCAAGGGGCCGCTATTCCTGCAACCCGCTAACGTCCAGACAATCGTGATGATGGAGCACAGCTTCCCACCTGCCAGTAGGCATTGCCGTTTTTCACCCAGCATATCCTTCCGACCTGCATTGTCCTGTGTCGTGTCAGCAAGCAGCTTACTCTTCAGGCAAATTCTATGTCCGTTTCGTGCCCTATATTAGCCGTTAGATACGGTTTTTACCGGTTTCAAAACGGACGCTTATGGGGGCCGGGGTCGTAGTCGCTGTGGCGTGCTGGAATTTTAACCTACAGCTGATTAATTACGGTTGCGTCGACGGATTGCGAATAGGAGATCGGTCTTGACTGCTAAGCGAAATTCTTCGTCGGTGCCGGGCCAGACATCGAGAGTGGCTACATCGTCGGCATCGCCAGCATACAGAATCGTATGCTTGGCCGATTCGAGTGCGTTGGCTGACGGTTGCGTTGCGAGCCAGCTGCGTAGTTCGGCGCAGAGGTTGGCCCAGGAAACGTCCGCTTTGCGCAAATCGTCGATCTTATGTTCAATCCAGGCCGAATGCGGGTGCTCCAGGGTTTCATCGAGTGCATAGCGAAGAGTCTCGGGCTTAGCTAAATCGGCAGGAAGCAGATGCGGATCGATTACTTCGCGTCGCAAATCGAACCAAGCCATTTTGTGGCACGCTTCGCCGAGATCCCGGATGTCCTCGGGTCGCAGGATGCTGAGATACGGCGATAGCGCCCTGATCTGCGCTTCACGAATAATGCCGACTTCGCCGACCGTATTGAGCCCATAGTGCATCGTGAAATGCGTAAAGAGCTTCGCGGGCTCCGGACTTGCCGCGATTGTGGACGCCGCCAGTGCGAGCAGCTTGGGAGTAGCGATATATAGCGCGGCTTGGACGAAGTGCATCGTTCCGCCGAACTTGTCCCAGTAGCGCAACAGCATAGGCTCTGCATGGGACGGAGGAAGTCGCATCAATGGGCGTGTGAGCGTCGATCCGATTTCATATTGCCCATTTTCGTCCGGAAGTGGCTTGGCTGCTTCGCGTGCTAGCGCCCGGTCAAGCGCCTGATAGAGGGATCCGGACCAGACATAGCGGACATAGGACCACCAATACATGCCTCCCTCGCCGTCTAGCCGATCAATCAGCGCAGGGGTTGCCAGCGTATCGCCGCGCATCAGTCGATGGCGCAAAATCCGCTCACCGAGATGCTGATCATCGGCTGCGGCCCTCAGAATCGCGAGGTCCACCGTGCTACGCGACGCTGCCCAGAAGTCGAAAGCCGCCCGCCGACGATGCACATCCTGGCTCACGTCCTGCCAGAGTTCAAGCACGACATCACGCGAGGGCTGCGACATCGGCGTTCCCCACTCATCGATCCCGCGCCCCCAATGTTCGCGCGCGTGATTGTTGAACGTGTAGCTGTTATCGCCCGCCCGGAGCCGCTCAGCGCCACGGTCAATCTCGAATAGGATCGCAGTTGGATGATCCACTCCGTGCAGCAAATATTCGATTTCCCAGCTCAGATCGGGCTGCTTCGCACGCTCGATAAAATAATCGAGCGCGCCGACTGGCACGGCCCGCTCAAATCCGAAGCGTATGTCATACGCCGCGAGTTCACTGCGCGGCGAAGGCATACGGTTCTCCTTGGGCTTATCTGACAGCTGGCCCCAAGCGGCGCAGACCGGATCGAGCAGCCGGGCAGCAGTCTCGGGCGTCGCGCATCGCGCCGTTGCCCAAAGATAGATGCCGAGACTATCGGTGCGGCTTTCGTCGCGCGCCCAGAGGCGTTCGAGCGCAGGTGCGAGCGCCGGTTCGCCAAACACGCCAGCAAACTCAATTAGCGCCCAGCACCGCTTCTCCACCTTATTGTCGTCGCCATCGATCTGCGCGATCAGCTGCTCGACCATCTCCCTGCGTCGCGCACTTGCCGCGACCAGTGCATCTCGCGTCCAATAGGCAACCCGGCTCAGTTCGTAACGCGCTGAAAGCGCCACCCCGCCTCCGACATCGCCATTACGGAGGCGGGCGACCATACCCATCGGCCACTCTCTCTGGAAGAGGCGGATCAGCTCGAGCATGAACGCACCCTCGACTGCCTCGATCGCGACCATCGCTTGCCAACGCAGCGTCTCGGTCGACGTGCCGTGGTTGGCGGGATTACGCAGCCATGCCATCGCCGCCTCGGCAATGCTGCGTGTCGGCGTGATGCCAACGGGCGCAACACGCAGGCCATGGAACAATGCCAGCGGCGCGATAGCTTGGATCCGGTCTCGTAGTGCGTCGGGCGCTCCGGCCCGCACGAGTGCCGCGCCAACAATTTCGGCGAGCGCAGGATCCGCCAGCGTAGCGTCGGAGCACATGCCTTGCCGTTCGAGCTGGAGCATTGCGGTGACGAGGAGCCAGTCGCGCACGCGATCGTGGCGGAAGCGGAGCGGCGCATCTGGCGTGGAGCCTTCGACGCGCAGGATCTCGCCTTCCTTAGCCAGCGCTCGGATCGCCGCGATTGTCTCGGGTCCTAAGTTCCAGCGTAGAATCTCATTCCAAGCGGGATCGAGCGCGCGATGTTCGAGCATTGTCTGACCCAGCGCGATCATGGCGGCGCGGAGCTCGGCGGTGATTAAGCCGCTCCCCGCCTGGAGACGCGACAGCGCGTCGTTCACGAAGCTTTCGATCACCCGCTCCGGCCGTGGCGCAACCCAGTCGCGGTTGAGCGCGATGAGCAACGGGTCTGAACCTAAAGCTGCAGCTATTTTCCTCGCTTGATGTTCTTCGAGCACGTCATGCGCCCGCCGCGCACAGGCCGATACAAGGGAGGTGGCTTCGTCGAGTGTCATCGGCTCCGGGCGCAGCGTCATCGCGGCAATCCGGTCCTGAAGTTGACTGCGCACCCCGCCGAGCAAATGCGGCCAGACCGGGCACAATGCCCGCCAGGGCGAGGTGGCGTTGCTTTCCGCCTTGGGTGCCCAGCTAGCGAGTAATTCGATTAGCCGCTGAGGCTGACTTGATCGGCTAACATCCTCGATGAGGAGGAACAGCGGGTCTTCCTCGCTGAATAGCGTGAATACGTTCTGTCCGGGCATGAGCGACGGATGGAGCTGATGGAGTGCAGTCATCACTGCTTGATCAAGCGTCAGCGCCTGTTCGAGTGCGATATGCGGAATGATCAAGGCAACTCCGCCTGCTGCCTGACGGGCCTGGAGCGCCTTGTGACTTGCAACTGTCTTACCCGACCCTGATGGTGCGGCAAGGAACGTCACTGGGCTCAGTGACGTTACGAGTCGTCCGTCAAGTTCGCGCGCGACACGGGTGGCTAGATCGTCGCCGGCGTCGAAGGCCGCAATGCTTGCCGCCGAGAGTTCATCAAGTAATGACCGCGATAGCAGTTCGGCGTCGATGCCGAGCAGTTTACGCCGGATGAACTGTCCATTCGGATCGGTGTCAAGCTTCGCGGCGATGCGCGAACGCGTCCAGACATCGATGGTCACATTGCTCGTCCGCCCAACCGCGACCACCTTCCGGATCAGTGCTTCGTCCGGCTCCTGATTAGTCGTCAGGATCAGTGTCACCGCGAGCTGTGGCGTGCTTGTCCGCTCCGAGGCCACGATTTCGATCGTTTTGACCACATCACCCGCCGCCGGCAGAGGCGACTTGCTTCCGGAACGCTGTTTTACTGTCGCCGGATCGAGCAGCCATTTGCGTGCCAAGCTTTCTGGCGCCGTGATTGTATGATGGGCGAGTATCAACCGGGTTCCGCCTTCGCCAAGGAAGCGTAGCCCATCCACTGGCGATTTTCTCGTCTTGCCAGCGGCATTAATGCCAGTGTGCGCAAGGCCTTCATAGTCCGGGACGAGACGCAGCACGGCCGTGGCTATGCGCTCGAAGAGCCCTTCGTCGGTGATCGCCGCCAGCGCCTGAATCGTATGCGTTTCCATAGACTATCCATATAGACATGCGGACGCTCTCGGCGCCAATATTCATTGATGTTTTGTCAGCTGCTGCGGCCGTATCTCTCTTGCTTAAAAGCCGACTGGTAGGTTTCCGCCCAAAAGCTGCTGGCCGGAATAGCCCCCAATATTGAACATTAGCGCGATTATTCCCAATGAATAAAAGCGGACGTTGTTGAAATAATTGAACCCAAGTCAGCGTTGGTTTATGGCAAGCTATCGGGATTAGCTTGAACATTTTGGAAACGGCTGTGCGATATGAATCATGCAATATGTAAATGATTGCTCGAAGGAGGGCTGACCACTGGAACCAGTAAATGCGAAGATCAGCCTTCGTCCGGTCCGGACCGGATTCTTGGTCAACCCTAGTGATCGACAAACGCTGTCTAAGGTGATGCGTTTGGCGACAACGATGTGGGGTGGCCTCATGTGCCCGATCGTTCCAGTCTCGAAACGTCTGCCTGCTAATTGGGGTGACGGCTCTTCAATGCCGCGACCCATTGACCTCGCGCATGGCTATCTCCGTTTTTTCGAACCGGATGTGCTAGTGCAGACTCAGGCTTCTCAATTTGAGACGCTAGGTTTGGGAGAGGACCAGTCCTTCGGCAGTCGTAGATACCATTCCTTAGACGAAGTTGTCCGAGAAGAAACAGGGATGGATCCCGACCTGAATGTTGGCTTGAATATGTGTGACCGATATTCACATTTGTTCAAAACCGAGTTTCAGTTTGCAAAACGGGTAAAACCTCGAATTCTCAAATTCCACGAGGGAACTAAGGCAGACACGTCGTTTTTTGAGGCTGCTTTCGGCTATTTCCCAAAGGACGGAGTCTTGCCGTATTTTAACGATGTCTATCGGCGAACGATGGATTCTGAAGATGCGGCTCCATCAGCGGAGACTTGGTTGGAGATCGTTCAGAAACAAGCTGGCTATCCACTCTACTATACTTGCCGGGACCTGAATTTTCAGACCGGCTATGGGTCCGATCCATCAATCTATATTTTTGATCCGACAAAGCCGTCGGATGTGATCGATTTCTGGAATTTCCGTATATTTACGCGGAACGTCATGCCTGTAAACAGTCGTTGGCTTCCACAATCGCGGCATATCATTGCCGAGGTCATTCGGCGGAACTATCGCCCCCTACCTACAAATCCCAATGGTGTGATGATACATTCAGTGGTCCAAGTCGCGAGATCTTTGAATCTTGAGTCTGTGATCAGCGATTTAAACCTAGCGGAGTTTGAGCTGCCAGAAAGGAGTTGCACCTTCCAAGATTGGCATCACGAAATCTGGAAGGCTTGGGACGACGAAGAGCGATTTACTCGGCCAGTCGCGTCAGTCCTATCGGCAGTGGAACGAGATGTGCAGATTACGCCAACAGGCAAAGAACGCATAATTGTCCGTTTTCCAACGCTAGCTCCTGAGTTCGACGGGGGAATGGTCGGTGTTGGACCGAAATGGGTTAACACCGTGTCAGTTAAGCAATACACATCGAAACCGGATGTCGCCTTAGTGCTGCCATCTGTAGGATTCGAGGATAGACGTCATTATCCTAATCTGGGAACAGGTGAGCAGTTCGTTTCTCGCGAAGGTTTCGTGACCTTCCACCAGTTCGCGCATGACGAATCTCACCTCGAACTCCCGTCGCCCACACAAGCAATTAAAAGCTGGCTCGCGTCAGAAGGTATCGAAACTGTTTCATCGGACGCTGGTCGCGTTGCTGAACAAGTCATCAAGTCCGTTGGAGGATTGGGCGGTGCAAATGCGTTTCGAGACCGAAGCATCGTGGAGCTTCTCGACAAAATGGCTAGAAACCGAAGGGAATATGGGGATGGCTCAAGCGACGAATTTGGGGATCGATCAGCATCAGTTAACGAGTGGCTCAGAGTCTTAGAGCCTCTCAAGAAGAAGAGCTGGGGCAGGTGGCGAACCCTCGACACCCTAGTCGAACGTGGAATGCTACAAGTCGGGATCTCATTGGATTGCAGCCATTGCACCCAGACGAACTGGTATAGTATCGACGACGTGCGGACTTCAATCCGCTGCTCTAGGTGTGTGAAGGAATTTTCGTTTCCCCAAGGTAATACGAAACGCGCATCTTGGGCCTATCGGGTTGTGGGGCCATTCGCGACACCGCACTTTGCCCGGGGAGGATACACTGTCGCCCTAGCGCTGCGATTCTTGGACGACGGGGTGGGTTCCTTTGGCCAAATGACCTTTTCGACC
>RCMY010004430.1_pt1 | contig 12143 bp, 11 predicted proteins | sample 2041341 | NCBI WGS metagenome assembly RCMY01 (sample SAMN09708234, study PRJNA481090) | Marine sediment metagenome, whole genome shotgun sequencing project.
CTCTTAGAAGTCGGACTCGGGTATCTGAATCTTTCGCGCGCGGCTGGTTCGCTCTCCGGTGGCGAGGCGCAGCGAATTCGTCTCGCGACCCAGATTGGGTCGGGGCTTACCGGCGTACTGTACGTTCTTGACGAACCCAGCATCGGCCTCCATCAGCGAGACAACCGTCGGCTGATCGAAACCCTGATCAAGCTCCGCGACCTTGGCAATACGCTCATCGTCGTCGAGCACGATGAAGACACCATTCGTACCGCCGATTGGCTTGTGGATATTGGCCCCGGTGCAGGCGAGCACGGCGGTGAGGTCGTTCATTCTGGCGGGTTTGAGGATCTTCTCGCGAACAAACGCTCCATCACTGGCGACTATCTTTCCGGACGCAAGTCCATCCCCACCCCCAAGGTGCGCCGGCCCGTTGACCCGGAACGCATCCTCACGGTGGAGGGTGCTCGTGCAAACAACCTCAAGAACATCACTGTGGGGTTCCCGCTTGGAACTTTCGTCGCGGTGACGGGAGTGAGTGGGTCAGGAAAATCTTCGCTCGTGAACGACATCCTGTACCGGTCGCTCGCCAACACTTTGAACGGGGCTCGCCAGATCCCGGGCCCCCACACGAGAATTACCGGGTTGGACAACCTCGACAAGGTTGTTCACGTAGATCAGGCACCGATTGGTCGTACACCTCGTTCTAACCCGGCCACCTACACCGGTGTGTTTGATCGGATTCGCACGCTCTTCTCCGAAACGGCTGAGGCCAAGGCCCGCGGGTACCTGCCAGGCCGGTTTAGCTTCAACGTGAAAGGCGGGCGCTGCGAGAACTGTTCTGGCGACGGCACCATCACGATTGAAATGAACTTTCTTCCCGACGTCTACGTGGTGTGTGAAGTGTGTGGGGGTGCCAGATACAACCGAGACACTCTCGCCGTGCACTACAAGGGTAAAAACGTCGCTCAAGTGCTCGATATGTCGATCAGTGAAGCGGCAGAGTTTTTCGAGGCGATCACGAGCATTCACCGATACCTCAAAACGTTGGAGGAAGTCGGGCTCGGATACGTTCGCCTAGGTCAGAGCGCCACAACGCTTTCCGGCGGAGAAGCTCAGCGAGTGAAGCTCGCGACCGAGTTGCAGCGCCGGTCCCTCGGGCGAAGCATTTACGTGCTGGACGAGCCAACTACCGGCTTGCACTTCGAAGACGTCCGGAAGCTTCTTCTTGTTCTCAATGGCCTGGTCGATAAGGGCAATACGGTCATAGTTATCGAACACAACCTTGACGTGATCAAGTCTGCTGACTGGATCGTAGACCTCGGCCGGGAGGGCGGGGCTGGTGGCGGGAAAGTCGTCGCTGAAGGAACCCCGGAGAAGCTGGCAAAATCGAAGAAGAGCCACACCGCACGCTTCCTCAGGGAAGTTCTCGAACACGCAGCGACATGACCGACACCGTGAGTTACCGGCCGAAAGCGGGGGAGATCCCTCGTGCGCCCGGTGTGTACCGGTTCCGCGATGATTCTGGTCGCATTCTCTACGTAGGTAAGGCGAAGAATCTTCGCGCGCGACTCAGCAACTACTTTGCGCCGCTCACAAGCCTTCACGAGAGAACGCGACGCATGGTGACGACAGCGAGTTCGGTGGAGTGGACTGTCGTGGCGAGCGAGTTCGAAGCGTTGCAGCTCGAGTTCAGTTGGATCAAAGAATTCAGCCCTCCTTTCAATGTTCAATTCCGCGACGACAAGTCCTATCCGTACTTGGCAATCACCCTCGCCGACGATGTACCTCGAGTACACATCACGCGGAATCGTGCGATCCCTGGGGCCCGTTATTTCGGGCCGTACACGAAAGTGTGGGCTATCCGAGAGACTCTCGATTTGCTGTTGAAAGTCTTTCCCATGCGCAGCTGCACCGACTCGGTATACCGTCGCGCTGAACAGACCGGTCGCCCCTGTCTCCTGGGTGACATCGGTAAATGTGCTGCACCTTGTGTAGGCAGAATCAGCAAAGAAGATCACAAAGGAATCGCACTGGACTACGCCTCGTTCATGGCGGGGAACGATTCGAAGTTCATCTCTGAACTTTCGGACAAAATGAAGGCGGCATCCGAAAGGCTTGATTACGAAAGTGCGGCAAAGTACCGCGATGAGCTTTCAGCAATTGAAACCGTGTTGGCGAAGAACACGATTGTCCTGCCGGACACAGTCAACGCTGACCTTTTTGGTGTCGCTCACGATGAACTCGCCGCCGCCGTGCACCTGTTCTCGGTGCGGGGCGGACGAATCAGAGGAGTGCGCAGTTGGGTTGTCGATAAAGAGCTCGATCTTGCTGAAGCGGAGCTTGTTGAAACTGTGGTGACTAACGCGTACCAGCAGGAAACTGGCCGTCGCGGTGATGCGGCGACCGACATCGTTCCTCCGCGCCTCGTGGTCGTGCCGACCCTGCCCGAGGACTTCAAGGAACTTGAGCAACTCCTCAGCGCATTGCGCACCGATCATGGCAAGTCAGGCAAAGTCACAATGCGCGTCGCCCAGCGCGGTGATCTCGCCCAGCTTTCAGAAACCGTCACGCGCAACGCAATGAGCGCCCTGGCCAGCTACAAAACCCGGCGAAGCGGCGACTTTGTCGCGCGATCGCAAGCGCTCTCCGACATCCAGGAGGCGCTCTCCATGGCCGATGCGCCACTCCGGATGGAGTGCTACGACGTGTCTCACCTTGGCGGGACCAACATTGTCGCCTCGATGGTGGTTTTTGAAGATGGTTTGCCCCGTAAAGACCTCTATCGCCGATTCAGCATCCCGGAATCGCCTGACGACACTGATTCGATTTACCAAACACTGTCTCGGCGCCTTGCGCGGCTAGGGGAGGAGCAGCCTGTTGCGCAATCGATCGACCCTGACAGCATCGCCCCTGACAACATCGCCCCTGACAGCGCAGTCGGCGTTGCTCCTCGGCCCCGATTCGCTTACCGACCGAACCTCCTCATTGTGGATGGCGGTCAGCCGCAGGTTGCGGCGGCGATGCGCGCGTTGAATGAAGCGGGAGTGGCAACGTCAGGCCCTGGCTCAATTACCTTGTGTGGGATTGCCAAGCGCCTCGAGGAGGTGTGGCTGCCTCACTCAGACTTCCCGGTGATTTTGCCGCGCAATAGCGATGCATTGTTTTTGTTTCAGAGGATCAGGGACGAGGCGCACCGCTTTGCCATCAGTTTTCAACGGCAAAAACGAAAGGCAGACGTCTCGTCTGTGCTTTCCGAAATTTCGGGCCTTGGGCCTGCCCGGGTGCGCGACCTCCTTCGACACTTTGGTTCGGTCAAGCAATTGCGTGGGGCAAGCCAAGAGGATATTTCTCACGTGCGCGGTATCGGCCCAGCAATCGCGGCGGCCGTGTATGAGCGGCTCCGTCCCGAGGATTCAGAGCAGCCGTGATGTCGATAAGCTTTGATTCACCGTCAGAACACAACGAAACAGTCAAGTGAGGGCATGATCAGGTGAAAACACCCGACAGTGTTCAGCAAGAAGTACTCGTTGTGACCGGCATGTCTGGTGCTGGTCGATCCACCGTTGGCAACGCGCTAGAGGATCTGGGTTGGTACGTCGTCGATAACCTCCCTCCCCAAATGATTACTCCGCTCGTGGAGCTCGCCACGAAAGCTGTCGGAACTATCCCGAAAATCGCCGCAATTACCGATGTTCGTGGTGGGAGCCTGTTCTCTGACCTTCAAGAGGTCGTGGAGTCACTTCGCTCAATCTCCAACGTGCGAGTCTTGTTCCTTGAGGCAACAGACAACGCTCTGGTTCGACGCTTCGAACAAGTGAGGCGTCCGCATCCGCTGCAAGGCAATGGCACTCTGCTCGATGGAATCGGTGCGGAACGTGAACGGATGCTAGAAATGCGGGAGTCGAGTGACATTATTGTCGACACTTCAGACCTCAACATTCATCAGCTAGCTACCAAGGTCTCCGAGCTTTTCGCCGAAGCTGGCGCACCAGGGGTGCACGTGACTCTCATCAGTTTCGGTTTCAAATATGGCGTCCCGACTGACGCAGACATGGTTGCGGATATGCGGTTCTTGCCGAATCCGTTTTGGGTTCCAGAACTTCGGCAAAGCAACGGGCTGGATGCTGAGGTCAGCGAATTCGTGTTGTCGCAAGAGGGTGCGCGAGAATTTGTGGATGCGTACGCCAGCGCTCTTGATCCAGTCCTCGCCGGATATCAGCGTGAGAACAAGCGTCACGCCACCATCGCGATTGGGTGCACTGGGGGTAAGCATCGATCTGTAGCAGTAACCGAACAATTGGCGACAATTCTTCGTGGGCTTCCCGGCGTTGCAGTTCATGTGAAGCACCGAGATTTAGGACGAGAATGAGCACTTTGCTGGCTGGAAAGGATTTGATTCGTGGCATTGACCGCTGACGTCAAAGAAGAACTCGCACGGGTAGAAACCAGTAAGACTTCGGTTCGAGCTGCCGAGCTCGCGACGATCCTGAGATTTTCGGGAGGACTTCACCTCATTTCTGGGCGTGTTGCTGTCGAGTCGGAGCTCGACACGATTGAAATTGCTCATCGGGTGCGTCGAGACCTTGTTGAGCTTTACGGTGTGCGCAGCGAACTCTCCGTGATCTCTGCTTCCGGGGTTCGACGAACCAGCCACTATTTGGTGCGGGTACTTGACGGCGAGACGCTAGCGCGTCAAACCGGACTTCTCGACGCTCGACGACGCCCCGTGCGAGGGCTCCCCAACCGCCTCACGACGGGGTCCCAAGAGGAATTAGCTGCGGTGTGGCGCGGCGCCTTTTTGGCTCGTGGCTCTCTCACCGATCCGGGGCGTTCCTCCGCCCTGGAAGTCACCTGCCCAGGCAATGAGTCAGCTATGGCCATTGTCGGCGCCTCCGGTCGCCTCCACGTCTCTGCCAAGGCGCGAGAAGTTCGTGGTGTGCATCGAGTGGTGATCCGTGATGGGGAAGCGATCAGCGTCATGCTGCGCACCATGGGCGCGACGAACACCGTGTTGGCGTGGGAAGAGCTGCGTCAACGGCGCGAGGTTCGAGCAACCGCGAATCGGTTGGTTAATTTCGACGACGCTAACCTACGTCGGTCAGCGCAGGCTGCAGTCGCCGCATGCGCGCGAGTCGAGCGTGCCCTTGAGTTGCTGGAAGGCAAAGTGCCCGAACACTTGCAGTACGCGGGGGAGTTGCGCCTTCGATTCCGCGACGCGAGTCTGGATGAGCTGGGTCACCACGCTGAACCGCCCATGACGAAAGATGCGGTGGCTGGGCGGATTCGACGACTATTGGCGATGGCCGACAAAGTTGCGATCGAACGTGGAGTACCAGGCACTGACGCAAACCTACCCCCCGACTACGAGGATTCCTGAGCCGTCGAGAGCACGTGGTCGTCACTCGGAGTTAGCTGCCTGCTCACGGCGATAGACTGGACTCGTTATCCGGTGCGTCGTACAGCGTCACCGGTGCAGAAGAACTCCAGGAGGTTTACAAACAATGTCTGACTACACCCTTCCAGATCTCGCGTATGACTTTTCGGCGCTAGAGCCGCACATCAGCGGCAGGATTATGGAGTTGCACCACGACAAGCATCACAAGGCCTACGTTGACGGAGCGAACGGGGCGTTGGCAAAGCTTGCCGAAGCGCGCGAGACGGGCGATTTCGCGAACGTCAACAAGTTCCAGAAGGACCTGGCTTTCAACCTCGGTGGGCACGTCAACCACTCGGTGTTCTGGACGAACCTCTCACCAGACGGCGGCGGAAAGCCTGAGGGCGAGCTTGCCTCGGCCATCGATGACCACTTCGGCTCCTTTGACAAGTTCGTTGCCCACTTCACGGCGGCCTCCGCCGGAATCCAAGGCTCAGGATGGGGGGCTCTGGTTTGGGACTCGATCGGCCAGAAACTACTCATCCAGCAGTACTACGACCAGCAGGGCAACTTCGCAGCGGGCACAGTGCCCCTTCTGCTGTTGGACATGTGGGAGCACGCGTTCTACCTCGACTATGTCAACGTGAAGGCCGACTATATTAAGGCGTTCTGGAACATTGCCGATTGGGGCAATGTTCAGAATCGGTTCTCTGCAGCCCGCGAAAAGACAACAGGATTGCTGATTCTGCCGTAGGTAGTTTCTTCGAACCGTAATTCCCAAGGAGACACGCTTTTGACAGTCAAAGTAGGAATCAACGGTTTCGGCCGCATAGGCCGTAACTATTTTCGAGCCGCGATGGCAAAAGGAAGTGACCTCGACATTGTCGCGGTTAACGACCTAGCCGACAACCGCGCTCTCGCGACACTACTCAAGTACGACTCAGTCAACGGCCGCCTCAACGCGACCGTTGAGCTTGACGGCGACCAAATCGTTGTCAACGGTAAGCCGATTACCGTTCTCGAGCAGCGAGACCCGGCGAATCTTGGCTGGGGCGAACTTGGCGTCGACATTGTTATCGAGTCGACGGGGTTCTTCACCAAGGCTGAGGATGCGCGCAAGCACATCGAGGCCGGCGCAAAAAAGGTGATAATTTCTGCCCCGGCTAATGGCGAAGACGCAACGTTTGTGATGGGAGTGAACGAGGGCGACTACGACCCCGAATCACATCACATCATTTCCAACGCGTCCTGCACCACGAACTGCCTTGCGCCGCTGGCAAAAGTACTCATGGACAATTTCGGTATCGTTCGCGGTCTCATGACAACGGTGCACGCCTACACGGCAGATCAGAACCTGCAAGATGGTCCGCACAAAGATTTGCGTCGTGCACGGGCAGCAGCACTGAATATCGTTCCCACGAGCACCGGAGCGGCGAAGGCCATTGGTCTTGTACTTCCGGAACTCATCGGAAAGCTCGATGGCTACGCGCTTCGAGTTCCAGTTCCTACCGGCTCCATCACCGACCTCACTGTTGAGACGCGGGCAGGGCTCACCGTCGACGACGTAAATGCGGCATATAAAGAAGCAGCCAGTGGTGCTTTCAAGGGGTACCTGAGTTACACAGAGGACCCCATTGTTTCCAGCGACATTGTTGGCGATCCGCACTCGTGCATCTTTGATTCGGGGCTCACCAAAGTCATGGGCACTCAAGTGAAGGTCGCTGGCTGGTATGACAACGAGTGGGGTTACTCCAACCGACTTGTTGATCTCACTGACTACGTCGCTGCTCGACTTGGCTGATCCCTCGACAATGCTTCGAACGATTGAATCGCTTGGTTCGCTCGCAGGCAAAAGAGTGTTGGTTCGGTGCGACCTCAATGTGCCGCTCGATGGCGACACCATTACGGACGACGGTCGAATACGGGCGTCGCTCACGACCCTGAATGAGTTGATCCATGCTGGGGCACGAGTGGTCGTGCTGTCTCACCTGGGTCGGCCTGCAGGGGCTCCTGATGCCCAGTACAGCTTGGCGCCGGTTGCACAGCGGATGAGTGAACTTCTCGGCAAACCGGTTGTGTTCGCTAAAGACTCGGTGGGCGCGTCGGCGAGGTCAGCGGTCGACGAACTTGCCGATGGTGACATCGCGCTGGTTGAGAACCTGAGATTCAATGCAGGAGAAACGGCCTCGTCGGTTGCGGAGCGCACCGAGTTCGCCACGAAGTTGGCCGCGTTGGGTGACCTTTTCGTGTCCGATGGGTTCGGAGTGGTTCACCGCAAACAGGCGAGTGTGTTCGAGCTCGCGACGTTGTTGCCGAGCGCCGCAGGTCGACTCATTGAGGCAGAACTCCACGTACTTGAGCGACTCACCACTGCGCCACAAACGCCGTACACGGTTGTTCTCGGCGGTTCGAAAGTGTCCGACAAGCTCGGAGTTATCGAGCATTTGCTTCCCCGGGTGTCGTCGCTACTCATCGGTGGGGGGATGATGTTTACCTTCCTTGCCGCCCTCGGCCATAAGGTCGGCTCGAGCCTTCTTGAGGCAGATCAGCTCGACACCGTGCGGGGATACCTCACAGAGGCAGCGCGATTGGGCGTGGACGTTGTCGTTCCCACCGACGTTGTCGTCGCGGCATCCTTCGCTGCGGATGCTGACCATGCCGTATGCGATGTTGCCGCCATCGAAGACACCCAGTGGGGCGGAGAGGGGATCGGCCTCGATATCGGTCCCGCAACAGCCAAGCGGTTCTCGAGCATCATTTCGGATTCCCACACGGTGTTTTGGAACGGCCCGATGGGCGTATTCGAGTTTGCCAATTTTGCCGCCGGTACCCGAGCGGTTGCCGATGCGTTGACAAGGGTTGATGGCCTCACCGTTGTTGGCGGTGGTGATTCCGCCGCTGCAGTGCGCGCACTGGGCTTTTCGGATAGTAGTTTTGGACACATTTCAACGGGAGGTGGTGCCAGCTTGGAGTTCCTCGAGGGCAAGCAACTCCCCGGACTGGAGGTTCTCGGATGGCAGTGACATCGGACTCAACGCGTATTCCCCTGATTGCGGGCAACTGGAAGCTCAATCTCGATCACTTACAGTCGATCGCTTTCGTTCAAAAGCTCGCGTGGACTCTTCAGGATGCAAAACTCGACTTTCGGAAGGTTGAAGTCGCGGTGTTCCCGCCCTTTACCGATATCCGGTCAGTGCAGTCACTCATTTCGGCTGACCACTACCCTCTCGTGTTTGGCTCTCAAGACGTTTCCGAGCACGACTCAGGGGCCTTTACCGGCGAGATCTCCGGCGCGTTCCTGAAGGCACTCGACTGCAGCTACGCCATTGTCGGTCATTCAGAGCGCCGGGAATATCACCACGAGACGAACGAGCAAGTCGGTGCGAAAGCCGCGGCAGCAATTCGCCACGGACTCGTTCCCGTCATTTGTGTCGGTGAAACTGCTGAAGACCTCGAGTCCAGGGGGCCCAGTGCCGTTCCCGTTGAACAACTCACTATTGCTCTTGCCGCTGTGCCGAAGAACGCCGACATCGTTGTCGCCTACGAACCGGTATGGGCCATCGGATCGGGACAAGCCGCGACCCCAGACCAGGCAGAAGCAGTCGCAGCCCAGTTGAGGCTGGTCGTTGCGGAGGCGCTCGGTAACGATGCTGCCGAGCGTACGCGCATCTTGTACGGTGGTTCGGTGAAGTCAGGGAACATCGCAAGTTTCTTGCGTGAACCCAATGTTGACGGAGCCTTGGTCGGTGGGGCAAGCCTCGTCGTCGATGAATTCGCAAAGATTGCACGTTTCCAAAGTCACGTCGGAGTGTAGGAACCAACTTCGACGAATCGTCGCATCGCCACTCGCAAGTTATACTGGTCAACGGCCAGCGCCCCCAGAAAGGCACCAATCCCGTGGAAATACTTCAGGTCATCCTGCAGGTCGTGCTCGGAATCACGAGTCTCCTGCTGACCCTGCTCATCTTGCTGCACAAGGGTCGCGGTGGCGGGCTTTCTGACATGTTCGGCGGTGGAACCACCTCGAACCTTGGCTCCTCAGGCGTAGCGGAACGCAACCTCAATCGCTTTACGGTGATTCTTGGACTCGTGTGGGTGTCCGCGATCATTGTGCTCGGTCTTATTACCAAGTTTGACAGCGGCGTTTAAGGAGACGGTATGGCTTCCGGTGGTAGTGCTATTCGCGGTTCCCGTGTGGGTGCCGGTCCGATGGGCGAACAGGACCGTGGGTTCCATGCAGACCGCATTCAAGTTTCTTACTGGTGCGCAAACGGGCACGAACTGAAGCCCTATTACCTCGCCACTATCGCCGTCGACGACATTCCGGTTCAGCATGACTGTCCCAACTGCGGTCTACCTTCAGGGCGTGACAAAGAGAATCCTCCGTCAGTGTCCAAACTGGAGCCGTACAAAACTCATCTCGCCTATGTGAAAGAGCGCAGAACTGAGAAGGAAGCAGCGACACTTCTCGACGAGGCACTCGAACAGCTTCGCGCACGGCGCGGTCGCGCGACCGCCTAACCTGGCCCGGCACTAATCGGGGTCACTGGCTCCTAGAAGCTCCGGTGGCACTTCCGCTGCGGCATCTTTGTCGACGAAGAACACGGTTCTCAATCGCCCTTCAGCACCCGCTGCAGGGACTTCAGGCGTGCTGGCACCAGCGAGGGCAAGTCCGAGAGCGGAAGCCTTGTCTGCGCCAGCCAGGCACAGCCAGACCTGTTCGGCTGAGTTAATCATGGGGAGTGTCAAACTCAGGCGCTCTGGCGGTGGCTTGGGCGAGTTACGCACGGCAACAACGCTCGCGGTTTTGACTTTGATGCCTTCGTATCCTGGAAACAGCGAAGCGATGTGCCCGTCTGGTCCCACTCCGAGGAACACCACGTCGAACCGAGGCGAGGAATCCAATTCGGGGGAGTGCTCAGCCAATTCACGGGCATACTCTTCGGCTGCGGCATCGAGGTCCAACGACCCATCTGACGCCGGATACCGGTGAATGTTCCCTGAGGGAATCGAGAGGTGACGAAGAAGCGCCGCTTCGGCTTGCGTGTCGTTCCGCTCGGCATCACCCGCGGGAAGCCATCGCTCGTCTCCCCACCACAAGTGAATCCGATTCCAGTCCAGTCGGGACTGACGGCGTTCTTCCGCGATTGCGGCCAGAACATCGATGCCTACTGAGCCCCCCGTCAGCGCGACGTTCACGGTGTCGCGCACCGTGAGTGCTTCGGTGATCACGGCGACGAACTGGTCGGCAATGGCCTCCACTAGCGCCATCCGGCTTTCGAACACGCGGACGATTCGATCGGTTGTCACGTCACTCCTTCTTCGTTGCGACAAAGGGTACCTGAGAAGCGATCGGAGCGGTGAGACCGGGAACTCCGCGTTGCAAGACATCACCAAAAAGCACGTCCGGGTCCAATCTTCGAAGTTCTTCGGCTAAGCAATCGCGAAGAACGCGACGCGGTAAGGAAATGTCGTGTATCGGTTGACCAGGTTGGGTGAGAGTCACGACGTTCGGCTGAGTGCGAACGAGAGAAATGGTTCCCGAAGCGCGCTCGAGTCGCACCTCGTGAATTCCCGGCCGAGTCCCGCTCGGGTCATGCAACTCCACCGTCACTGGAGCCTGCAATTGTGCTTGGAGCCACGCCGCGAGCAAGGTTGTTGATGGCGAATCCGATGCCCCATGGACTTCAATGGAAGTGATTGGCTCGTAGGGTGGTTGGTCGAGCACAGCGGCGAGCTGTGCGCGCCACAGGGTGAGTCGGGTCCACGCGAAGTCGGTGTCGCCCGGCTGATACGTCTCGGCAAGGTGTGAAAGAAAGCCACGAGGATCGTCCTGTGCACCAGCATCCGTAATTCGAACCTGCGCCATCCTGCCGATCGGTGAGGCGGAGACCACCTCAGGCGCATCCGCAGGCCACCACACGACTACTGGTGCATCGGCAAGGAGAAGCCCGGTTATGAGGCCCTCTTCGTTGACAGCTGTTTCTCCGTATGCGCGAAGCACAATCACTTCACTGGCCCCGGCATCCCCTCCGACACGAATCTGGGCGTCAAGCCGAGGACCTTCGACTGGGCTACCGTCACAGGGCGTGGAGATGACGATTACGCGCATCGGATGCTCGCGGGAGGCGTCGTTGGCGGCAGCGATCGCTTCCTCTTCAGCGCCGTGACGCGTGGCGATGACGAGTGTCAGCACGCGACCGAGCGCTACTGCCCCACCTTCTTCGCGAATCTTCACTAAGGCGCGGGAAACTCCACTTGTTGTGGTCGACGGAAGCTCGATGATCACGGTCGCCTCCAGACTCGGCCATCACGCGCGAGCAGTTCGTCGGCGGAGCTCGGCCCCCACGTGCCGGGCCGATACTGTTCCGGTTGACCCTGGGTGGCCCAATATTCTTCAATTGGGTCGAGGATTTTCCAACTCAGTTCGACCTCCTCGTGCCGAGGAAACAGTGGCGGATCGCCAAGAAGCACATCGAGGATCAGCCGTTCGTAAGCCTCCGGACTCGCCTCGGTGAACGCGTGACCGTACCCAAAGTCCATGGTTACGTCACGTACTTGCATCCCTGCCCCTGGGACTTTCGATCCAAAACGAATCGTGACGCCCTCGTCGGGCTGGACGCGAATCACCAGCGCATTCTGGCCAAGCGCGCTGGTCTGGCTTTCCTCAAACAGGTACTGAGGTGAACGTTTGAACACGACCGCAATTTCGGTAACTCGGCGTCCGAGTCGTTTGCCGGTGCGCAGATAGAAAGGGACTCCGGCCCACCATCGGGTGTCAATCGAC
>RCMY010004431.1_pt1 | contig 12143 bp, 6 predicted proteins | sample 2041341 | NCBI WGS metagenome assembly RCMY01 (sample SAMN09708234, study PRJNA481090) | Marine sediment metagenome, whole genome shotgun sequencing project.
GAGCACGAATTGAACATCAGTAGTATTGCCGGTATGTTGAATCAATTGGGTGTAGAGTTAAAAGCCTTAGAAAAATCATTGCAATAATGTACGCTATTGTCGATATAGAAACCACCGGAAACGGCTATAAAGGTTCAAAAATTACGGAGATTTCTATTTTTATTCACAATGGCGAAAAAGTGGTGAATGAATTTACTTCTTTGGTAAATCCAGAAAGTAGCATTCCTGTTTTTATTACCAATCTTACTGGAATCACAAATAATATGGTGCACAGAGCTCCTAAATTTTATGAGATCGCAAAAGAAATTCACGAGATTACCGATAACTTAATTTTTGTAGCGCATAATGTCAACTTTGATTACAATATCATTCAGCAAGAATTTAAAAGTTTAGGATTTGATTTTAAACGAAAAAAACTCTGTACAGTTCGCTTATCGCGGAAATTAATTCCGGGATTAAATTCGTATAGTTTAGGGCCACTTTGCGCCTCACAAAACATTGTGATTGAAGGCAGACATAGAGCTCGTGGAGATGCCGAAGCGACTACTATTTTATTGGGTAAATTATTACAGCTAGACACCAATCAACAAGTATTTAGCTCCTTTCTACATCCACGATCGAGACAAGCTACCTTACCACCATTATTACCCAAAAAAATATTTGACAAAATTTCAGAAAAAACCGGTGTTTATTATTTCAAAAATGAGAAAAATGAAACAATTTATGTCGGAAAAGCCAATAATATCAAGCAGCGTGTTTTAAGCCATTTTTACGATAAATCGAAAAAAGAAGTTACGATGTGCCTAGAAACAAGCAATATTACATTTACCGAAACCGGCAGTGAATTGCTCGCTTTATTGGCAGAATCAGCTGAAATCAAAAACATATTTCCAAAATACAATCGCTCGCAAAGAAGGTCACAAGAAAGTATTGGTTTATTCTCTTATGAAGATAGAAACGGAATTCGACATTTGGCTTTTAACCGATTAAAGCTTGTTTCTAACCCCTTGGTGAAATTTTATAATACGACCGAATGCCGCAATTTTCTCGAAAAATTATGCGAAGAATTTGAACTTTGTCCGAAATACTGTCATTTGCAAACCAACGTTTCCAGTTGTTTTCACTACCAAATAAAAGCTTGTAAAGGAGTTTGTCGCGAAGAAGAAAGTGCCGAAATATATAATAAAAGAGTAGAACAAGCTATTGCTTCCATCCAATTTCAAACCGAAAATTTCATCATCAAAGAATCTGGCAGAACGACAAATGAATACGCGTATGTTTTAATCCTTAACGGAATTTATAAAGGTTTTGGATATCTGGATAAAGCAACAAAAATAAAAGATACAGAAGATTATTTAGAAGCCATTCAAACCCAAAAAGACAATAAAGACATCAACAGAATCTTAACTGCCTATTTGCATAAGAATGAAGAAAATATTTTTCCTGTAGAAAGTTGTAGCGCACATTTAACTTTATTCTAATTATTAATTGAAAAGAATTCTTCGAGGCTGTACCTCGGGGTTTCCATTGAAAAAGTCAATCTCGGATGCAGTGTAACACGATCGAGAAATCTCATGCAATTGGAAGGACTTGCTTTTCGTTAGGCTAATGACAGATTTCTCCACTACGGTCGAAATGACATGAAATTATTATTTTATTGGTAAAAAACAAATTAGTCATTTCGAGTGAAGCGCAGCGGAATCGAGAAATCTCATGCTATTAAAACGACATGATTTTCGTTACAAAAGAAGCAAATTCCACCACTATGGTCGAAATGACCGTTGGTTTAAATTGTCATTTTCTTGCAAATAAAACACCAATTCTCGATTTAAGTCTCTGTTTCTAATTCTTCGTCTTTTTGACTAAATTCTTGCTTGTATATTTTAACCACGATTAAAAACAAAGAAACTAATAAAGGACCAAAAATAAGGCCGATAAAGCCAAATAAAGGAACACCAACTATAACACCGACCAAAGTGATTAGCGGATGCACATTATCTAATTTTTTCAACACATACAATCGAATGATATTATCTGTTGAGCCCACAACAATAAAACCGTACAGCAGAATTCCCCAAGCTTGAAATGGATCTCCATTTGAAAATGCTAAAATAACTACCGGAACAATTCCCAGCAAAGATCCCACAAAAGGAATCATCGATCCTACAGCGACCATCACAAACCAAAAAAACGGATTAGGAGTTCCGAAAATTAAAAATCCGATAAGGGCAATTATTCCTTGGGCCAATGCAACCAAAGGAATTCCTAAAGCATTCGACCGAACCATCACATTAATCTCTTTACCAATAATTTTTAAGTTTTCTTTACTTATCGGAATATATTCAAATAATGATTTTTTCAATTTTCCACGATTGGTCAGCATATAAAAAAGCATGAAATACATGATTGCAATGGATATAATAATGTCAAAAGTTCCCCCCGCAAAACTTTGTAAGCCTTCTGTAAGTTTACCAGATATCGCCGAACCGTCAACTTGAGAAGATAAATCAAAACCTATTTTATATTCAAATTTCGAAAGTTGCTGATTTAAGGCTGCAACTACTTTCTCATAATTTTTTGCGGCATTGCTTATCTTATTTCCTAACAAAAATAGAATTCCGGTAACGGGAATAAGAATGCCAACAAAGGATAAAAATAATAAAAAAGCTGCTGCTACATTGGAGCTCCAACCTTTTGAAATCAATTTTCGCATAAATTTTCTTAGCAGCACATAAATAGTAATTGCGCCTAAAACTCCCGATAAATAAGGGAGCATTTTTTCAAAAATCAAACTTGCCATCCATAAAATGAGAAGGATAATAAATATTTGCCGGATGACAATTTGTGGTATTGCTTTTTTCAACATAGTATAAAATTCTTACCCGAAAGATAGAAAAAAATAAACTTACACCTAAAATAGTTATCGATAAATAAGTGGGTTATTGCCTTTATTTTCTCCTCGACAATGGTAAATTTTATGAAACTTATTAGCAGGATGTTCCTGATTTAAGATCAAATCTGTGCTAAAATAACGCATGGTGTAACCGGTTCTTCTAGTTTCACTCGTATTTGCTTTAGCTCCATGTATTATTCTGGAATGATGCAAAGAATAAGTGCCTGTTTTCAGTTGAAACCATACAACCTCATCTTCGCATATATCTAAATTAATTTCAGAATCAAAAGTTGCATTTTTATCATTCGTCTGCACATAATTTGAATATCCGTTTTTGTGGGTTCCGGGAATCACGCCCATGCAGCCATTCTCCTTTGTGGCTTGATCTATAGCGAGCCAAACGGTTATCACTTTATCAAAGTTATTCAATCTGCCTTGCCAGTATGCACTATCTTCATGCCATGGAGTTCGCCTGCCAATTTTTGGCTCTTTACAGATAAAATGGCTACTCCACAAACCAATATTAGATCCGATAATTCCTTCTACTATATCCAAAACTTCATCCGCCATTAAAAACTCAAACAACCGATCATCTTTAAAGTGAGGTACGTCTAACTCATCTGACTTTACAATTCCTTTTTTCGCTAAATGCTCTTCAAAAACAGCTGTTAATCTTTCGAATTTTTCAACAGAAAACAACGGTCTATCGGGTAAACAATACCCGCTGCTTTTATAAAACTGAATTTCTTCAGATAAAAGATGATTACTTTTCACAATTCTTACCGATTCTTTAGTTGGATTCTTGCTCTAAAAACCCTAAAATATAAGTCAGTGGTGCATTCCAATTCAAACAAATTTCGTTACTAGCGAAACTTGCTTCTTGGTCTACCCAGGATTTCATTGGAGAAGGATTTTCAGGATACACCACTCCACTCGGTGCATCTTGCAAACGACTATTTGGTCCTCCGGAAAGCAATCCGGGAACTGGCTCTGCTATTGTATCACCTGCACTTTGACGATGATGAATGAATAGTGGTATTTTTGCACCAAAACCGGTTAGATAGCTATAGCCATTTGCATTGTTCCCTAAAATATAATCGGCAGATTGCTGCACACCAATCAAATATTTTTGATCTTTTGTCAAGCGGTAAGCCTGCGCCATAATCATTGCTGTATTTAAAACATCACTGTTGGAACCCCATTGAAAATCATCAATTGCTTGAAAATAATCGAGATTTTTTGCTTTGTTCACCAATTGGTCTGCACTATTTAAAATTCCCGTTTTTATATCTGAATACAAAGCTTCTGGAACAATCTCTTTATTATCCAACAGGCTAAACATGCCCATAAATCGCATAAAAACTGTCCAACCATCACCTGGTCTGTAAGCGAAATCGATGTTATCCTTTTTTAAATTATCTAAATATTTAGGCTCTTTTGTACTAACAAAAAGTTCTGCATTTGCCCAAAACCACTCATCGCTAAAATCTTTATCGCCGTATTGTCCGGTTTTAATATCTTCCGGGTTAAGAAATTCGACAGCCGGATTTTTTAATGCCCAAGCATATGCTTCTTCTGAAGCTATTAAACACGTTTTGGCATATTTTTCGTCGACACTTTTAAACACACGATAAGCTTGTGCAGCACAGGCCGCAAAATCTAATGTTGCAGTTGTTCCTTTACCAACGATGTATCGTTGTGCTGTAGCTTCATTTGGCATTACCATGCCTTGAAAATTTTTGGAAGTTAACTTATGAAACATTCCGCCATCGTCGTCTTGCATGGTCAACAGCCAATCCATTTCATATTTTAATTCATCTAAATAATCCGAAATTCCGTTTCCACTTTCCGGAATATTTAACGTATTGTCTTTTAGAATATCTGGATATTGTTCTTGCAATAAAAAGAATTGCCCTAAAGGAAAACTTCCGTTAACCACATATTTATTATAATCGCCGGCATCATACCAACCACCGGAAGAATTTATAGAGCCGGATGTTTTTCCGCTTGACGGATGAAATAAAATTTGATCGTCAGCATGTGCCATTTCCCGATGCCATTTTCCAGCATATTTTTCTTCTAACGGAATACTTACTCGTTGGTAGTACATACCTCGAATGGAGCCAATAAAAGCAGTATCTAAAACATTCTTTTTAATTTGAAACGGATAAGAATATCCTAAATTATCGATATAAACTTGATAAGACCCCTCTGTTTTCATTTCTGAGAAATCGGCAATTTGGACATTTTCTCCTGCGAGTTTCCAGGTTTGCGAATCGGAGAGATTTCCTTCAAAAACCACTTCTTTCGTTTTACTATTTAAAAGCTGAAAATTTGGATGCTGTACCGTATCTGCAACCACTATCTTTTTTATAGCATTTGGATAATAACCCAACTGATTTAATCGAATATTTTCGCTAATCTTTATTTCTTTGGCGGAATTTGATTTTTCACACGAAACAAAGAAAGCACTAGAAAACAAGATAAAGAACAAAAAATAAAAATATTTAGACATCATAATAGAGATTTGTAATTAAATAGGTTACGTAAAAATAAATAATTTAATGATTAGAAAATGGTACAAAATTGTCATTCTTAGAAACTAAAAAGTACCGTAAACACGTCAAATGCATTATTAAAAATCGTATTCTATCATATAGATTCTTATTTTCATGGGAATGAGCATTTGTTTAAATGGATTGTTCTCCAATTCCACCATGTCATATCGAGCGAAGCAAAGCGGAATCGAGATATCTCATTATATGATCAACAGATTTCTCCACTACGGTCGAAATGACACGGTATTATTAAGTGAAGTGAAATGAAAATGTTGAAAGCAAATGTCATATGGAGGGGAGCAAAGCGGAATCGAGATCTCTCATTATATGATCAACAGATTTCTCCACTATGGTCGAAATGACAACAGTGACGTTTCATGGGAATTACAATTGCAACGAAAATACCTAAGTTGCGTTTTTAGTAATTCTTTTTGAATATATAGCATAAAAAGAAGGACACAATCCGTTACAATTGCATCCTTCTTTTTCAAACACTTTGAGGGGAAAGTTTATAAAAATCTAAATCTTTATAGGTCAAAAATAAGACGGAAAATAGTTGTAGAATAGTTAATATGTAACAATTGATATAAGATATGTAACATATTGCGAAATACCTTTCAAATTACTGTTATTGTGGGTTTTAAAAATAATATCTCCCAAAAAAAGTTAGTATAAGGTCTTTACTTATCCATAATAATCTCCAATTCTATAGAAAAAAAACAATGTATCGCATCCATATTCTAAAATAAAAACCATAGACCATTTCTTTATTTAAATTTATTTTCTAAACTAAAACTATTGGTATGCCTTTTCCTTAAATTTAACAATAGCTTATGAGTATTTAGCATTACATTTGTGACGATAAACCTAGATATTTCTCAGCCCTATGAAAAATAAAACAAACCTATTACTGCTGTTAGTTTTATTCTTTACCTCTGTTTCAATCGCTCAAAAACTAAGCAACGAATATCTAAAAGAGCAAGTCGCCTTATATAAAAATGATGTTCGCGGACCATATAAAGATATTCGTTGGTTTTGCACCGATGGAAGTGTTCGTCAACCAAAAGATCCTTGCCCAGACATTATTGGCCCCGGAGTTCAACATGCTCGCTATAAAGAAACTGTGGAAGCGATTGGTAAGAAAAACCATATTTATTTTGGTCAAATTTTAACCTATACTACTAATGAAGATCTATGGGATGCCACAAACAATTATTCTCGTTTAAAACAATACCAACTGGGGAAATATTTAAGTTCTATTGATAACGGTTGGATACTAGAGAAAGGACAATTCTATAGAGGGGCTATTCAATCTGAAGATGAGGAAGCCGCAGGTATAAATTTTTATAAATGGTTATTAGCCAAAGATGAAACAATTACTAAAAATTATTTTTTAATTCGGCAATCCTTAAAAGACATTCCTCATAATGGAGACGATAATTTATCGCAATTAATGAGAAGTCAATCTAAAACCATTTCAGATACATTTCAACCTTTTATGGATCTTCGCATAAAAATACATGGACAACCAGATGCGGGTGATATAGAAAAAGTAAAAAGCTTTATGCTGAAAAATGAAGGGAAAATATCAGCAAATGTATTGAAACAATTGAATGAGTTGTTAAAAACAATGAATCAATTTTATACACCTATTGATATAGCTACCTTATTACCAAAGAATCATAAACTTAAAAACACTTCTCTCGGTAATTTAATTGAAAATTATATTTCAAAAAATGCAAGCGAATCAAACCCTTCTGTTTTAGTAGCAGAAACAGCTAAACTACTGTTAGATATCCGAAAAGGCTTATTATCAGAAAAAAAAGCTACCGCAAGATTGCAATTATTAGATATTTCATTAAAACTAGAAGACATAATTTTTACTAAATCACAAAGTTGGAGCCCCACTACATTAATAGAATTACAAGAAAAAATTTATTACTTAGGAATGGGAACCGCTGGTGCGGGTTATATTGAAATTTGGGAATGGCAACAACTTAAAAAATCATTACAACCTCAAAGTAAAAATTCAATGACATTGGGCGAACTTACCAACTTACTACAAAGTGCTCGAAGTGAAGTGGAATGGAGTGCTGCAATGGTCAAAGCAGTTTATAGTGAAATCGTAAATGAATATGCTGCCTTCGAGCCAAAAGCATACGGTTTTGTCGATGATAGAATTAGAGGTTCTATAGCACTGCATTTGGGGAAAAGCGTTGGGGAACTGGGTGATATTATTGCCTCAGAATCATCCCTAACAAATAAAGTTATGCAAATTCCCAATCAGAGTACCATAAGAGGTTTAAATCCTGGCTATGCTTTTGGAGAATTGGTAGTTGTTAAGGGATCTTCAGACGAAATTGAAGTATCCTCAGATAAAATTTATGTGTTTCAAAGACCTCCTTCCGATCTAAAACCGATTGCCGGAATTGCAACTGTCACTGAGGGAAATATGGTTTCTCATGTGCAATTATTGGCTCGTAATTTAGGAATTCCAAATGCCGCATTGTCTGATGAAAATTTGCTAAGCCTAGAGAAATATGATGGTCAGAAAGTTTTTTATGCAGTTTCTAATAAAGGAAATGTTATTCTAAAATCAGAGGCGAATATGACGAAGGAAGAAAAAAATCTATTTTCAAAAAAAGAACGTAAAAATGAAAAAATTGAGGTTCCCATTGAGAAAATTCGATTAGACCAAAACAAAGTACTAAATCTCCGAGAAGTAGATGCTAGTGATTCTGGAATACTTTGCGGACCAAAAGCAGCAAATTTAGGTCAATTGAAAAAAATGTTTCCCGACAAAGTTGTAGAAGGTTTTGTAATTCCTTTTGGTATTTTTAGAAACCATATGGATCAAATTATGCCCGGACAAACAATATCTTACTGGCAGTTTTTAAACGATATGTTTTCTAAAGCAGAAAAAATGAGAAGTCAGAATATTTCTGAAAATGATGTGGAAAAATACCAACTGCAAGAATTAGAAATACTTCGAGTAGCGATTAAAAAAATGCCACTTAAAAGTGATTTTATTGTGGAATTAGAAAAATATTTTCAAGAAATATTAGGAAAACCTATAGGTCAAGTTCCTGTCTTTCTTAGAAGTGACACCAATATGGAAGATCTTAAAGATTTTACCGGTGCAGGGTTGAATTTAACCATATTTAATGTTTCAGAAAAAAATAAAATTCTGGAAGGTATTAAAGATGTTTGGGCATCCCCTTATACGGAACGCAGTTTTAAATGGCGCCAAAAATATCTTTTAAACCCTGAAAACGTATTCCCTTCAATTTTAGTAATCCCAAGTGTGGATGTTGATTATAGCGGTGTATTGATCACAAAAGGAATTGGATCTGGAAACGATAATGATCTTACGGTTGCATTTAGCAGAGGTGCCGGAGGAGCTGTAGATGGTCAATCTGCGGAGTCTTATTTAATACGGATGAATAAATCATATGATCTTCTCGCTCCATCGAGAGAACCATATTACAACCGTCTTCCTTCATCGGGCGGTACCTTAAAGAAAAAAGCAACTTTTGAAAATAGAATTCTTACTGAAGCAAACATTGAGCAAATTTGCAGCCTTACAGAAAAAATTCGTGAAACACTTCCGAAGGAAACCAAATCAGATTATAAAGGTGCTTATGATGTAGAATTGGGCTTTAAGGATGATAAACTTTGGTTATTTCAAATCCGTCCATTTGTTGAAAATAAAAAGGCACTAAGCTCTGGGTATTTAGAATCTATTACTCCGAAAATTGATTCAAAAAAAGAAATTTTACTTTCAAAAAAGATCTATTGAAATCCTCATTGAGGGATTTAGTAAAAAGGTGCAAATCTCTACACAAACGTAAATAATTAAATATCAAACACTTAAGCTTAATTCAAAAATATGAAAAAAATATTTTTTTATTTTATTATAGTTACAATTACCGCAGCATTTACAAGTGCCGAATTCTACCCTATTGATGGTTACAGCTACACCGGCATCAAAAGATTAAAGCGTCTAGAACTTATTAAATCAGGTGAAATTAAGGATGGGACAGTTTTACCTCCAGGGGCGATGAAATCATATGCAGACATCGCATTAAACTTAGCATCCCATCATCAAGATAGTGTATCCAACTTCTTAAAGATTGATAGTAAATTCCAAGGAGAAATAAATGAATTATTCCGAGGCTTGGATAAAAGTTATTCTTTATCCATTCTTGATATAACTAATCCGGACAGTACTCGATATGCAGAACGAAATTCAAGTGCAGGCTACCAACCAGGGAGTGTCGGTAAATTAGCTGTGTTGGTTGGCCTCTTTAATCAATTGGCTAAAATATATCCAGATTCCTTTGAAAAACGAATCGAGTTACTTCGAAATAAATCGGTAAAAGCTGGACCATGGGGATTAACAGATGAACATACCATTCCGATTTTTAATGTTGAAACACAAAAACTTGTAAAAAGACAAGTTATCGCAAGTGATGTCTTCACTCTTTTTGAATGGACAGATCATATGCTTTCTGTAAGTAATAATGGCGCAGCGAGTATCGTTTGGAGGGAAACTCTGTTAATGGCTGCATTTGGTAAAGATTATCCATTATTAACTCAAGAACAAGCAGATAACTATTTTAAAACTACGCCAAAAAATGAAATTACAAATCTAGGCAACGATGTCGTAAATCTTCCTCTACGAGAACTAGGAATTAGTTCAGATGAATGGAGGTTAGGTGCCTTTTTTACAAGAGGTGCTAATCCGTATGTTGGTTCTAAAGGAGGAAGTATTGGTTCAACTCTAGGTTTAATGAAATTTCTAATTCAGCTAGAGCAAGGCAAAATAATTGACCCTGAATCTAGTCTTGAAATGAAACGATTGATGTATATGACCGATCGAAGAATTCGGTACGCGCAATCTCCTGCACTTAAAGAAGCTGCCGTTTATTTTAAATCAGGTAGTTTGTACCAATGTGATCGAAGCAAAAATGAAGGGTGTGGAAAATATATGGGTAATGTAACGAACTACATGAACTCGGTTGCTATCATTGAACATCCAGATAACCACATCTATATGGTTGTATTAATGACGAATGTACTTCGGAAAAATTCTGCAACAGACCATATGATACTTGCTTCAAGAATAGATAAAGTAATAAAAAAGTAGCTAAAGTATTTGCAATATTTCTGCAGCTCTTAGTCTTATTTTTTCATTTGTATCGGTTAAAGCGATTTGAATTACCGGAGTGAATTTTTTATTTTTTGATTGCTCAATAAGATAAAGAACAGCTTGCTTAAGTTTAACATCCTTTCTATTTAGCAACGTCATATAGCATTCAATATCACTAAAAACTTTGATATTAAGTTTCTTTATTTTTTCTTCTGAAAAAGTATCTAACAAAACGGATTCTGCAACAGGAATCAGCTCCTTTTTAAGTTGATTATCAAGAATATTATCTAAAAACTCAATAGCATGAATACGTTTTTCTTCTTTACCATGTAAAATACTATCGAGTAACGGGTCAATATCCTTTGGAGGGTACTTAACCCCAAGAAACCTAAATATTCTTTGTAATTGTCTATCTAAGCGTTGTTCTAATAAATGAATTAGCCCTTTTCTAGCCTCCTTTTCCTGCGCTGTTTCTTTATTTTCATCCTTGTTTTTATATTGCAAAACTATTTGTGAATGCATAACCGACAATGTATTTTGGTAGAGTTGGCATTCATCTAAAACCTTATCTATAACAAACCTGTCTTTAATACGTAAAAAAGAATGTTTCCATTTAAGTCTTTTAATGGCTTCAATTGCCTCAATTTTGATTGGATGCTCTGTATTATCCGTTAGTTTTATTAATGTGTTTATTGCTTTTTGAGATGCGAATTTTTCAATTACTGCTATTGCAAAAACAGCAGTTTCAGTTTCAATTATTTCTTTTTTAATCTTATCATATAAAATTGGCATGATAGGTTCACCATAATTTACCAATCCATTTATTGCGTTTTGCCGAGTGTCTTTGGAGGAAAGATGTTCTAAAATAGGATCTATAAATTCCGAATCCAAAGTATTTGAACCGCTTAGCAAAGCCGCGTTTACGATATCTACATCTTTGGAGAAAAGTTGCTCTTTTATAAATAAATAAAAAGGTTCTACTCTAGCATTACCTATAGCTTCTAAAATAGCCTTGATCTTATATTTTTTATCTTCTGGATTTTCAATAGAATCAAACATTTTCAAGGCACTTTCGATATGACTGAAAAGCGTAAAACGATCTTGTAGTTTTTTATTATTCCTCAGCTCCAAAGACAAACCAATAAGTGCTGCATTAGCAATGGTGGCATCTTGACTGTTAATGTATTTATTGAAAAACTCAACCGTATCTTTACTGTAATTTTTTATTAAATATCGAAAAGCAGAAGTTGTTACCTCCTGATTCTTATCATGTACCATTAATTCAATAGAATCAGAAAGATTTTCCCTTTTTAAGAAATATAAATTTTCGATAGCTAAAGCACGAATCTTTGGAGAATTATGTAATAATAAACCTTTTAGAACCTTGAAAAAACGCTCATCTTTTACAATCAAAGTTTTTTCCAGCATATGAACTATTTGTCCTTCGGTACCAGTTGCTAAAACTCTTTTGACAGTAGAAATAATAGAAGTTATTGGGATTTCTTCTTTTAATTTTTTTTCTTTTTTTACTTCAGAAGAT
>RCMY010004432.1_pt1 | contig 12141 bp, 9 predicted proteins | sample 2041341 | NCBI WGS metagenome assembly RCMY01 (sample SAMN09708234, study PRJNA481090) | Marine sediment metagenome, whole genome shotgun sequencing project.
GAAAGTTCCTTGCGGGACGAATATTTTTCCAAATTCCCTAAGGACGCAGCGCATACGCTGGATACTATGCCTCCTAAAACGATTCTGAAATATTTGTCGGCCATGCCATCTGAGGATGCCAGCAGAATTTTTTTCCTATTGAATCCCGAGACTATAAGTGAGTGTATTGTCGGTATGGACGACCAAATGTTCGCTGAATTTTTTACCAAGAACAACACCCATGCAACGGCCCGTTTGCTTTCACGTCACGAAAGGGAAACCGTAATCGAGAAACTCGCGCTTCTACCTGACATAGTTTCTAGGGAAATCCAAGATTTCATGAACTACAAGGAGGATACAGCAGGTTATCTTATGGAAACTTCACTTGTGACTTTCCATTCCGATAACTCGGTCGATGATGTTCTCAATAGATTGCGTAAAATAGGCAACCGTAACATTTTGGTCGTTTATATCGTAGATGCAGAAGGGTTTCTATTGGGCAAAATCCCGGTTCATCATATCGCCATCTCACAACCTAACAAGCTTCTTGATAGCTTAATGGAGTTTGCACCTTCCATAAATGCTATGTCCTCTAGTGAAGAGGTGCTTGAGGCAATTGAAATGGGGGACCTTTTACAGATACCCGTAACCGATATTAATAACAATCTGCTAGGCGTGATTCGAAACGATGCCCTAATGTCCGCCTCCAAAAAGGAGATATCAGAAAATCTTCAATCCATGTTCGGTGCGGGGCGGGAGGAACAAGCCTTGTCCAAAATATCTTTTGCCGTTCGCAAGAGGTTGCCTTGGCTTCAGGTAAACCTTGCCACTGCATTCCTAGCATCCATGGTAGTAGGACTGTTCGAAGAAACCATTGCCCAAATCACGATTCTTGCTATTTTTCTTCCCGTAGTGGCCGGACAGTCGGGCAATACAGGGTCACAGGCCTTGGCCGTGACCATAAGGGGCCTGGCATTGAAGGAAATCAGGATCTCACAATGGTTCAGGGTAGCACGAAAAGAACTGATGGTCGGTCTCATAAACGGGGTTGCCGTAGCACTGACGACCGGCATAATAGTCTACTTTTGGTCCTCTTCGTCAGGAATTGCTATCGTAATAGGTATATCTATGATATTGTCTATGCTTATCGCTGGCTTTGCAGGTGCAATAATTCCTATTGCACTGAAAGCCATAGGACAGGACCCTGCCACGTCATCATCGATAATCCTTACCACGGTGACCGATATTTGTGGATTTCTAAGCTTTTTAGGGCTGGCCACAGCACTATCTTCGGTTTTGGGAATTGTTTGAGTTGTAAGGCTCGGCATTGTATAGTGGTTCACTAAGAGATAAAATTACATCCGCTCCGGCACCTCAATCCCCAAAAGTCCAAAAGCAGATTTGATTACCTCTCCGACTTTTCTCGAAAGCTGAACCCGAAGCAGCTTCTTTTCCCCGTCTTCCTCTCCCAAAATGGATACTTGTTGGTAGAAAGAATTGAATTCCTTCACTAGATCATAGGTGTAATTGGCAATCAAAGCGGGACTCAAATTCTCAGCGGCCAATTGAACGGTTTCGGGAAAGAGCCGCAGCTGTTTGATGAGTTCTTTTTCTTTGGGATACAGCCTTTCGACTGCACTTTGACTTTGATCAGTGACCCCGCTCAGGGTGACATTATCGTTATTCTTTGGATTTTCAAAACTGGACAAGTCTAGCTCCTCGGCTTTTCTGAGGATGGATTGGATCCGGGCATAGGTATATTGAATGAACGGCCCGGTGTTCCCTTGAAAGTCTACCGACTCTTCGGGGTTGAAGAGGATACGCTTTTTGGGGTCTACTTTAAGGATATAATACTTTAGGGCGCCCAGGCCGATCATTTTGTAGAGCGCCTGTTTTTCGGTTTCGGAATAGCCTTCTAATTTGCCCAGTTCTTCGGAAATTTCCGCGGCTGTCCGGGTCATTTCGTTCATCAGATCGTCGGCGTCGACGACCGTGCCTTCCCTACTCTTCATCTTTCCGCTGGGCAGGTCAACCATGCCGTAGCTTAGATGGTACAGGTTTTCGGCCCAATGATATCCCAGTTTTTTCAGGATGAGAAAGAGTACCTTGAAGTGGTAGTCCTGTTCGTTGCCGACGGTATACACCATTCCCTCGACATCGGGGCGGTCTTTGATCCGTTGTATAGCCGTGCCAATATCTTGTGTCATATATACGGCCGTGCCATCGGAGCGCAGTACTATTTTTTCGTCCAGGCCTTCATCGGTAAGGTCAATCCAAACGCTACCATCGTCCTTTCGATAGAAAACACCTTTTTGTAGGCCTTCCACCACCACATCCTTACCCAAAAGATAAGTGTCGCTTTCGTAATAAAGGGTATCGAAATCGACACCAAGATTTTTGTAGGTTTCCTCAAAACCTTTATATACCCAACCGTTCATGGTTTCCCATAAAGCGACGACTTCATTATCACCAGCTTCCCATTTTTGGAGCATTTCTTGGGCTTCCAACAATATTTGCGCTTCCTTCTCGGCAATTTTCGGATCGACTCCCCCCGCGATTTTTTGGGCTACTTGTTCTTTATAGGCTTTATTGAAGGCCACATAATAGTTCCCTACCAATTTATCCCCCTTCAAACCCGTGCTTTCGGGGGTTTCCCCATTTCCGAAACGCTGCCAGGCCAACATACTCTTACAAATATGGATGCCTCGGTCGTTGATAATCTGGGTCTTGTAGACCTTTTTCCCTGAAGCCTTCAAAATTTCTGCAACGGAATATCCTAACAGGATATTGCGGATATGTCCCAAATGCAAAGGCTTGTTCGTATTCGGGGAGGAGTACTCCACCATTACGGCATCCTTTTTAAATTCGGTTATGAATCCATATTGCGAATCGTTTTTTATCCCCTTAAAAAAATTTAGATAATAGGCGTCATCGATGACCACGTTCAAAAATCCTTGTATGACGTTAAAGCCCGAAACGGCATCAACTTCCTTTTCAAGAAAAGTTCCGATTTGCTCCCCGATCTTAACCGGATTGCCCTTCACGTGTCGTAGCATTGGAAAGACCATTACGGTAATATCACCCTCGAAATCCTTCCGGGTAGGTTGAAATTCAACCGTCGGCAGTTCGATAGAAAATTCGTTGAAAATGACTTCCTTGACTTTTTGGGTAAGTATCGATTCTAGTTTCATTTTTTTTGATAAACACTTTCAGGCTGTAAAACTAATCATTTTTCAGGGGTTGTTAACCCCAAAATCCGCAAGCCTGCCTCGCCAGCAAGCAGGAAAGGCTCAAAGTTCACGGAAAATCACGTTTTGGCACCTGATTAAAATATTATCGTTTTGATTCCCTTTTTTTACCTATTCCATTTTCGGTACTGGTCAGTTACCGTTAACTTTATAAAAAAAATTGCAAATGCTCGTAAACGTATCCTATAACAATACAGAAATTACACGAAAGGTCGACGCCGAGGTCGGCAAGCCATTCACCCTCAAAGAACGCTGGGCCATGGGCGGAATCGGATCCCCACGCCTTTTCATTACGGAAACCAGTGTCGAAATCAGAAACCTACTCATACTGGACAATAATCGGGACCAGTGCAACGTAGAAATCCGACCCAAAGGTATTATCGTTCGCTTCCGATCGCTGCTGGAAACCTTTGCCTTGGTCATTCCCTTTTACAAACTCACAGTTTATAAAGGTGATTTGGCGATATATTCCATCTACCGTGACCACTATTTTATTAAGGTAAAAGCAGATACAAAAGCAGTGCAAAAGTTTTTTAGGAAGCTGTTGGATTACAAAGCGGACAATGCACCGACTTCGGTGGAAGATCTTTGAAAAAAAGAACTTAGACGCTAGACAAAAAAGTTTTGATCCTAAGCTATAATAGTGCGACAGTCAAGCCTCTTACATACTGAACTTTAAAAAACCAGAATTCAAAAGCTATGAAAATACTCCTCACAGGTGCCAACGGTTATATCGGTATGCGCTTGATGCCCCAACTGGTGGAAATGGGCCATGAAGTTATCTGTACCGTTCGCGATAAACAAAGATTTTCAATCGATGATGAACTTCTTGCGCAGATAGAAATTGTAGAAATCGATTTATTAGAAGACGTTGTGCAAGGAATAATACCCAAGGATATCGATGTTGCCTATTTTTTGATTCATTCTATGAGTTCCTCTACCGAGGCCTTTGTGGAAATGGAATCCAAAACGGCCGAAAATTTCAATCTGTATATGAAGGATACGCAAGTCGAACAGGTCATATATCTTAGTGGTATCGTGAACGATGATACCCTTTCAAAGCATTTATGGTCAAGAAAGAACGTCGAGAGAATATTGTCGGAAGGACCTTTTCATCTGACCGTACTTCGGGCAGGCATTATTGTAGGATCCGGAAGTTCTTCTTTCGAAATCATTCGTGACCTCTGCGAGAAACTACCCATCATGATTACTCCGAAATGGGTACTGACCAAGACCCAACCTATTGCCATCCGTGATATCATGAGTTTTCTGACTGGGGTTTTGGGCCATGATGAGACCTACGACGATTCCTTTGATATCGCCGGTCCGAATGTTCTAACTTACAAAGAAATGCTACAGCAATATGCAGAACAACGTGATTTTAAAAACTGGATAATCACCGTACCTGTCATGACGCCGAAACTGTCGAGTTATTGGCTTTATTTTGTAACGTCTACCTCGTACAAATTAGCCTTGAACCTCGTGGATAGTATGAAGGTAGAAGTAATCGCAAGGGATACCAGATTACAGGAAATTTTAAACATTGAGCCACACACCTATCGGGAAGCCATCGACATGGCCTTCAAAAAAATCGAACAGAACCTCGTGGTCAGCAGCTGGAAGGATAGCATGATAAGCGGCCGCTTTATAAAAAATCTTGAAAAATATATTCAGGTTCCCAAGTTTGGGGTTTTAAAGGATGTGAAAAAAATAAAAATCGACGACCCGAAACAAGTGCTCAAGAATATTTGGAAAATCGGTGGAAGCAACGGTTGGTATTACGGCGATTGGCTGTGGAAAATTCGTGGATTTATAGATAAACTCTCGGGAGGTGTGGGACTCAGGCGTGGTCGCACCCACCCAGATAGAATCTATGCCGGTGATTCCCTCGATTTTTGGCGAGTGCTGTTGGCCGATAAAAAAGCAAAACGGCTATTACTTTTTGCGGAAATGAAATTACCCGGTGAGGCTTGGTTAGAATTTAAAATCGATGAAAACAACGTTTTGCATCAGACCGCCACATTTCGCCCAAGAGGATTGAAAGGCCGATTGTACTGGTATAGTATCGTCCCCTTCCACTATTTTATTTTTGGAGGAATGATTCGAGGGATTGCAAAAGGATGAAATGGCTGGGAGTTTGGTACTTGGGGCTTGATGTGACCTTTGCTCGGTGCTCGGTGCTCGGTGCTCGGTGCGTGATGCGCGGTGCTTGGTGCTTGGTGCTTGGTGCTTGGTGCTTGGTGCTTGGTGCTTGGTGCAGGAAGTTTACAATGTTATACTTTAGCCCGTCAGCTTGAAAAATTTAAGATCTAAAAATTCAGCCATCACTTCAAAATCTATCGTTAAAAACCCTCTGCTTACCATCTCCATAGGGATTATCTTCGTTTGTTCGGCAACCGTATTCTTTGCGACCGAAGCCAGCTATACGGCCATTGAAGATGCATCAATATGGGTACGTAACTACTTCGGATACTTTTATCTCTATTTGGGTCTTGGCTGCGTTCTTTTGCTTTTCGGGGTGGCATTTTCCCCTTTGGGAAAACTCAAACTCGGCAAAATAGACGAAAAGCCAGAACATTCGCTTTGGGCATGGACGGCCATGCTCTACAGTGCCGGTATGGGTGCCGGCATTCTTTTGCGGGCGGTCCAGGAACCGGTCTTTATGCAGCAAAATCCGCCCTATGCATCGGGACTTGAACCTGAAATATTAGCGTTGGAATTCACCTTCTACCAATGGGGGTTGACCGCTTGGGCTTTTTATGGCCTATTCGCTATGGTGATGGGCCATGCCCTCTTTGTGCGAAAAAAGAAAGTGCGGGTCAGTGCTACCATTGAGGATACCATCTCGAACAAAGTGGCCAGAAAAGGTATCGACATTACCACCATCATTACTACGGTATTTGGCCTGATAGCTGCCCTCGGTCTTGGCGTTACCCAAATCAGCGGAGGTCTGAACCATGTCTTTGGCGGCGGTTTTGGGGTAGCGGTTACCTTGTCATTGGCGGTTCTGGTTTCGGCCATAGCCTTTTATTCCGCGTGGCAAGGGGTCGATAAAGGAATCAAAATCATATCCAAAGTAAATATTCTGGTCACCTTTACCCTGCTGCTTTTTATATTTTTCACCAGTGATATGGTATCCATTTTTAAGGCCTTCGCAATAGCCGCATCCAACTATCTCGTCGATTTCATTCCCATGAGTCTGGCCTACGGAAATTACAACCCCGGCATGGCGTTCCTTACAGATTGGACTTTCTATTACTGGGCGTTTTGGTTGGCCTGGGCTCCCTTTACAGGTATTTTTATCGCAAGGATATCGAAGGGAAGAACCCTGCGACAGCTGCTATTGGGCGTTTTGATCCTTCCTTCTTTGGGCACGTTCTTCTGGTTTTCCGTATTCGGTACTTCCGCTTTTCAATTGATCGAATCCATAGGAACCTACAACGATGAGTTCGGAAACGTATTTTCATCGCTGTTCGTGTTTTTTAGCCATTACCCCATGGCCACTCTGTTGAACATCATTACGATTTTTTTACTAATCGGTTTTTTAGTGACTTCACTGGATTCCGCCGTGTTTGTTTTGAGTATGTTTACGGATAAGGGCAAGAAAGATCCCAGTAAAAGACACCGCCTAATCTGGTCGGTATTTATCCTTTTAGCGACCATGGCGCTTATTCTTCTAGGAAATGCCAAACCTGAAATCGATGTGCTGACCGCGGTGCAGAAATTATTGATCATTACGTCGTTGCCGTTTGCATTTTTTAGTATTGCAATGGCAGGTATTTTTTTAAGGGAGATGTCTTTAAGGAAAAAGAGTTAAGATTTAAACGTGTTGATTTCCGAAAGCAGATTTTGACGCAACTGAACAAGATTGTCACTTAATCCCACTTTGTAGATATGCGGGTATTCGAATCTTTTATATTCGTCGGCCAGCTGAGAGACCCTTAAACTCCTATATTCCGAGATTTCCCCTATGGATTTTTTCGCTGTCAGCACGTTTCCGTTTTCAAAAACCTTCGAAGTCAAGTTTTCTTTTTTCAACCCATTTACCTTCGATTTTTTATCCGCAAATTGGGGATGGTAAATCATATCGACATCATCTGGATCATCCACGGAAAGTAAAATGCCATCCGCGTAGAATTCGCCATTGTCATTCAGATATCTTATCACCTTCTTTTTACCGGGCAAGGTCACTTTAGCAACGTCTTCCGATAATTTGATGGTCGGTCTATCGTTCACTTCGCTCAATTTGTAAACTCCGTCTAAGGCTCCTTCGTCCCTTGCGGTAATCAAATTTGTCCCTACCCCGAAAACATCGATTTTCGCTCCTTGATGGATAAGACTTTTTATGAGATATTCGTCCAGCTGGTTAGAGGCAACGATTTTTACTTCTGGCAATCCTGCCTTATCCAACATAATTCTTGCCTTCTTAGAAAGATAGGCCAAGTCGCCACTATCCAATCTGATACCAAAAAGTTGGTGTCCCTTTTGCTGCATTTCCTTGGCAACTTTGATCGCATTGGGAACACCACTGTTTAGAGTATGGTAGGTATCGACCAACAACACACAATTTTTCGGCCGCATTTGGGCGAAGGTTCTAAACGCCGTCAGTTCATCGTCAAAGCTTTGCACCCATGAATGCGCCTGAGTTCCCGAAGAATCCAAGTCGTAGATATAGGCACTCTGCACGTTAGAGGTGCTATCGGCCCCACCGATTACGGCAGCCCTGCTTCCATGGATCGCTGCCCATCCCTGTGCCCGACGCATGCCGAATTCCATTACAGATCGCTTCCCGGCGGACTGCCGTAGGCGGTTTGCTTTGGTTGCTATGAGAGATTGGTAGTTAAGTGTGTTCAGAAGCAGCGTTTCCAATAATTGGGCCTCTATGATATTCCCTTCTACGCTAAGTATAGGTTCGGTGGGGAAGATCACTTCTCCTTCCTTGGGAGCATAGATAGTACCCTGAAAGCGGAAGTTTTTCAGAAAATCAAGAAAATCGTCTTGAAACCCCCTCTTACGAAGGAAATCGATAGCATCGGAATCATATTGGAAATCTTCGATCAGATCAAAAAGCACCTGCAGTCCGGCAAAAATTGTGAAACCCGAGCCGAAAGGATTTTTACGAAAAAAATAATCGAAGGTGACCCTATCATCTTTGCGACCGGCAGAAAAATAACCTTCGCCCATTGATAATTGATAGTGATCAGTAAACAGACCTGAAATCGTTTTCAAAAAATCTTTTTAAAGAGTAAGAAAGAAATTATAGCTAAAACGATAAAAATAAAGAAAATAATTTTCGCGATGCCGGCCGCAGCTTCAGAAATTCCCCCGAAACCAAAGATTCCGGCTATAACTGCGATAATAATAAAGATAATCATCCATTTAAACATAATCAGATTGTTTTAAGTTAACATTAGTAAGTTAAAACTACGTTAATGGATTTCGGAAGCTGTGCGTTATCAATTCTAAATATAATCTAAAAAGTAGCGCAGTATCGCATTAAGATCTGTGCGAAGATTGGATACACAGATTATTTTTACATCTTCGGCAAAAATACCTCTGCCATCATGCAACGGGCACTTCCGCCGCCGCAGGTCTCTATGGTTTCTAGCGAACTGTGAACGATGCCGCATTGTTTTTCTATGGATGCAATCTGTTTCGGAGTCAAGCTGTTGTGCGCCTGCGTGCTCATTACGAGCAGCGGTTCGTTATCGGAACCCAACACTTGCAACATATTACCGGCAAAATGATGCATCTGCTGTTCGGTTATGGCGATGATTTCCTTGCCGTTCTGTTTTAAATGGTTGACGACGTTCTTTCTTTCCTTCTTATCATCGATAGTATCCAAACAGATGACTGCAAAGGTATCGGCAAGGCACATCATAACGTTCGTATGATAAATTGGCATGCGCTTACCGCCAACCGATTGATAAGCGGTAAAAATCACGGGAGAATATTCAAAATCCTCACAGAATTCGATAAAAAGCTCTTCATCGGCTCTATCGGAAAGGGCACAGTAGGCCTTTTTGTTGACACGATCTAAGGCTATACTTCCCGTAGCCTCTAAAAAAAAACCTTCGGACTCGGCGGCAGTGTAGTCGATGATATTTTTAATGGAAAAACCGGCATCCTCTAAAATATCCAAAATATCGTCACGTCTTTCATTGCGGCGATTTTCGGCAAACATTGGGTAGATACCGACGGTACCATCCTCATGAAAGGATATCCAATTATTCGGAAAAATAGAATCAGGGGTATCCGGGTCTTTGGTATCCTCTATTACGATAATATGGACTCCCTTATCCCGTAAAACGTTAACAAAGATATCGAACTCTTCTTGCGCCCTTGCATTTATGGCAGAATTCTTTACATCGATGTCCTCTTGGAAATAGTTGTTTACGGCGGTCTGTTCATTCATCCGAAAATTGACCGGACGTATCATTACTATGGTATTGGTGCTTTGCATGTTTCTATTCTCTTAGTAAAGGCAGAGTACTACAGCGCAATAAACCCTCTTGTTTGCCAATCTCGGCATAAGGAACCTCCTCGACCGTTAATCCTTGTTTTCGAAGCCAGTCATTAAGACGTGTAAAGTTGCGTTCGGAAACCACGACTTGGGGGGATATGGAAAAAACATTGCTGAACATACGGTACATTTCTTCTTTGGTAATCTCAAAAATATTTTCTTGGCCAAAGAATGCAACCAGCCACTGATATTCCTCCTCGACCAAAAATCCGTTTTTATGCAAAATCGCCTTTCCCTTGCCCAAAGGTTGAAAACAACAATCGAGATGCAGGGCATTCTGCATGGCTTCGGTATTCGATTTTCTCAGCTCGAATGACTTTATGGTCTTTTTTGGAAATTGTTCAGCGATATAATCTACGGCCGCTTTATTGGTACGGGCCGTTATGTATTCGGGATAATCATCTGCCGTGTATGTACCCATGAAAATATAGTCCTTCCAAGGCATTACGTCACCACCTTCTACGTGAACTTCTTTCGGTGGTTGTAGGATATTGTCGTCGTCGATTTTGTCCAAAACATGCAAAATCGCCTCTACCTCCTTCTCCCTTTCGGGCAGGATATTGGCTTTAATCAGTTTATCTCCTATCACAAAGGCGATATCACGTGAGAAAATTTGATTACAGTCCTCCAAGACTTCCGGTCGATATACCTTTACGTCGTATTTGTCGAAAACACGGGCAAAGGCATCCATTTCGCGTACCATGTCCGATTCATTTGGATACGTACCCGCAAGAATATGTTCTAAAGATTTCGGATCGTATGCTTCTTCTGGACTAGGTACCGGGCCAGAGCTTTCCGCCGTACCTAAAACCACCGCCTTTAAATTTGAAATCTCATCGTTAACATTTAATCGAAGCATCACCTCTTATCCACTTCAACATACGGTCTTTGCGTCTCACCCATATATACTTGTCTCGGTCGGCCTATCGGCTCCCCGCGCAGACGCATCTCGCGCCAATTGGCAATCCATCCGGGCAAGCGGCCCAAAGCGAACATTACCGTAAACATTTCGGTGGGTATGCCCAATGCCCGATAGATAATTCCCGAGTAAAAATCGACGTTCGGGTATAATTTTCTATCCACGAAATAGGGGTCTTCCAAAGCTTCTTTTTCAAGACCTTTGGCAATCTCCAAGATAGGGTCCTCAATCCCCAGATCGGCCAGAACATCATCAGCCGCCTTCTTAATAATCTTGGCTCGCGGATCGAAATTCTTATACACCCTGTGACCAAAGCCCATGAGTCGGAAAGGATCGTCTTTATCTTTCGCCTTGGCCATATATTTTTTGGTGTCGCCGCCATCTTTTTCGATAGCTTCAAGCATTTCCAACACCGCTTGGTTGGCACCACCGTGCAGTGGCCCCCAAAGTGCCGATATTCCAGCGGAAAGGGAAGCGAAAAGACCTGCATGCGAAGAACCTACAATTCGTACCGTAGATGTTGAACAGTTTTGCTCGTGGTCGGCATGGAGAATCAGCAACTTGCGCAAGGCCTCTATGACCACATCGTTCTTTTTATAGGTTTGGCTCGGCCTTTTGAACATCATCTTATGAATATTCTCCACATACCCCAGATCGTCATCGCCATAATCTAAGGGTAGTCCCTTTTTCTTTCGCAAGGTCCAAGCTACCAATACCGGAAACTTTGCTAAAATACGAACGATGGCATGGTACATTTCTTTCTCCGAAGAAACGTCAACTGTAGAAGGGTTGAAAGCTATCAGCGCACTGGTCAGCGATGAAAGAACACCCATTGGATGCGCCGATTTCGGGAAGCCGTCCAAAATCTTTTTCATTTCCTCATCGATATGCGATTCATCGGTAATGTCTTTGTGGAATTTGGCCAATTCTTCTTTGTTGGGCAATTCCCCAAAAATCAACAAGTAGGCGACTTCTAAAAAATAGGCCTTTTCGGCCAGCTCTTCTATGGCATATCCACGGTATCTCAGAATCCCCTTTTCCCCATCAAGAAATGTGATGGCACTTTCACACGAGCCCGTATTCTTATAGCCGGGATCTAATGTAATCAAGCCGCCGGTCACAGCACGTAATTTTTTAATATCGACGGCAAACTCATCTTCGGTACCTTCGACAATAGGAAATTCATATTTCTTACCGTTGTATTCTATAGTAGCTTTGTTTGACATGTGAATTAGTGATTTTTAAGATGATTGTAAATTTAAGAAAAACCAAACGTCCTAACAATTAGGACTTCCCCATTTGGGCTAGTTTTAACAAGCCATTTTAAACGGGATAAATGGTATGGGTCAATTTTATAGTAAGTACAGTTTATCGTAGTATTCATCAAGGGATTTATCCCAGGTGAATCGCATTTTTTTGGCAGCGGCCTGTATTTTTTTCCATTTCGGCCTGTCGTTTTCCCATATATCTAG
>RCMY010004433.1_pt1 | contig 12140 bp, 11 predicted proteins | sample 2041341 | NCBI WGS metagenome assembly RCMY01 (sample SAMN09708234, study PRJNA481090) | Marine sediment metagenome, whole genome shotgun sequencing project.
GATCGCCTTGGCGAGCGTATCGACGTCGATCTCGTCCTTGACCTGTTCCAACGCCTTGGCAAGGTCCAGACCGATCATGTAACTGACCTGCTCCTTCTCGGTCGCCAGGCCCTTGATCTTCAGCGGCTCCCCTGGGGTAGCGGTCGTTGCTGCGGCGTCCACCGGGGCCTCGGCCTTGTCACCGGATTGGCATGCGGAGAGGGCAAGCGACAGCGTGGCGGCCAACAGCACGGTACGGGGAAGACGTGACATGGAATCTGAACTCCTTGGGGCAGGACGCCGCGGCATGGCAGCCGCGGCGTTGGCAACGTGGGGGAAGGATACGCGGGCCGGCAGAACCGGAAGTTCACGGGCATTGGGCAAGCCCGCGACGATACCGACTTACGGGATGATCGCTTGCAACTCGACGTCGAAGATCAGCGTCGCATTCGGACCGATCGGACCGCCCGGCGTGCCCTTCGCACCATAGGCGAGCGAGCCCGGGATCCAGAAACGATACTTCGCGCCGACGGGCATCAGGCCAAGGCCTTCGGTCCAACCGGCGATGACCTGGTTCAGGCCGAACTCGGTCGGTTCGCCACGCTCATAGGAGCTGTCGAACACGGTGCCGTCCAGCAGCTTGCCCTCGTAATTGACCCGGACCCGGTCAGTCGCACGTGGACGCTCCCCGGAACCCTGGCGCAGCACCATGTACTGCAAACCCGAAGGGGTCGAGAACACGCCTTTGACCTGCTTGTTGGCGGCGAGGAACGTCTCGCCCTCACTGCGGTTCGTTTCGCCCTGCGCCTTCGACTGGGAGTCCATCTGGCCCTGACGCTTCTCCATCTCGCCCTGCATTTTCTGCGAGAACGTGTCGCGTACCGCGTTGAGCTGCTCTTCGCTCAGCAGCAGCTTGTCGCCAGCGAACGTGGCCCGGACGCCCTGCAGCAGTTCAGGCAGGTCCAGCTCGTCCTTGATCGCAGCGAGCGAACGGCCAACATCGGCGCCGACCAGATAGGCAACCTTCTGCTTGTCCACATCGGGAATCTTGGCATCCGCAGGCGCTTTGCCGGCCCGCGAGGAGATACGCATCATCAGCGCCTGTCCGGTTGCCTGCACCTCACCTTCGGCGATCAGCGGCGGCGAACCCTTGAACGCATTGCCGATGGCTCGCTCGAAGGCGGCCAGATCGATGTCGGGTGCGGCCGGCGTGATGGATTGGGCGATGTCGTGGCCAACCATGTAGCTGGCTTTCGCGCGATCGGTGGTGAGCAAAGTCTTCTCCTGGGCTGCGGCGTTCTGCGCAAAGGCAGTGACGGGGACTGCCACTGTTGCGCCCAACAGCGAGGCGGTGGTCAACAACACGGCACTGCCGCGCATGAAAGCCTTCATCCAGATTGCTCCTGTTGGTCGCCGTGGTGGTGGCGAAAAACGCCTATTGTCCGGGTAGAAGCCTGATCCAGCAATGAAGGGATTCCGAGTGTTGACGGTACGTGTTTTGGTGTTATAGTCGGATACAACACCGACTGACCAACTACCGGGATACACGCATGAGCCGGAACTTCGCCAACTCGCTGTCCGCCCTTGCCGCCACCGCGGCCGTTCTGGTGCTCGCTCTGGTGTGTGCTGCGCCACCGGGATCGGCGGTTGGTCTACCCGACCACGTGGGGTCAACTACCAGCGTGCAGGGTGACGACAGCGCTGCGTCAACACCCCGCGCTGTCTCCCGATTGACCGGTGGCGGCGGATCCGGACACCTGGCCAGAACGCTGGCGATGCCCTACTTCTCATTTGTTCCAGGGGGATGATTCCATGACAGAAATCCAGTGGAGCGATGGAGCTCCCATCTATCGCCAGTTGAAGGAGCGTGTCGTGGCAATGATGCTCGATGGCCTGCTCAAAGCTGGCGATGCCCTGCCCTCCGTAAGGCAGGTGGCCGCCGATTATCAGCTCAATCCAATCACCGTCTCGCGCGCCTATCAGGAACTGGTGGACGAGGCACTTGTCGAAAAACGCAGGGGTCTGGGTATGTATATGACTGAAGGAGCAGCACAGAAACTGTTGGCAAGCGAGCGGGACCGGTTCCTCACCGAGGAATGGCCGATGGTTCTGGAACGCATTACCCGCCTCGGGCTGAGTCTGGAGGAACTGGTGAAATCGAACGCCTCCAAGGCAGGTGCACCATGAACACGTCGATCGCCATGACCCCGGCCGCCGTTGTCAGTGCACGCAATGTGCGGAAGGTCTACAAAAAGGGCCAGGCGGCGCTGGACGGTGCCAGCTTCGAGATACCGCCAGGCCGGATTGTCGGACTGATCGGTCCCAACGGTGCCGGCAAGACGACCGCCTTGAAAGCGATGCTCGGATTGATTCCTTTCGAAGGCGAGATGAGCGTGCTTGGTCAAGATCCGCGCGAAGCCCGCGATGAATTGATGCGCGATGTGTGTTTCATCGCCGACGTCGCGGTGCTGCCGCGCTGGATCCGCGTTGCTGAAGCGATCGAATTCGTGGCAGGCGTGCATCCCCGCTTCGATCGCGCACGCTGCGAACGCTTTCTGAAGGGCACCAAGCTCACGCCAAAGATGCGCGTGCGCGAAATGTCCAAGGGCATGATCGTCCAGCTTCACCTGGCGCTGGTGATGGCCATCGACGCGAAGCTTCTGGTGCTGGATGAGCCGACCCTGGGTCTGGACATCATGTACCGCAAGCAGTTCTACCAGCGTCTGCTTGAAGATTACTTCGACGAGGAAAAGACCATCCTCATCACCACCCACCAGGTGGAGGAGATCGAACACATCCTGACCGACGTGATGTTCATCAGCGACGGCAAGATCGTCCTGGAGAGTCCGATGGACGAGGTCGGCCAACGATTCATCGAACTGCTGGTCAACCCGGACCAGGTCGAAGCCGCAAGAGCGCTGGCGCCATTGAACGAACGAGCGCTGCCGTTCGGCAAGACAGTGATGCTGTTTGAGGGCAAGCCGCGAGAACAACTCGCTCCCCTTGGCGAGATCCGCACGCCGGGTCTGGCCGACCTGTTCGTCGCCACCATGCAAGGGACCTACGAATGAACGCCGCCGTCACTTCCCAGTCCACCGCGACGCAAGCGTTCGCGCCTATCCACCCGACCTCGAAGTTCAAGCTGTTGCTCAAGCGTGAATACTGGGAGCACAAGGGCGGCTTCCTGTGGGCACCACTGGTTGCAGGTGGCATCTCGCTGATGTTGACCGTCATGGCGTTCATCGTCGCCGAGGTTGCCGCTCGCCGGGCAATCAGCACGGGCGGCCTGAAGATCGATGGCGAAATCGTCGTCAACGGGCTCGATCTGGCCGCGCTCACACGCACGCTGGATGCCGACAAGCTGCAACAGTTGGCGCAAGGCATCGACCTGTCACTGTTGATGGCCTCGTTGTGGCCGTTCGTCGTTCTGAACTTCGTGGTGTTCTTCTACTGTCTCGGCTCGCTCTACGACGACCGCAAGGACCGCAGCGTGCTGTTCTGGAAGTCCTTGCCGCTGTCCGACGCACAGACCGTACTGTCCAAGGTGGTCAGCGCAACCCTGGTCGCACCTGTCCTGACGGTCGCGATATCCCTGGCGACGATGGCAGTCTTCATGCTGCTGCTGAGCATCATGGTGATGGTGCACGGCGGCAATCCGATGGAACTCCTGTGGGCGCCCGCAAGCCCGCTCAAGATCGTTGCCGGACTGATGGCTGGCATCCCGGTCTTTGCGTTGTGGTCGCTGCCTACAGTGGGCTGGCTGATGCTCTGCTCGGCCTGGGCGCGAACCAAACCGTTCCTGTGGGCGCTGATGGTGCCGCTGTTCACCGGCATCGTTGTCACATGGTTTGAATTGATGAAACTGTTCGACCTCGACTCGTCCTGGTTCTGGACCAATATCGTCGGCCGGATGCTGCTGGGGACCGTGTACGGCATCGACATGCTCTACCGCGGCGGCGCGCTGGAAGGCAGCGGACCCAATGGAATGGAGGGCGTCCTCTCGCAGTTTTACGCCTCCAGCATCCTTTCGAGTCTGGCTATGCCCGGCTTGTGGATCGGCGCGGCGGCCGGCGCAGTGATGATCTTCATTGCGATCCGCTTGCGCCGCTGGCGCGACGAGGGATGAACCTTCAGTCGCCTTTCCGTCAGGACGCGGTCCTGTCGCATACCGGAGTACCACGATGAATATCCAACATTTCCCCCGCGCCCTGCTGCTGACTCTCTGTCTGTTGCCTGCTGCAGCTTGCACAGGACCCACAGACTCCTCGAATGACGCAGTGGATTCAGGTTTGACGCAGGCCTCCGCCAAAATCCGCGCGGCGTCGGACAAGATCCGCGAGGAGATAGCCACCGGAGACATGGACCTTTCCAGTGACGACTCCAGCGCGCCCGATGCGGTGATCACCGCCAAAGGCGAACTGCTGATCGATGGCCGCAAGGTGGCCACCAACGCCGCCCAGGACGTGCTCCTGCGGGAGTATCGCGAGCAGGTCGAAGGGATCGCCCAAGCCGGCGCGGCAATCGGCCTGCAAGGGGCGGGGGTCGCCATGGCGGCCATGGGCGAGGCCCTGAAGGGCGCCTTCAGCGGTGCCAGCGAGTCGGATATCGAACGCGCGGTGGAAGCCCAGGCGAGCGGACTCAAGACCGAGGCAGCCAAGCTTTGCGATCAACTGCCCGCGTTCATCGCAACCCAGGACAGGCTTGCTGAGGCCCTGCCGGAATTCCGGCCCTATGCCAATGCCAATGTCGACGACGAAGCGAGTTGCCGTTCCGACATCGACGGCATCAGCGTCACTTCGGATTGACCGCAATGAAATCACTGGTCTTAGCCTCCCTGCTCCTGCTTCCCGTCGCTGCCCACGCCGACGACGCTAGCCGATGCGCGCATTCGCAGGTCCGTAGCCTTCCGCTGGACCTGGTCGGCGTAAAAACCCTGATTCTTGATACAGGCGCGAGCGATCTGGACCTGCGTGCCACAGCAAACGCCTCTGGCAGGGTCGAAGGGCGCGCCTGTGCTTCCGATGCCAAGGCCCTGGAGCGGTTTACGCTGTCACAGACAAAGCGTGGCGACCGGCTGACAGTGCTTGCCAGGCGCAACGGCGATAACGACCGCGGCGTGAGCTACAACTTCGATTTTTTCGGAATCCAGTTCGGCCAGTACGCGTCGCTGACACTGCAAGCGGACATTCCCGAGGACCTCGTGGTCGAGCTGAAAGCGGGGTCTGGCGACGCTGTGGTCACTGGCCTGCAGGCGCTTGATGCCACGCTGGGCTCGGGAGATCTGAAGGTGTCCCGGGTCCGCGGGACACTCAGTGGGAGCACCGGTTCGGGCGATATCGAGGCCAGCGACGTGGGCGGACTGGACCTGAGCTCAATCGGCTCGGGTGATGTCACCGTCAGGCAGGTGCGCGGCGCCTCCAGGATTGGCAGCTTTGGATCCGGCGATCTCGACATCAAGGCAACCCGCGGACCGGTGGAAATCGGAACCGGTGGCTCAGGCGACGTCAAGCTGACGGGCATCGGCGGTGGTGTACGTATTGACTCGATTGGTTCCGGTGACATCACCCTGACCGACATCGGCGGAGACGTCACCGTCGGCTCCATCGGCTCCGGCGATATTGACCTCACCCAAGCGCGGGGCAACCTTACCGTGCGCTCCAAAGGCAGTGGGGCCATTGCGCATAGCGGCGTCACCGGTCGCGTCGAGTTGCCGCGCGGGAACTGAAACGCATCATCACATGCCGACACCAAGGAACCGCCATGTCCACGATTCGCACGATGGGTTGCGTTCTTCTTCTGATCGCCGTTGGAGGCTGTCAGCCACCGGATGATCCGGCGTCAGCGACCACATCCACTCCTTCCGCTGCCGAGATGATCGCGGCTGTTGACAGCGGAGACGCCGCGGTCATCCACCAACTCATCAAGCGGGGGGCCAGGCTTGATGCGAGCGTGCGCGGCGACGGCACTGCGCTTATCGAGGCGTCACGCCAGGGAAAGCTCGCGATCGTGGATCAACTTTTGCAAGCCGGCGCAGGCGTTGACGTTGCGTCGCCCGGCGACGGCAATCCGCTGATCATGGCGGCCAAGGCCGGACATACCAACGTGGTCAGACGCCTCACGGAAGCGGGCGCCGATCCCAACGCCGTGGTGCCCGGCGACGAAACCCCGCTGATCAACGCGGCGCGCGAAGGACATCTGGGCATCGTCGAGTTTCTTGTGGAGCACGGCGCCGACGTCAACCTGGCCGTAACCGTCAACGCTGCCCAGGTGCGTACGCCGCTCAACCAGGCCAGCAACACCGCCATCCGGTCCTACCTGGTCAGTCGCGGCGCGAAGGAGTAGCCGCCGCTGTATTCCAGCATCGCGGCCATCAGGCCAGATGGGCGGCTATCACTTTGCGCTCTTGTGTGAGGGATTGCCGCCTTTCGTCAACGTCATTGGATCAAGCAACGTCTTCAACTCCGACTCCGGGAGATCGGTCTCTTCCAGCGCGATCTCCAGCACGGGGCGCTGTTCCCTGTAGGCGCGCTTGGCGATGGCCGCGGCCTTCTCGTAGCCAATCACCGGGTTCAGTGCTGTCACCAGAATCGGGTTGCGCTGCAAGGCCCCGGCAACAATGTCCTCACGCACTTTCAGGCCCGCGATGACGTCATCGGCCAGCAAGCGCATCGAGTTCGAAAGCAGCCCGATCGAATCCAGCACGTTGGACGCGATCAACGGCAGCATGACGTTGAGCTGGAAGTTGCCGCTCTGACCTGCAACCGTGATCGCCATGTTGTGGCCCATGACCTGCGCACACACCATCGCCACGGCCTCCGGGATCACCGGATTGACCTTGCCCGGCATGATCGAACTACCCGGCTGCAACGCCGGCAACTCCACCTCGCCAAGACCGGCCAACGGCCCGGAGTTCATCCACCGCAGGTCGTTGGCGATCTTCATCAGCGCCACGGCAAGCACATTCAGCTGGCCGGAAAGCTCCACGGCGTCGTCCTGCGAAGCCAGACCTTCAAACTTGTTCCCGGCTGATTCGAATTTCGTCCCGGCCAATGACGACAACGCCTTGGCCATCGCCTTGCCGAAGCGAGGGTCGGCGTTGACGCCGGTACCGATCGCGGTGCCGCCGATGGGCAGGCGGCGCAGGCGCTTGATGCAGTCCTCGATCCGCGCCTGTCCGGAAGCAAGCTGCGCGGACCAGGTGCCAAACTCCTGACCGAACGTCAGCGGCATCGCATCCATCAGGTGGGTGCGGCCGGTCTTGGTGATCCGGTCCAGCGATTTGCCCCGCCGGTCGATGGTGCGACGCAGGTGTTTGATCGCCGGCAGCAGGGATCCAACCGTCGCCATCTGGGCGCATACCCGCAGCGCAGTTGGCACCACGTCGTTGGAGCTCTGGCCCAGATTGACGTCGTCATTGGGATGCACCGGCTTGCCGCGCACGGCGCGCGACGCCAATGTGGCGATCACCTCGTTGGCATTCATGTTGCTGGAGGTGCCCGACCCGGTCTGAAAGATGTCGATCGGAAAATGCGCATCGTGGGTGCCGTCGGCCACCGTCATCGCGGCTTTACGGATTGCCGCGGCACGGCCTTTGGGCAACAGGTCCAGGTCGGCGTTGACCTCGGCGGCCGCGGCCTTGACCAGCCCGAGCGCGCGAATGAACCCGCGCGGCATCGGCCGACCGGAGATCGGAAAGTTGTCGATCGCGCGCTGGGTCTGCGCGCCCCACAAGGCGTCGGCGGGCACCTGCAACTCGCCCATGCTGTCGTGTTCGATGCGGAAATCCTGCTTGGCCATGGCGTGCTCCTGCGTGTTCGTGGCGACGCCCAGAGGATACGCCGCGCTCGCCGGCGTCGTTGTGGGCCGCGCGCTAGAATGCGCAGCCCCGTCGCCAACCCAGCACACCATGCCCGCCAACAACGATTTCCGGCTGCTCGCCCTGTCCCCGCTCGATGGCCGCTATGCGGGCAAGGTCGATCCGCTGCGTCCGATCTTTTCCGAGTTCGGCCTGATCAAGGCACGGGTCAAGGTCGAGGTCGAATGGTTGCTGGCGCTCGCCAACGAGCCACACATCGCCGAGTTGGCCCCCTTCTCGGAAGCCGCCACGGCGCGCTTGCGCCAACTTGCCGATGAGCTGTCGATCGACGATGCAGCGCGGGTCAAGGAGATCGAGCGCACCACCAACCACGACGTCAAGGCGGTCGAGTACCTGATCAAGGAACGCCTCAAGGACGACGCGGAACTGGGCCCGGCGCTGGAGTTCGTGCACTTCGCCTGCACGTCCGAGGACATCAACAACCTGAGCTACTCGCTGATGCTCGCGCAGGCGCGCGACACCGTCATGGTGCCCAGGCTGGACGAACTGATCACCCGTCTGCGCGAGATGGCGCACCAGTACGCGGCGCTGCCGATGCTCGCGCGCACCCACGGCCAGACGGCCTCTCCCACCACCGTCGGCAAGGAGCTCGCCAACGTCGTCGCCCGCCTGCAGCGCCAGCGCGAGACGCTGCTCGCCGCACCGATGCTCGGCAAGATCAATGGCGCGGTGGGCAACTATAACGCCCATCTGGCGGCCTACCCGGACATCGACTGGCCCGCTTTTGCGCAGGCGTTTGTGACGTCGCTGGGTCTGACGTGGCAGCCCTACACCACCCAGATCGAGCCGCATGACGGCATCGCCGAGTTGTGCGACGCGCAGAAGCGTATCGACACCATCGCCATCGACCTGTGCCGTGACATCTGGGGCTACATCTCGCTGGGCTACTTCAAGCAGTCGGTGAAAGCCGGCGAAGTCGGCAGCTCGACCATGCCGCACAAGGTCAACCCGATCGATTTCGAGAACGCCGAGGGCAACTTCGGCATCGCCAATGCGCTGTTCGAACATTTCGCCACCAAGCTGCCGGTCAGCCGCTGGCAGCGTGACCTCACCGATTCGACCGTGCTGCGGGCCCTGGGCACCGCTTTCGGTCACGCGCTGATCGCGCTGGACGCGCTCCAGCGCGGGTTGGCGAAATTGTCAGCGAACGAAGACCGCCTGGCTGCGGATCTGGATGCCTCCTGGGAGGTGCTCGCGGAAGCGGTGCAGACCGTGATGCGTCGCCATGGCCTGCCCAATCCCTATGAGCAGCTGAAGGCCCTTACCCGCGGACACGGGATCAACGAGGCGTCGATGCGCGAGTTCATCGGCGGTCTGGACCTGCCGGAAGATGCTCGCCAGCGCCTGTTGCAGATGACCCCCGGCAGCTATGTCGGACACGCGGAAACGCTGGCCCGCGAGATCTGAGCGCCACCGGCGGCATTCCCCGCCGTCTGGCGGATCGACCCACCACCAGCGGCCGGTGTGACCGGCCCTCCAGCGGGAAGCGTCATGCACAGCTCCAGCGCAAAGCCCTCCGATACCACCGGCAACCGCTTGCCGCTGCCGCCGCCCATCGAGATCGATGCGCGCACCCTGCCCCCGCTGGGCATGCCAGCAGCGGATTTCCTGCGCGACTACTGGCAGAAGCATCCGCTGCTGATCCGCAACGCTTTCCCCGATTTTGATGCACCCATGGGCGCCGACGACCTGGCCGGGCTGGCGTGCGAGGAAGGCGCGCTGTCGCGCTTGATCCGCCACGATCGCGCCAACGACCGTTGGAGCGTCAGCCACGGTCCGTTTCCGGAGGAAATGTTCCCCGGCCTGCCTACCGAAGACTGGACGTTGCTGGTGCAGGATGTGGACAAATGGGATGTCGATGTCGCCGCGATGATCCGCCACTTCGACTTCCTGCCGCGCTGGCGGATAGACGACGTCATGGTCTCCTTCGCCGCGCCAGGAGGATCGGTGGGTGCGCATGTCGACCAGTACGACGTATTCCTGCTGCAAGCCGCGGGCCACCGACGCTGGCAGATCGATACGCGGCAGAACCCGCCGTTGGCTTACCGCGACGATGTCGAATTGCGCCTGTTGAGCGACTTCGACCCCGGGCACGACTGGGTGCTCAGACCCGGCGACATGCTCTACCTGCCGCCCGGCGTACCCCATCACGGCGTTGCCGAGGACGCCTGCCTGACCTTCTCCTTCGGCATGCGCGCGCCCTCTTCCGCCGAGTTGCTGGGGGATCTGGTCGATACGCTGACCGCCGAAGCAGATGACTCGCTGCGCTATCACGATCCGGATCTCACGCCGCCTTCGGATCCGGGGGAAATCGACGCCGATGCGATGGCGCGCGTCGTGCGCGCGCTGGATGAGATCCGCGGTGATCAGCCCGCACAACTGGCCGAGTGGTTTGGCAATTTCATCACCCGCTACCGCAATGCTGTCGACGTGATTCCCCCGCAACTGGCGGAGGGGGAATCGCCGCGCTCACGGATCGAGATCGAGTGGGACCTGCAACATGGCGGCACCCTGCATCGCCATCCCTACTCCCGCATGGCATGGCGCCGCGCAGGCGATGCGGCAGTGCTGCATGCCAACGGTGAAAGCCACGCGCTGCCGGTATCCGATGCCAGCCTCCTTGCGAATGCGGGCGTCCTTGACGGTGCCGCTTACACCGATCTGTCCGGGCAAGGCCGCGATTGCCTGATCACGCTCATGGACGCCGGGCACTACCACCTGGCAATCGAGGATGACGAAGAATGACCACGAGCGTGCCCGAATTCCATGTTGAGCGGATCGACTACGAGAGCGGCTTGGCGGACCTGCGCGCGGTGCGCGAAACGGTCTTCGTGCAGGAGCAGAACGTTCCACTGGAAATGGAATGGGACGAACTGGACCCGGTTTCCCACCATGTGATCGCACGCGACCGCAGCGGAGCCGCCATTGGCACCGCCCGCCTGACGCCGGAGCGGCATCTGGGACGCATGGCGGTTCTGTCGTCATGGCGCCGACGTGGCGTCGGCGACGCGATGTTGAGCGCTTTGGTGACCCACGCGGCAGAACTCGGCTGGTCTTCTCTGGTGCTGCATTCCCAGACGCATGCCATCCCCTTTTACGCCCGTCATGGATTCCTGCCGCTTGGCCCGCGCTTCGAGGAAGCCGGGATCGAACACCAGGTAATGGAATGGCGGATCGATCAGGTGAACCCGGTGCGCGACCGTGCTGGCGCGATCGCGGCGATCCTCGGCGTCATCGGAGGAGCCCGGCGGCGATTGAACATCTACAGCCGTGATCTCGACCCTGGTGTCCTCGATGGCCCTGATGTTGTCGACGCGCTGCGACGGTTCGCAGTCGGCAAGGGCGAGATCCGCATGCTGTTGCACGATCCCGCCGCGCCACAGCGCAACCTGAGTCCACTGATCGGCCTGCATCAGCGGCTGCCGAGCGCGATCGCGTTCCGCGCCGTGGAGGAGTCATTCGACCTCTCCTACCCCTCGGCGTACGTCGCCAACGACCGCAGCGGCTACTACTTTCGTCCCATGGCAGCGCGGTTTGAAGGCGATACACGGATCGACGACAGGGCCCGCGCGCGTCACCTGGGCAAGCTCTTTGACCCGGTCTGGGAGCGTGCCAGGCCTTGCAGCGAGTACCGGGCACTGGGCATCTGACGCCGCGGAAAGGAATATGAACAGGGATGAACCCAGGCCGACAGAGATGAGCATACGTTGCCCATTGAGCCGTTCGGGGCTCCTCCACTACCGGCCCGAGCGGCTATAATTGGAAGACTCATGTGCCTCAACCGGCATTTACCGTCCGGCCGGCACACTCCTCTCCCCCCTATTCGAGTTTAGCGACGCCACCGTGGCCAATCTCCTGAAGCAGTTCTCGCAGTCAACGCAGCTGGGTTCCAGCGGCGCCTACATTGAAGACCTGTACGAGCAGTACCTGGTCTCCCCCGAAAGCGTCGGGGTCGAATGGAAAACCTATTTCGACGGTTTCCAAGGCAGGGAGGCGGGCGACGTGCCGCACTCGGCCGTCATCGACACGATTATCGAAGCAGCGCGCCACGCCGGCAAACCCGGCGCACAGGGCAACGCTGACGAGCGCGAGCGTTTTGTAGGCAAACTCATCACCGCCTATCGCTCGCGCGGCCACTTGGGCGCGGACATCGACCCGCTGGGTCTGATCGAAATGCCCGACGCGCCGGACCTCGAGCTGGACTTCCACGGCCTGTCCAAAGCGGACCTGGGTGACGAATTCAGCACCGGCGGGGTCGCCGGCATGGACCGGATGAACCTGGGCA
>RCMY010012356.1_pt1 | contig 12140 bp, 10 predicted proteins | sample 2041341 | NCBI WGS metagenome assembly RCMY01 (sample SAMN09708234, study PRJNA481090) | Marine sediment metagenome, whole genome shotgun sequencing project.
CTTGAAGATAGTGTACGAAGAGCTATCTTGCTGAACTATCTCAACCTACTGATATATCTAACATTGTTCAACTGGCCGGGAATTGCTGGTCAATCGCTTGCCCCCAATGCAGCGGGGTGGACATCGGTCCTGGTCAACAGGCTCGACAGCTTCGATACGAATATCGTGTACGTGATTTTCGAAATAGTTGTAGGAATAAACAAAACGATCACCTGACTCGAATTGAAAATCGTCAAGAAAAATGTCACTCGGATCATCAACAAAGTTAGCACCACCTCGACGATAAATACCGTACTTTTTTGCATGAATGCGGAAGTGGTGAAGATTATCATCATCCCAGTCCATGACTAGTTGAATGATGTGGTGAAACTGAGCGAGCGATGTGGTGCCAGAAAGATGCAACCGCCGCCAAACCATCGGACTTACCCCTCGAAGGGCGATCTTTACCGTGTATAACGAAACCATGGCATTTCGGTGACGGATTCAAGTCATTCACCGATAGTGCAGGTGCAGGCCCGCTGTCAAGTGAACCCCCATGTTTTTCATGCTCTCCGAAACACCACTTGGGTCGAGTGTCGAATCTTCACACTCGCGAAAGAAGATGGACGATCGTTGGAGTTCGGAATCATCAGTCGCGACATCGAGCAAAGGCGTCGCATGGAGCAGGATCTGCGTAAACTGTCGGTGAATCTGACCGAAGAAAATCATCGCAAGAACGTTTTCCTGGCGATCCTCGCACACGAGCTGCGCAACCCACTTTCGCCGATGCGCAGTGCGGTCGAGTTGCTTGATCTCGGTGGACTCGATCCGGAGGAACTCCCGCGTATAACATCGATCCTGCGCCGCCAAGTCGCTCAAATGGAGCGCTTGGTCGACGATCTGCTTGACATCGGCAGGATCGCGCAAAACAAGATCGAACTTCAACTCAAACCGGCCGGCGTACTTGCGCTCGTTTCCGAAGCGCTCGAAGCCAGCCGAGAGAGTTTTCTCAATAAAAGACATAAAGTTGTTGTTGATCTGCCGCAACGGGACATCGTGCTGTCGATCGACCGGGCGCGCATCGTTCAGGTGCCCTGCAATCTGTTGAACAATGCGTGCAAATTCACAGACCCCGGGGGACAGTTTTCGCTCAGCGTCAAAGCGCTGAGTAAAGAGCTGGTGATATGTGTGCGTGACAACGGACAAGGCATTCCTTCTGACAAGCAGGAAGCCGTGTTCGAGATGTTTGCGCAGGCGCCTCCCGGACCGGATTGTTCGATCAGCGGGCTCGGCATCGGGCTGTCACTCTGCCGAACACTGATGTCGTTGCATGACGGTCACATCGACATGAGCAGCGACGGTGTCGGCAAGGGCTGCGAAGTCACGCTCCATCTGCCGCGACCACTGCGTCCACTGCAGATGCCCAGTGATGTGGCAAACATCGTTTTCGAACCAGCCGGTGCACAAAGGATTCTTCTCGTGGACGACAACGAGGATTCTGTATCGTTGATGTCAAGGTTGCTGCTTCGCGTCGGCTACCTCGTTGAAGGCACGCATGACGGCCAGAGTGCGTTGGAACGTTTCGAGAAGTTCTCGCCTGATGTGGTCGTTCTCGATATCGGCCTACCCGGGATCACCGGCTACGAAGTCGCGACTCGAATCAGGAGTATGCCTGGAGGCGCCGACGTGATGCTCGTCGCGCTGACCGGCTGGAGTGACGCGGAAAGCTGCGCTCGAACCGCAGCTGCTGGTTTTGATGCACATCTGGTCAAACCGATCAGTTTCGCCGAGTTATTGAAGACCATCGCGTCGGTGGATTATTCTGATCGAGTGCCCGGTCAACTCGGTTCGGAACCCTATAGCGGCCAGGTGGCGGGAATGGCCTCGATCGCAAGACTGGAATCTGAAACTTGACAACGGCTACCAGTCACCCCGGGCGGTGCCAGGTGAATGACAAGGCATGTACGGTGGCGCACAGACGAGAGACCGTCACAGGGTTATGTTTGAATATCACCAGCTTCGTTCAGCTACTCCGTGCGAACGCCGATGGAGCCTGTCTGCACATTGCTGCGCGAGTTCGGGTTTGTCGCGGACGACTGACGGCGATAATCTCACGCATTGAATCAGCGTACCCACTGTTAAGCGAGTCGCAAGGTTCCAATCGCTGAAATGCACCACCGCAGCCAGGTTCAGCTCAACTGCCTTGGTGGATGGGTATATGATCGAGGGGCGGATAGGCCACGGTAAAACTGGCTGCGCGGTAAACATAACGGCGCAAGGGGATTTTTAGGCAAGCATGACGATCTGATTCAAGGGGACTCCATGAACAAGGCATTGGTTATTGTTGGAATTGTTATCGCGATGGTGCTTGGTTACCGCTTCGCATTCGGGGGTCGGCATATGGGTAATCAATCTGGCCCTGGACATGGGCGATATTCACCGGATGCTGACCCGATTGCACGAGGTGGTCGGGGATACGACAATTTCTGGATTGAATATGAACTGGACGCCCCTCAATCCATGCACAAAAGCTATCCGGAAACTGGTAACGCCAAGCCATCCGATTCGTGGCGATGCAAGGAATGCCACGGTTGGGACTATCTGGGAAATCAGGGAGCTTATCGCTCAGGATCTCACGCCACAGGCATAAAAGGCATTTCCGCCGCACAAGGTCAATCAGTCACATCCCTTACCGATATTCTCTCCAATGAAACTCACGGCTATGATCGTGTACTGTCACCAACAGCGCTGAAACAAATAGCCGGATTTGTGGCAGAAGGACAGGTTGATATGCGGCCGATCATCGACTATGAAAGTAAAAGTGTCGCCAGTGATCCAGGTCAGGGAAAGATAGTGTTCAACAACATTTGTGCAGATTGCCATGGAAAAGATGGAAGAGCATTGAATTTCGCACACGATGGGGAACCTGCAGAGTATGTCGGTACGGTGGCAGCAGACAACCCGTGGGAGGCGTTACATAAAATCCGCAATGGGCATCCGGGAGCGTTTGTCAATCACATGACTGGTCGACATACCGATAGAGGCGGCATGGGCACGAGCTTCATGCCGCCAATGAGAGCGGAGTTGTCGGTCGGAGAACAAGGCAGTCTACTCGCCCACCTGCAATCGTTACCCGAGAAGTGAATCTTGTTTTTGAGCATGAAAATTGACACTATTGCGCAGCAGTTGCAGACGCCTCAGCAGCTTTTTCACCGAAGTTCCAGCCAACCATTTCAGTGAAAGTCGATTTTCCCGTGTATTCACAACAGGCTTCCATGAGTAGCGCCAAACTCGAAACACGATAAAGTATCGCTACTGACCGAATCAGCTTGCCATGATCTGCATCAACCTGCATGGATGTCTGACTTTTCAGTGCGTTCCGATCGACTCAAGTCGATCTGCCAGTTTCAAGGGAGCTTTAAGTTACTGCGCTCGGACAGCTGCGATGCCTATGGTCTCGAAAATTGCGTCAAGCTCTGCACCGATCTCGGCGAGCTCATCACCACCCTCCTTCACGTAGGGGGAGAGTATGAAACTTGGCTTCTTCCAGCTCAGGTCTGCGGTTCCGTTCTCGTTCTCGGTAACGTACATTCGCATCGGCGCTTCGATCATCGCAGCCTCACTCAGCGTGAGGATGCGAACTGCGAATTCATTGTTAAAGATACCGATAACGCAGTTCCCGGGGATGTTGATGCCGCGCTTCTCCGCGGCAACCGTGGGTCCTGCTTCGGTAACGACGCTCAGATCGGATTCCCTGGTGGCATTCTTCACCGATTTCAGCAGACTCTCATAACTTTGTGCCGACTCAAGGCTTTCCCAGCCTTCCTGCGCCGAGAAAGCACCACTCCAGGCTGCCGTTGATAGCAGGGTAAGAAACAAAACGAAGATGCGCATTGGGACGACCCTCATGTGGTTTAACGTGTATTGACGTTCAACATTAATGTGTCTGGCATTGACATGGACTGCCTCGTGAAACAAATACATTCTTGGTTTTCACCGGCGCTAAAGATGTTTGCCAAGTCCGAGCAGAGAGCACACCTGACTACATCTCCCTGCCGTTGTCAGCCAAGGTAAGGTTTACCAGCATCACGACCCAGGTCCGCAATCCAGGCTCCGTGGTATCTGCTCTCGATTCGACACCCCCAAAGCCTTTTCCAGGTCGCGTAATGCCGTGCGAAGACCCTCCTCAATGCATGGATGATAGTACGGGCGTGCCAGCAGCTCACTGACAGTTGCACCCGACTGTAATGACCACGCCAGTAAGTGAGCCAGATGTTCGGCAGCCGGTCCAATCATCTCCGCTCCCAGCAAACGTTCAGTCTCCACTTCACCATAGAGTCGCAACAAACCTTTGTTTACTCGCATGACTCGGGCACGCCCTTGCTCCTGCCAGTCAATGGAACCAATCTTGAAATCAGCCTTGCGCTCACACAGAGCCTGATACCTCTCTCCAACCTGCATGATTTGTGGATGGCAAAAAACCACGGACAACATGGTTAACGCAGGTATGACGCGTGTGTCAGACCGGGTGTTGCTGCCTGCTGTCTTGCCATCAAAAGCAGCCAGATGTAACAACGGTGGTGCACTGTCTGCGTCACCAGCAATTAAAATGTTGGAAACCCCGCATACCCGCGTTTGAGGATTGCATTCCGGGATCCCTTTGCCATCACATGACAGTGAGGTATTGGCCAGTCCGAGCTTGTCAACATTCGGTTGCCTGCCAATGGCCAGCAGAACACGCTCGAATCGTTCGGTGACGCATTCGTTGTCAATCTCGTGATCGATCTCTACACAATTACCCGTATTTTCCATACGAAGCACTTTTGCATCTGCATGAAACGCCAGGCGACCCACCAGAATGCGGCGCGCACAGGTCAGCACTTCCGGATCGCTCAGCTGCGCCACAGCATTGTCCTTACCAAACACCGAGACGCGCACGCCCAGGAGATGCAAGGCTTGCCCCAGCTCCAGTCCTATCGCGCCACCGCCGAATACCGCAACGGACTCGGGCAGGTCTTCCCAGTCAAAGACATCATCGGATGTATGGAGCCTGTCTCCAAGCTCGCGAAAATCGGCCGGGATGCGTGGACGTGAGCCCGTTGCTATGATGATATATTCGGCCTTGACTGACGTGCCATCCGATAGCCGCAAGGTGTGGTCGTCCACGAATTCTGCACGTGCAATTACGCGATGCTCCTCAGGCCACTCCTGTACCGCGTCCACAACAAACTTGACGAATCGGTCACGCTCCGAACGTACTCGACCCAGTACAGCAGGTCCGTCGATTCTTGGCTTGTCGAAATGTACGCCGAATCCTGAAGCTTCAGATCCCGCCATGGCAGCCTCGGCTGCAGCAATCAGCAGTTTCGATGGCATGCATCCGACTCGAGCGCAGGTCGTGCCGTAGCGCTCTGCCTCAATCAACAGCACGCTGCTGGTATGCTCCACAGCGCGGCGATATGCCGCCATGCCTGCCGTGCCCGCACCAATAATCGCAACATCTACTGTTCTGTCTTTCATTTTGAATTTGCCAGTGTCAATGTGAAGAGCGCTAGAGACGTAGCGGAAAGTGAGACCAACCGTTTCATAAAACTCATGTATGTTGCTCGCCGTGTCGACACGGGATTTCTGTGCGTCGGACAAACGCTACTGCTGTGACTAAAGCACAATGATGTAAAATCTCCAGGCTATGTCAATCTGCAAGCTTTACGCGGGGGGATGGCATGAGGTCTACTTGCAGCGGGGCAACTCATGCGTTTGTGTTGCCGATTCCACAGTGATGCCCTGTATGATCTGCAACGTTTCGATCAAACCTCCCACCTGCGTTTTGATAAATTAATAATGCAAGTCCGGTCGTTGTCCGTGACTTCTTTTCAGAACAGATCAATATTTATTTGAATGCTTTAACCACCGTTTCCAGTTCCACTTTAAGGGTTTTGTCGAATTTGGTTATTGGCGGAATTTCCAGTTCTATTTCGAGTAATTCGTAAACTGCCATCTGCGCCGCCCGAACCGAGTATTCAACTGTAAAAACCACGTCATCCGGGATTTCAACAAACTGACTGATAAAAGCCAGATTTTTTGAATTTTTGGGTACTGGAAGCGGCCTGTCGCTTTTCGAACGCGGCATAAACATACTTGTGATATACGGCATTCTGCACGGAATACAAATTGCATTGGCAAACACAGTGTCATAATCGAATTTCAGATGACCGCAGAGTTCCCGAAGAATGTCTTCTCCCGTACATTCCGTCATCGGTTTGCCTACAAAGTTGCCAACACGGTCAGGGTGCAACCCATACGTAAAGAAAACCTGCACATCAGATGGCTGATCTTTGTAATGTGGCTGATTATTCAAGGAAAAACTCATAAACCAATTAGAGTCTTTCAGCGTTACCTGACTACCTGTTCCTGCTTTGTTGCCGGAGAATTGCTCCATCTTGTCGAAGAAAGCCGTATCCTTGAGCGTTACCGTAAAAGATTCCCAAAAGGATTCTGCGATACTTGAATTGAATACTGCCGGATTGCCTAATTCTGGATGGTTTTTAGCGAGTTTTTCCCATAACGTCCAACCCTGGCTATCTTCTTTTGTAAGGAACTTTGGTGCACTTGTCATCGACCCAAAACTTGAAGCATCGGTCATCGAACCGTTTTGATAGAACACAAGATCACCGTCAACAATTTTAATGGTTGCGCTATTTCCAGCACTTTCGAACATAATATTCGTTACCGCTATCTTTTCGACTCCTGTATCTCGATCCAGAACAAGTTCAGTATCCAGATCAGTTACGGTATGTCCTTTCAGGAAATTGACATCGTGTGATTCAAGCCAGACTTCCAACGGTCGGATCATTGAATCATACTGATTGTAAATTGTACGTTTCACTCCTGTCATCGTTTCCACATTCGGAAACTCCTGCATGAATCTGTGCAGATAGCGTTTGAATTCTACTGCACTATGCCAAGGCGAAAATGCAAAACTCGTTCGCCACATAAACCAGAAATTGGTTTCAAAAAATGAAGGCGAAAACCAATCGGAAATGCAACTATTCCCTAGTTTTTCTTCACTCGCCTCGCTTAGTTTCAACAGATCCGTACGGTCGGACATTGAAAAACCCAGCTTGGACGAATCAACAATTGCGCGGTTCTTGTCAATGAGACGTGCTTTCGCGTTTGATTTCACACGCTCGTTAAACGCAACTGTCTCTTCATATACGGATTTATCGGGATCTGCAAGTGATGGAATTGACTTGAACAAACCCCAGGTGCACTCATAAATGTCCAGGGTCAGCATACGGGAACCCCGCATGGTATAACCTTGCTCGGGATTTCCCCCGGCGTCCAAACTTCCGCCCAGGACGGGCAAACTTTCAAAAATTGTAATGTTGCTACCTTGCATTCCGCCGTCACGAATTAAAAACGCGGCACCTGCCAGCGATCCTATGCCGCCGCCTATGAAGTATGCTTGCCTGTCTTTGTTTGTACTGTCCATGATTTCAAGCTCCTGTTCCGGTCGTTTCAGGCCCGGTATAATGTAAAGGACCATATTCGTAGCAGCCTGAATCCATTTTTTCGGGGTTTACCGCGTATACATTTTTTCGATCAGATTGCGCAAAGCGCTCAGTTGCTGTTCGAACATTCCAGGCTTGTGCAGGTCTTCAGGTTTCTCATCGGGGCCGAGGGGAAGGATATGTTCGAAATAGGTTCCACCCAGAAGGCGGCGCAGGATGCCTTCACCCAAAAACGCCTCGTCGTTGTTCAGGGTCCGCGTGGCACGAAGCAATCGACGAATGTCGTACTGACCAGGAAAGATATCGGGTACCTGCTTCTTGATGCCTAACAGGCTGTACACCCCAATGCGGGCCGTCCTGACCGAACTTTCCAGAGTGAATACCACGTCGTTATGGGTTTCCACAAACTGACCAAGGCAGGCAAGATTGCTGCTGCCATCAGGCACCACCCAGGGACGATCCCCTTTGGCGCGTGGCATGAATTGTCCAGTGATGTAGGGCATCAGTGCGGTGCGTACTTTGGTGGCAGCAATCACTTCTTCGACTTGATCAATCAAGCCAAGGTGAAAACACATTTCAGTCAGTATTTCATTACCGGTAGACTCCACGATCGGTTTTTGGATGTGATCTCCCAGCTTGTCCATAATCAGTGCATAAACCCAGATCACAATCACATCATCGGGCTGGTCCGGGAAGTGCGGCTGGCGATTGACGGTGAAGCTCATCAACCAGCTTGAATCCGTAAAGGTAATGATGCCGCCAGATACCGTTTTACCTGAATAAGGATCATTGACCGACAACGCCTTGACTTTATCCATCAGCGGCGAGCGCTTGCAGGTCAGCGTTGCCGATTCCCACGTTGAAGCAGGAACATTGCCGCAGAATTTCTCAGGTCGCCCAAAAGATGGGGATTTCCGCGCCAGGTTCTTCCACAACTGCCAGCCAGAGCCAGCATCCGGGGTATGCTCACCCATCGTTAATTTGGGCACCGTATCGCCGTCACCATAAGCGGTGTCCTCGACGATCGAGCCGGTTGTGACGAAAATCAGATCGCGCGCACCGATCTTGATCGTCTCGTCCTTGTTGTCGTGGCGGCATTTGATCGCCGTGGTGGTTAGCGTCTTGCCGTTAGCGTCCATCTCCAGGTCGGAAACGAAGGTGTTGTACTGTGTTTTTACGCCTTGCTCCTTGAGCCAATCCATCAAGGGGCGGACAAAACTGTCGTACTGATTGTATTTGGGAAAGACGAGCGAAGTCATATCATTCAGCCCGTCCATAAGGTGTAGAAAACGGTGCATATACAGCTTCATCTCCAACGCCGAATGCCAGTTCTGGAACGCAAACATGGTGCGCCAGAACATGTAGAAATTCGTATTCAGGAAATCCTTGCTGAACCACTCTTGCACCGTAATATCGTCAAGATCTTCCTTGCGTGCCAGCAGCAGTTTCATCAGTTCCAGCTGCTGCAGCTTGCTCAGCCCCATGGTCGAGGAATCCTTGATCTGACCCTGCTTTTCAAGAAGCCGCGCCTTGGAAAAGTTCTTGTCGGCGTCGTTGACGATCCGGTATTCGTCAAGCACGCTGAATGGCGCGGGTAGCTCAAGCGCCGGTATTTCCGAGAAAACATCCCAGAAGTTCTGATAGGTCATATCCATCTCACGGCCACCGCGGACGATATAGCCTTCCTCCGCATTGCCAGAGGCATCAAGAGCGCCCCCTTCGACATTCAGCGCTTCCAGAAGGGTAATGTTTCCGCCTGGCATATGGCCGTCACGGATAAGGAAGAAAGCGGCGGACAGGCCGGCAATGCCGCTGCCGATAATAAAGGCATGGCGGTCAGTAATGCCTTCGGTCGGGAGCGGACGATTGTTGATATAGCTTCCGTGCAGGTCAGCGGGCGGAAGCGACGTGTCGAGGCCATTATGCAAATGCCGGGACGAGGCATCGGGTGTGCAATCCACCGTTTGTGCGCTCATCGCGTCAATATGGGTTTTCAGACGCGCGCTATCGATGATGGGCGCTTCATGACGGGTCATACTGTTCTTCTGCAAGGTTTGGACGAAAGAAAGTATGTTCCTGGGCCGATGTGCGGTCTGTGCGAAACCGTACATACAGGCAGCTAGCGTTCATCACTTCAGCGTGCAAGTCAATGAAGATTATGGGGCGGTGCAGACGCTCTTGCCGCCGTGCTCTGGGAAGTACGCAAGTGCCAGAGTGGGGTGCTGCGAGAGGCAGGCAATCAGGGCTTGCATAGGCGAGGCATATACAATGCGTACCGGCCATCATGACGTGACATATTTCACCCGCGCGAGCCTGCACCAGCTCACTTCGCCAGTTGTTTGCGGATCGCCTGCAGCTCGCGCCGCCGCGCCGCATTGACCTCCGGGTAGCTCAGCTTCAGTCCGACCAGGGCATCGAGCACGATCTGCGACACGATCAGCCGCGCGTTGTGCTTGTCGTCGGCCGGCACGATGAACCAGGGCGAGTCGGCAGTGCTGGTCGCGCTCAGGGCATGACCATAGGCCAGCATGTAGGCATCCCAGTACTTGCGCTCGGTGATGTCGGCGATACTGAACTTCCAGTTCTTGTCAGGCTCGTCGATGCGCGCCAACAGGCGCTTGCGCTGCTCCTCCTTCGACACGTGCAGGAACACCTTGACAATGCGCGTGCCGTTGGCGTGCAAATGCCTTTCCAGGTCAACAATCGAGCGGTAGCGGACATGCCACACCGATTCGTCGGTTGCAGGATCGGGAATGCTCTCGCTTTGCAGCAAGCTGCCGTGCACGCGCACGATCAGTACCTCTTCGTAGTACGAACGGTTGAAGATGCCAATGCGACCGCGCTCGGGCAGGTCTCGCGTGGTGCGCCACAGGAAATCGTGTTGAAGTTCCTTCGCGCTCGGGTGCTGAAAGCTGAACACCTGACACCCCTGGGGGTTTACGCCGGACATCACATGGCGGATGGCGCCGTCCTTGCCCGCGGTGTCCATCGCCTGGAACACAAGCAGCAACGCGTGGCTGTTCGACGCGTATAGCAGGCGCTGCAGATCGCTCAACTGCTCGACGTGATTCTTCAGCAGTTTGCGATACGCCTTCTTCGATTTGCTCAGCGGTTTGACCTTCGTAGCCCAAAGGCCGAGGTCCACCTCGTCGCCTTCGCGGACTTTGAATGCATTGGCGTCGATTTTCATGCCGATTCCCTTGTGGTCACAGGTACCCGGACGGCGAGCCCCTGCGTGCAGGCCACTATGGCCAGGAGCAGTGCGGAAAGTGCGCCGAGCGCAATACGGATGGAAGACATAGAACAAGGCTCCTGGTTCATCTGAACACTGGGTCAGACCACTTTCAGCAGCGGGTTCACGCCTGGCTGAAGGTAATTTTGATTCCAGGTTAAAGGCTGCCTGCTAACCGATGCGGCAGTCTGTACGCTGTCGAACAGACTGCCGCAGCGCAGTGGCCTAGCGTGTGTTCTGCCGGTTCTGGGCGGTTTGATTGCACGCCAGTGAGTGCGTGCTGACGCAGTGCGAGGAAATTGCTGAGCACCTTCGTCTGCCTGGCGCTTTGGCGCTTGGAGCGATTGCTCTGGCGTTCTACTTCACACAGGAGATTCCATGAAGACCTTGACTGCGATGGCTGTTGGTTTGGCGTCCATGCTCGCCAGCGGCGTGTTGTCTGCGCAGAACGGCAACATGATGAATGGTGGCGGCTGGATGGGTGGCTACTGGGGGCCGACCCTGCTGGTCGTCGTTGTCGGCGGCGTCCTCGTATGGGCCGTCCTGCAGAAGCGCAAATGATCCAGCGGTCTGCGAGCCAATCGACGTGCTCAACATCCACACGAGTCCGCCTCGTCGGCTATTGCAGAACCTCTGAGTAGCTCTTTCGATCCGCCAAGTAGCAGTCGCATGCCGCCGCCTCAAGGCCGGCTCGATCGAGCACCGTCAACACGCCGCGGTGGTATTCGATGAGCCGGGCACGCCGCAATTCGGTCGCCGCCCGGGTGACGCCAACGCGACGAACACCGAGCATATAGGCGAGAAATTCTTGCGTGACACGAAACCTGTCGGCATGGGCCCGGTCTTGGCTCATCAGCAGCCAGCGGGCCAGGCGCCGGCCGATTTCGTGGAAACGCAAGCACGCGGCCGAGGTGGCGAGCTGCCTCATCAGCACATAGGCATAGCGGCTCAATGCGTTGCGCAGCGCCACGCTCTGGGTGAGCTCGCGCTTGAACGCGCCGGCGCCGATGCGCCACACCGAGCCCGACCCTTGCACGAGGGCGTGCAGGGGCGTGATTGACACGCCCATGGCAAGCTGAACCCCGAGCATGCCTTCGCGCCCCACCATGCCGACCTCCAGCGCAGCCTTGCCGTCGATCTGAGTCAGCAGTGAGATGAAGCCGTCGACGGGAAAATACACGTATCGCGTTCGTTCTCCAGGCTCGCACAACACCTCTGCGAAGACCAGATCGATGGGCTCGCACAGGCTGAGCAGGCGCAGGCCGTCCTTGCGCGGAAGGCGTTCGATGAGGTGGTTCTGGGCGTCGGGCATGGGCTCTCACCGGGCGTTCCCGATGCCAAAGCGGATGGACAACCGACTCTACCCTCGCCTCGACCCGCGGACTGTCTGCCAGCGTACAGAGCGGTAACGATTTGTA
>RCMY010004434.1_pt1 | contig 12138 bp, 10 predicted proteins | sample 2041341 | NCBI WGS metagenome assembly RCMY01 (sample SAMN09708234, study PRJNA481090) | Marine sediment metagenome, whole genome shotgun sequencing project.
ACGGCCGGCGTCATTGCGGGCTCGTTGCTTTTGACCAACCTCTCCACCGAGCAAATCGTAGGGCTAAACGGTAGTGCCTATAAGGACGGATTATCGGTAATGGCCTGGGAAACCCTTGCGGCCATCGCCATGGTGGTTACGGCCGTATTTTTATTGCCGAGGTATCTGAAGGAAGGCCTTACTACGGTGCCCCAATTTTTAGCCAAACGATTCGATGTGGCCACGAAAACGATTACTTCGGGGTTGTTTTTGACGGGTTACGTCGTAGTACTTTTGCCCGTCATTCTTTATTCGGGGTCGGTAGCAATCAGCGGTATGTTCGATGTTCCTAAGCTTTTGGATGTTTCCGATAACACCGCCTTGGTCATCTGCATATGGGGTATCGGTATCATAGGTTCAATATATGCTGTGTTTGGAGGATTAAAAGCGGTCGTGGTTTCCGATAGTATCAATGCGATCGGATTGATTATCGGGGGAATTTTGATTCCGGTTTTTGGACTTATGGCCATTGGTGACGGAAGTGTTTTGGATGGGTTGGATAATTTGATTTCTGCGAATCCAGAAAGGTTCGATTCGACCGGAGAACCCGGTCAAGAAGTGCCTTTTTCCACTATTTTCACGGGAATGATGTTGGTGCAGCTGTTCTATTGGGGTACCAACCAGCAAATAATACAGCGTGCTTTAGGGGCCAAAAATTTGGCAGAAGGTCAAAAAGGATTGTTATTAGCGTCTTTTCTAAAGATTTTGGGGCCGCTGATTCTTGTACTTCCAGGAATGATTGCCTACCACTATTTTGAAGGAGGACTGGATTCCAGCGATTTGGCCTACCCCGAATTGGTGCGTGCCGTGTTGCCAAAACCTTTGGTCGGATTCTTCGCCGCCGTACTTTTTGGGGCCATTTTGAGTTCGTTCAATAGTGTGTTGAATAGTTCGGTTACCCTTTTCGGTATCGATATTTACAAGCAACATATCAATACCGAAGCTCCTGAGCGAACCGTGGTAAAATACGGGAAGATTTTCGGTGTTTGCCTTGCCTTGGCCGCCATGTTCATTGCACCCCTTATTAAAGACGCCGGAAGTCTTTTCAACTATTTGCAGGAAATCAACGGTATCTACAGTATTCCCATATTTACAATTATAGTTATAGGGTATTTGACTAAGAGAGTGCCCGCCATTGCAGCCAAAATCGGTATCTTTTCAGGTTCCATACTTTATATTATCAGTCAATTTGTTGTAGGCCCCAACCTCAAGGAAAATGCGTTGGAAGCTGCTAAGGCAGCGGGTATTACCGACCCTGTTGAATTAGGCTTGGTCGAAGCCGAGGCCTATCCCCATTATTTGCACGTGATGGCCATTTTATTCGTAGCGAATATGTTGATCATGCTTGTTATTGGAAAAATTTGGCCGCGAACAGAACCCTTCGTGCTTGAATACAGCAAACAGGTAGACATTAAGCCTTATCGTTATGTCAATCAAGTGGGAATTACCGTTTGCGTTATCGTAATCGGGATTTATATCTATTTTGCGAAGTAGTCCGATCGGCAAAGCTATTCATTTTGACTGTGACCAGTGTATCGTGTTGTGGGTCGGTGCCGATGGTTGAAGTATGACAAAGTTGGGACACCGGCTTCCAAACAGATCAGCGCGAACCCTGAAGATTATCATAAATCAACCCTGCTGTCTTCTCACTGGCTCCCTTTCCACCCAACTTTTTTTCAAGAATATCATAAGCTTCCAACTGGGTTTTGCGGGTCGGGCCATCGAGGATTTTAAAAAGGGCTATTTTGAGGTTTTTAGTAGTCAGCTGGTCTTGAATCAGTTCTTTGACCACTTCTTTGTCCATAATCAGGTTGACCAGCGAAATATAATCGAGCGTAATGATGCGTTTGGCTATTTGGTAGGATATCCAGTTCGCCCGATAGCAGACGACTTGGGGTACTTTGAAGATAGCGGTTTCTAAGGTCGCAGTGCCGCTGGTTACCAGTGCGGCATAAGCCACCTCCAATAAATCATACGTTTTATTGCGCACGAAACTTACGTTCGAATTGTCGAGGAAAGGCTCGTAAAATTCCTGATCTAGACTGGGGGCACCCGCAATCACGAATTCGTATTGCGTAAAATCGCCGATGATCGAGAGCATGATATCGAGCATTTTTTGCACCTCTTGTTTGCGGCTGCCCGGCAACAAGGCGATAATAGGTTTGTCGGTAGTCAGATGATTCGTCTTCCGAAAAATTTTGGTATCCACCGGTTTACGGTCGCCAATGGCATCGAGCAGGGGATGGCCCACAAAATGGACGGGAAAGTCGTGCTTGCTTTCGTAAAATTCCTTTTCAAAAGGAAGAATGACGTACATCGCATCGATATCTCTTTTTATATCGGCTATCCGGCCTTCACGTGAGGCCCAGATCTGGGGGGATATATAAAAGTTGGTGGTAAAATTCTTCTCCTTGGCCCATTTGGCGATGCGAAGGTTAAAGCCAGAAAAGTCGATGAAAATGATTACATCGGGATTGAATTCCTGTATATCCTTTTTACAGTAATTGATATTTTTTGAAATCGTTCGTAGGTTGAGCAGCACTTCAAAAAATCCCATAAAGGCCATTTCTCTATAATGCTTCGCTAAGGTACCGCCCGCTTTTTCCATCAGATCGCCGCCCCAGCAACGGATATCGGCATCCGCATCCTTGGTCCTGAGCGCTTTGATGAGATTGGAACCGTGTAGGTCGCCCGATGCTTCGCCGGATATTAAGTAGTACTTCATCCTCAGAAAACTTTATAGTACAGTATCACCAATGCCGTCAAAATAGTTGCTATCAGTACCCCCTTTGCACGTTGATCCCTTCTGATCTTCAAAAATCCGAAAAAGGCGATAAGGTTTAAGATGGCGCCCAAGGCTAGAAGGCTACCAACATGCCCTTGCTGTACTGCGGCCTCAAAAGTCGCAACAATGCCGAGTTCGGAAAACAACAGAATGTATAAAAGTGTACCGATGATATTGGCAATGATGCCCACTATAAAGCCGATTAATAGCTCTTTTTTAACGTCCATAAAAAGATTATAAATTTATACTTCGACAGGCTCAATACCCTTTGGTTTCGGAGTCGGAAAATAATTTTTTGTCAGCACCCTTAAAACTCCCATGAATTGAGCTGCTGAATGGCATGGTACGCGGTCAGGTCAAACTGCGTAGGCACAACGGAAATATAATTCTGGGCCAAGGCCCATTCGTCGGTGTCCTCTCCGTTGTCCAATAATTCGAATTCGCCTGTAAGCCAATAATAGTCCTTTCCAGAGGGGCTTTGTCGTTTGTCGAATTTCTCTCGCCAATTGGCACGCGCCTGACGGCAGACCTTGATGCCTTTAAGTTCCTCCTCGGAAGCTTTTGGGATATTCACGTTCAAAATTACACCTTCCGGTATTCCTTTCTCGAGAGATTCGCCCACAATTTTTTTGATGGCAGTTTCAGCGGGCCCGAAATCGGCTTCCCAGGCATAGTCGCAAAGGGAGAATCCAATGGCAGGAATACCCTCGATACCCGCTTCTATCGCCGCGCTCATGGTGCCTGAATAAATTACGTTGATCGAGGCGTTCGAACCGTGGTTGATCCCGCTGACACAGAGGTCGGGTTTTCTGTCCAACAATTCGCGTAGGGCTAGCTTTACACAATCGGCCGGTGTGCCGCTGCAACTGTATTCCTGAGTTGCGCCGTCATTGACAGGCATCTTGTTCAGAAAAAGGGTGGCATCAACGGTGATGGCATGCCCTTTGCCCGATTGCGGACTGTCGGGTGCAACGACCACGATGTCACCAAACCCGTTCAAATAACGGATCAGGTTTCGCAAGCCGGGTGCCGTTATGCCGTCATCGTTCGTTACTAAAATCAAAGGTTTTGCCATTACTTATAATTTATGTCGCAAAAATACGTTTTACAAAACATATCGATCATCGCGGGTTCTACCTCCGTTTAACAAAAAATTAATGCCGGGGTCTTATAGGTGGCATGGTTTTTTCAGTACCTTAGAGGATTGCTTATGTGAAAAGGTCAGCCATGGGAAAGTGAATTTCCTTGGACCGATAGTTAAAAATAAAACTAAAATTGATGAAAAGGAATTTTGCCTACGCGCTTTTGGTAATGCTCATTTCGGTTGCTTCTTGCAGCTTTACCAACAAGTCTTTTGAAAATGACGATAAAGATAAATTGTTATTGGACCTGATTACTTACGTTCTCGAAAAGGGCCACTATGAGCCCAAGAACATCGACGACGATTTTTCTGTCAGCGTTTTTGAGGATTTTATAGATGTTATTGACCCTACAAAACGCTATTTTTTAGCAGAGGATATCAAGGAATTCGAGCAGTTCAAGTTTCAGATAGATGATCAGATAAAAAGTACCGATATCTCCTTTTTCGATTTGGTTTACGAACGGTTGATGAAAAGGATGGAAGATGCCAAAGGTATTTACAAGGAAGTTCTCGATGCCCCTTTTGATTACACAGAAAAGGAAAGTATCGATATCGATTATGAAAAATTACCCTTTGCGGCGTCCCGGAAAGATTTGAAAGAACGCTGGAGACAGCAGTTAAAATACGCCACACTGGGCACTTATGACTCGAAAGTCAGGAAGGTCAAGAAGGATGCTGAAATCGAAAAATCATTGGAGAACGATGAAGTGGTGGAGAAAGTTACCAAAGAGGGCGTTGATGACTTACCAGAAGAGCCGATGACTCCCAAAGAAGCTGAAATTTCTTCCCGCGAATCCACAAAAAAGACGTTGGACGAGTTTTTCGATTTCGTCAGTGACCTCGAACGGAAAGATTGGTTCGTACAGTACATCAACACCATAGTCGACGAGTTCGACCCCCATACCTATTACTTTGCCCCTGAAGATAAAGAGAAGTTCGATGTAAGTATGTCGGGCAAGTTCGAGGGTATTGGTGCCCGTTTGCAGAAAAAACCGGAAGGCGCCAAGATAGTGGATATCATTTCCGGCGGTCCCGTATGGCGCGATGGACAGTTAGAGGTCGGGGACGAAATAATGAAGGTCGGCCAAGATGGCGAAGAACCTATCAATATTGTAGGTATGCGTTTGGACGATGCCATTAAACTGATAAAAGGGGCAAAGGGGACTACCGTTGATTTGACGGTACGTAAAATTGATGGTTCTATGGAAGTTGTTTCCCTGACACGTGATGTTGTGGAGCTCGAAGAATCGTTCGCCAAATCTGCCAACATCATCAAAGATGACCATAATTTCGGACTCATAAACTTACCCAAATTTTATGTGGATTTCGATGATTACACCGAACGCAATGCAGCCACCGATGTCGCCAAAGAAGTAGAGCGCTTGAAGGAAGCTGGTGCGGAAGGTCTGATTCTCGATTTACGCGACAATGGCGGCGGATCTTTAAAAACTGTAGTCGAAATGGCTGGATTATTTATTAAAGATGGCCCTATAGTGCAAGTCCGTTCCTCCGGAAAAGGTAAAGATGTCTATGACGATAAAGACGAACGTATTCAATGGGACGGTCCCTTGGTGATACTCGTCAACGAACTATCCGCTTCCGCCTCCGAAATTTTGGCGGCGGCCATGCAAGACTACAAAAGAGGTATTGTGATCGGAAGCCAACAGACTTTTGGCAAGGGCACGGTGCAGAATGTCATTCCCTTGGAAAATATCGTACGTAGCAACGACCATGGCGATTTAGGTGCTATAAAACTGACCACCCAAAAATTCTATCGCATCAACGGAGGTTCCACTCAGTTAGAAGGGGTAAAGAGTGATGTTGTGGTGCCGGACAAATACAGCTATATCGATTTGGGCGAGCGCGATCAGTCGAATCCTTTACAGTGGGATAAAATATCTCCGGCGAACTATAAGCCATGGGGAGGTTATATTGATTATGACCGAACCATAGCCAATAGTAAAAAGAGGATGGCCAACAGCGCTCAGATCAAATTGATCGAGGAAAACGCCAAATGGCTAAAATCAAAACAAGACGAAACGACTATTTCTTTAAACTACGACACCTATAAAGACGATGAGGAAAAGGCCAAAAAGCAATCGAAATACTTCAAGACTATCACCGATTACGATTCCAAGTTGACGTTCGAATCCCTGAAATACGAAGAGGCCCTGTTCACCAAAGATTCCGTATTGCGTGAGAAACGCGACCGCTGGCACAAGAATCTTGCTAAAGATGTCTATGTCGAGGAAGCGGTGAACGTGTTACAGGATCTTAAGAACAATAGTTTAGAGCATGGGAAGCTGGCGGTAAAGGGTTAAGTCCTGAAGCTAGATGTATACTTTTAAAATCTAAGAAAACCCCGATGCGAATGTGTCGGGGTTTTTTAGTGGTAGAATCGATTTATACGCAACAATTCGATTTTGACTATTTTTAGGGAAGGCTTTGTAAAATATTACGCTTTTAGACCATACCGACAAGGTAGGACAGCTACTATATGGGATCGAAACTACAGCTGTGGCGGAACCTAGCGCTGAATACAAGAGAGGAGAGGAGTGAGACTATATGGAAAGGTTGTTTTTTATGAATTCGACCATGGCCTCATGGCCGCCTTTGAGCAGACCTAAAGCTACAGCAATGGGTCGCAGATAATAATGAAAAAGTGGTCATACTCTTCGAAGGAAGGGATGCTGCTGGAAAAGGTGGTGCCATAAGACGTACCACCGAACGCATCAACCCAAGGGAATTCAGGGTGATTGCACTTCCCAAACCTACTGAAGAAGAAAGAGGCCAATGGTATTTTCAGCGATACATCAATCAGCTACCCCGTGAGGGGAAAATGGTGTTTTTCGATAGAAGTTGGTACAATCGCGCCATCGTAGAACCCGTAAACGGATTCTGTTCAAAGGAGGAATATGAGATTTTTATGGGACAGGTCAACGATTTCGAGCGTATGATCACGCAATCGGGCATACGACTGATCAAATTGTATTTTTCTATTACGAAAAAAGAACAGGCAAGCCGTTTCGAAGACATCAAATCGAGCCCTATTAAAAAATGGAAGTATAGTGCAGTAGATTGAAATGCTCTTGCCTTATGGGACGCATACACGCGTTATAAGGACAAGATGTTCGAAGCGACGAATACCACATTTGCACCTTGGACAATTATTAAGGCCAATAAAAAAGGGAAAGCCCGTATAGAGACCATCGAGCATATTTTAAAAACTATACCCTATACAACTAAAATCAATTATACCGAACAAGCTCAGGAATAAGCGCTACCATCTTCTGATGGGGCCTATCTAGGTCTGAATCGGAGTTTAGAGTGCTAACTTTTCATTTTCTATCACTTCTGAAAGCCGCTCCAACAGTCTCCTGCAACTTCAAAGATTCCGAATTCATGCAGTATCTCAATCCACTCGGTGGGGGTCCGTCTGGGAAAACGTGTCCCAGATGGGCATCACAAGTGTTGCAAAGAGCCTCTACGCGTACCATACCAAAGGACGAATCTTTTATATAGCTTACGGCATTTTCCTTGATGGGCTGGTGAAAACTGGGCCATCCGGTTCCAGATTCGAATTTGATAGTTGAGTCGAACAAGGGAGTATCACAGCAGATACAATTGTATTTTCCCGCCTCGTGGGCCTCGCAGTAGGCTCCTGAATGAGGGGCCTCTGTTCCTTTTTGTCGTGTGATTCGGAATTGTTCGGGAGTCAGTATTTCCCGCCATTCGGCTTCTGTCCTTTCGACCTTTCGGTCAGGCTCGGGATTTCCTTTTGTGCTGAATCGTATAACATCTTTCCAAGTGAGCATAGTCATTCTATTTTTAGTGTTCCTAAAATAATCTTTTAGTCGTAAAAACAGGATAAAACTATCTTATACTTAAGTGAAAATTTATGTTCACAGGTGTCGGAAACTTGCTACTTACTGGGTACCCAAACGTTCTGATTGCAGATATACATTGTAACTTTGCCGAATGTTTAATTCCCTATCCTGAAAAGACTGGAATGGATTGACGAGTTTAACAAGAACTAAGAGTGACCAACTCATTGGTGAACGTGGATGATATTGGGGTCCGGTGTACTCCACGGAAAAAAGTAAAACCTTAGCGTTCAGCATAAGAGCATTATTCATCCCTATGAAGCGAAAAACTATATATTCCATTCTACTGGTTGCCTGCATCATCGGTTTCTGGATTTTTGAGAATTTTTATACTCCGGATACCTACTCAGATTCGGAAACTACCGGCTTGAAAATGGATATTCCTGTCAATTTTATGCCCAGTTCCACAACGGGTGCCATTGTCGAACATAGTTATTATAGTTTGTCGTACAACGAGCCTTTCGAACAGGCCGAATGGGTGGCCTATATGCTCAAGAAAAGCCAGCTTACCGGTGACCAGCGAAAACGACCTTTTTTCATTGAAGACCCAAAGGTGAAGACCAAATCCGCGGATTGGCGTAACTACAAAGGTTCGGGCTACGATAGGGGACATCTTTGTCCCGCAGGCGACCGCCGATTTTCAGAACAGGCGTATAACGAGACTTTTTACACAAGCAATATCAGTCCTCAAGATCGCGATTTCAACGCTGGCGTTTGGAACCGTCTCGAACTGCAGGTACGCGATTGGACCAGACGCCACAATGAACTGTTCGTCGTAACCGGCGGAGTTCTTGAACCGGATTTGCAAGAAATAGGGGTAGAGGATGTCGATGTGCCTAAATACTACTATAAGATTATAGCTAAGGGAGCGCCCGAAGATCCGAAAATCTTGGCCTTTTTGTTTTTAGGAAGAGAAAGCACTAAACCCCTTCGCCAATTTGCGATATCCGTCGACGAAATCGAGAAACGTACGGGCATCGACTTTTTCGAGAAGCTTCCGAAGGAAGTACAGGAACGGTTGGAGAGTAGGGTAGCGGTCGAGGATTGGAAATTCTAAAAAGAAATTCAGAAATCCAAGCACCAAATTCCGAAACCTTGTTTTGATATTGAAAATTTCCGTCGTTCGACTACCAGCACGGATGTCCTGACCTTTTTGGAAATTGTTCAGTGGAATTTTATACTAGATTCCTTCCTTCAACCGATTCGCATCCAACTTAATAAAAATGAAAAGGAGCATGGTGAAGAAGAGCATTCCCGATCCCCCGTAGCTGAATAATGGTAAGGGTATACCTATAGTGGGCAGTATGCCGATGACCATGCCAATATTGATAAAATAATGTACAAAGAGAATTGAAATTACCCCGTATCCGTACATTCTGCTGAAAGCGTTTTTTTGTCTTTCAGCCAAGAAGACCAATCGTAGTAGCAATAGCGTAAAGAGCAACACGACCGTTACCGTACCAATGAAGCCCCATTCTTCGCCGACCGTGGTAAAGATATAATCGGAATGCTGTTCGGGTACAAAGTTGCCCTTGGTGCGCGTGCCCTCTAAAAAACCTTTGCCGTAAATACCGCCCGATTCTATGGCTTTCTCCGACTGGTACGAGTTGTATCCGATGGTCTTTTGAATCTGTTCCAGTTTTGCGGGATCTTTTTCCAGGCGAAGCCATAGGGAGAATCGGTCGCGGTGCCGCTGCTCAAAAACATTGTCAAAGACAAAATCGACGGACAGTGAAAATAGTATGGTAACGACCAAGGCCGTGGCCAAAGGAAATATTGGCACCTTGAATTTTTTCTTTTTTAGTAAAAGAAAAACGAGAATGATTAAGGTCAAGGCGATGGCAATCCAAATAGTACCGAACATCAATGTGGTAACGAATATCAAGACGGCAAAAAGGGCGATGCCCAGATAATAGACGGGAAGCCCCTCCCTGAAAATAACGAACGAAAGGGCGAAGAACACCAAGGCGCTGCCTGGATCGGGTTGTGGGATAATAAGTATCGCTGGAATCAAAATAATCAAAAAGGCGTAGAGCTGATCTTTGATTCGTTTAATATCGGTCTGAATATCGCTCAAATATTTGGCAAGGGCCAACGCGGTGGCTACTTTGGCGAATTCGGCGGGCTGAAGGTTGAAAAAGCCTAGGTCGTACCATGAGGTCGCCCCTGATATGGTCTTTCCGAAAATGAACAGACCGAGCAACGATACCATCGATACGATGTAAAAAACACTTGAAAAGCGTTCGTAAAAGCTGGCTTCGAGGGCAAGTAGGATAATGATAGAGGCAAGGCTTACTATGATAAAAGAGAGTTGCTTGCCATGAAGGGTGCCAAAGTCGAAAATGGATGCATTACCATCGGTAAACGTGCTTGAATAGATGTTTACCCACCCGATGGTGACCAGCAGCAAGTAAAAAAGCACAGTAAGCCAATCGATACGTTTGAGGACACTTTTACCGGACATACAATTATCTTATTAGGTCGTCCTCCGTTCGGTAGGTTTTTTCGGGCTTTATGGCATCTTGGCTCCAATCGTATTCGTTGATCTTAAATTCTTTACCGCTGTATGGTTTTGCGTATTCGCGTTCAAGGGTACGTTCGAGCATCCGTTTTTCAAGATCATCACGGGTGATTTCGTCTTTAAGGTATTTTTCAATCATTAAAGAGGCAATATGGCCGGCATACCTAGAGCCATAGTAGCCGTTCTGAATGTAAACGGCTATTGCGATTTTCGGATTGTCTACGGGCGCGAAAGCGACGAATACCGAGTTGTCGGTCAGCTGTGTTCTTACGCTATCTATTTTAATGAAGTTCTCAACGGTACCCGTCTTTCCGGCAATCTCGATATCTGGTATTTGTAAATACTTGGCGGTTCCTTTATGGTAAACATCGGCCATGCCCTGAATCACTGGTTCAAAATGTCTCTTGTCAATAGTGGTATGTTTGGCCTCCACAAAGTCGGGAATGTCAATCTCTTTCCCATCGATTTTTTTGAGGATGTGGGGCGTAAAGAAGTGTCCTCTATTGGCAATGGCCGCGGTCATATTTGCTAATTGTAATGGCGTAACGTTGACTTCTCCCTGTCCTATGGCATTAGAATATGTGGTTGTGGCCGACCATCTTCTGTCTCCCTCACCATACCACTTGTTGTAAAGTTTTGTGTTCGGGACGCTACCGCGCCTTCCCGTATATAGATCGGATCCCAAATACGACCCCAAACCGAAACTTCTTACATGTTTTTCCCAAGCATCCATGGCGTCACTATTGGACGGAAATTGTTCAAATATTTTTTTATAGGCACCGACGAAATAGGCATTGCACGATTCGTAAATTCCGTTATTCAGATTTCTGATCCCACCGCCGCAATGGCATCCTTTTTTACTTCTTCCTATATAAAATCCGTGATTACATGTTATGGTTGTAGCGGGGGTTATGGCACCTTCTTGCAATGCTATCAATGCGATGATTGCCTTAAATGGGGAGCCTGGACTTTTTTCAAAAGAAATGGATCGGTCAAACGTGGGTTTTGAAATAGAATCGTAGTGTAATTTGCTGTAGTTGGCCGATCTTTTTCTTCCCACTAATAGCGAAGGGTCATAGGTAGGTCCGGATATCATGGACAAAATTTCACCAGTGGCAGGTTCGATAGCAACGATACCTCCCCATTTCCCGATCATAAGCCGTTCACCATACTCTTGCAAAGCTTTGTCTATGGTGATATGGAGTTCGAGACCTTGTTCAGGCAAAGTATCTAAAATTCCATCCTTATATTTACCGATATCCCGATTATAGCGGTCCTTTTGTATGTATTGTACGCCCTTTCTTCCTCTTAAAATGTCTTCATATTGCTTTTCGACGCCTGTACGGCCCGTAAGTTCGCCCTGTACGTAGTAAGGATTCTTGGCCAGATCACGCTCGTTCACTTCGCTAATATAACCAAGCACATTGGCCGCACTGTTGGTATCGTAATATCTCAGAGATCGTTTTTGAATGTAAAAGCCCTCATAATGTCGCATCTTTTCTTGAAGTTGCGCGTAATCCTCTTTTGAGAGTTGGGGCACAAAAACTGAGGGCAGCCTTGGCGAATATATTCTAGCTTTCTGTAGTTCTTTTTTAAACTTCTTCTTGGTTATCTTCAGAAGACCGCAGAACTCCAAAGTATCAAGTTCCCGTACCTCACGCGGAATGACCATCACATCGTATGCGGGATCGTTACCCACCAAAAGCTTGTCGTTACGGTCATAGATATAACCACGCTCAGGATAATCGTAGACACGTTTGATCGCCGG
>RCMY010004435.1_pt1 | contig 12138 bp, 10 predicted proteins | sample 2041341 | NCBI WGS metagenome assembly RCMY01 (sample SAMN09708234, study PRJNA481090) | Marine sediment metagenome, whole genome shotgun sequencing project.
TCCGATACCGCGCGCTTTTCAGAACGCACCATCTCCGATACCGCGCGCTTCTCACGAGATCGTGATCGCTGCAATTGCAACGATCTCGTCACCCTTGTTGCTCCACCCGGACTGCGCGGTATCCGCGCGGTATCTGATACTGCGCGGTGGGTACTGCGCTGAGGGACGTTGGATTATTCGAGCAGGTCGGCGCGGAATGCCTCGAGTTGCTCGTCGCTGATGCCGAGGCCATCGCGGAGATAGCCCTCGACGCCGCCCCACCGTTCGTGCATGCCATCGAGCGCCGCTTGGGCGTACTCGGCCTGCACCTCGATCAGCGGCATCGCCAACGACACGCGGGGGTCGTCGCGGAACATCTCGAGCGTGTGATTGTGATCATTGGACTCGAGGTAGTGCGCTATCAACTCGGCTTCGTCGACGCCGAGGGCCAGGCCCACGATGGTCGCCAGCCAACCGGCGCGGTCCTTCCCCGCTGAGCAATGCAGCACAACGGGACGATTGGCGGGGTCGAGAATCAGGTGCATCGCTCGCCGGAAGCGTTCGGTTGGCGTATCAGCGGTTGCAAAGAGGGTCGCTCCGGTCATGGCGAATTCACGCGCCTTGCCGTTTCCGAACGCGGCTTCCATCGCCGCGCGATCGCCGCTCGTTATGACGGCGCGTACCTCTGCGGCGCGACCCCCGTCGTCGACGACCGACACATGGTGCACAACGACGCCGTCGGGCACCCGATCGAGTCCTTCGGACGCAAGGTCTTCGTCACTGCGCAGGTCGACAACCGCGGAGATTCCCAGCGACTCCAGGCGCGCGACATCGGCGTCGCTGGTATCGGCCAAATGACCGCTGCGATAGATCTGACCGGCCCGCACCCGACGGCCGTCAGCCCCGATCAATCCGCCGAGTTCACGAAAGTTGCTCACGTTTTCCACGCCGTCGTTCTACACCGAAGCGCGATTGCCTCGGAAGTCGTCTGTACCCACTGCACGGTGTTCGGTAGCGTCGCGGCCCATGCGACTGCTCTACATCGATATCGACACGCTGCGCGCCGATCACCTCGGCTGCCACGGCTACCACCGCGACACCACACCGAATATCGACGCGATCGCCGCCGACGCCGTGCGCTTCTCCAACGTCTACTCCTCGGACGTACCGTGTCTGCCGAGCCGCACCGCGCTGGCCACCGGCATGTTCGGGATCCGCAACGGTGTGGTCAACCATGGCGGGCTCGCCTCCGACCTTCGGGCCCAGGGTGCAGGGCGGGAGTTCATCGGCGCATTGGCCAGCAACGCCTGGGCGGCCAAGTTCTACTGGGCGGGCTGGAACACCGCTTCGATCTCGAGCTTTCCGTTCCGTCATTCGGCCAGCTGGTGGAACCACGGGATCATGGAAGCCATGAACCTCATGCGTGGCATGGGCGGAGAGCGTGCCGACGAGGTGCTCCCCAGTGCACTCGACTGGCTCGACCGTCGTGGCGGCGCCGACAATTGGTTCCTGCACGTCCACCTCTGGGACCCGCACACCCCGTACAACACCCCCGCCGAGTACGGAAATCCGTTCGAGTCCGACCCGGTACCCGAGTGGCACACCGAACAGGTCCGTCAACAGAACTGGGAGCACGCCGGCCCGCACAGCGCGCAGGAACCTTGGGGGTACACGCCCGACGAGTGGGGAACACCCCCGGAGCGCCAACCCTGGAACGCCGCCTCGATGGACGACGTCAAGGGCATCTTCGACGGGTACGACGTCGGCATCCGGTACGCCGACGATGCGGTCGGCACGCTGATGAACAAGCTCGCCGACCTCGGCATCGACGACGACACCGCGGTGCTTATCAGCTCAGACCACGGCGAGGCGTTCGGCGAACTCGGCGTCTACGCCGACCACCAGGGGGCCGACGAAGCCACGTGTCATATCCCCTCGATCCTTAAATGGCCGGGCGTTGCGCCGCGGGTGTTCGAGGGCCTGCAGTACCACCTCGACGTCGCCGCGACCGTGGTCGACCTGGCCGTCATCGCGGTGCCCGAGGGCTGGTGGGACGGAGTGTCGGTCAAGCCCGAGCTCGACGCCGGCACCGACACCGGCCGTGAGCACCTCGTCCTCTCGCAGGGCGCCTGGGCGTGCCAACGCGGCGTGCGGACCCCTGACCACCTGTATCTCAAGACCTGGCACGATGGCCACCACTCCAACTGGAACGACGAGATGTTGTTCGACATCACGAACGATCCGCACGAGACCACCGACCTGGTCGACTCCGAACCCGACCTTGTGGCCGACGCTCGAACGAGGCTCGAGGCCTGGACTGCCGACGGACTCAGCCGAGCGCTCCAACCACAAATCGACCCGATGGAAATCGTCTTGGCCGAAGGCGGGCCGTATCACACGCGTCGCCACCTCCCCGCCTACCTCGAACGGCTCCGCGAAACCGGCCGGAGCGATGCGGCCGACACGTTGCTCGAACGCCATCCCGACGAAGCCAGCCCCGAGTATTGGGAGGCCATGCGCGACGGCCGGGCTGCGACCTCGCTCGCCCACGTCATGGCCGGCTTCACCAAGTAGTCAAGGCCCCGAAATCAGGCGAGCTCGAGGCCCAGGATGCGGGCAGCATTGCCGCGCAGAAATTTGGGCAGCACCTCGTCCTTGAACGGCACGCTCCCCAACTCGTCGAAGATTCGGTCGAGGCTCAGGGCGTAGGGGTAGTACCCGCCGTACAGCACCTTGTGGGCGCCGCGCGTATTCGCATAATCGACCACGGCCTTCGGATAGTGCTTGGGCGAAAACGCCGACGTCGAGTAATACAGGTTCGGCCACTTCAACAGCAGCTTGACCGCAAGCGCCTCCCACGGCTCACCACCGTGGCGCATCACGAACACGAGGTCGGGAAAGTCGTAGCACACACGATCGACGCGCTCGACCGCCTGGGAGGACATCGGTGCCCTGGGCCCCGGAACCCCCATCGGGACAAAGATCGGTAGACCGAGCTCGACGCAGGTGGAGTACACCGCGTACGCCTTGGGGTCGTCGACCGGAACCGGAGGTTGCGTGCCGGAAGGGAACATCGTGACGGCGACCGTGGCGTGTTCCGCATGCTCGACCTTGATCTTGCGCACACTGCCCATCACATCGTTCGGATCCACATGGGTCGACGGCACAAAGCGATCGGGAAACCGTCGAGCAGCGTCGGCGGCTGGGCCCTCCGTCAGGCTGACCAGCGCTACTGCGACGCCATTGGCATCCATCGCCGACAACGCCTCGGCCGCCGGATCGTCGGGCGCAACCTCGTCGGGGACGTCGGTGAACATGTAGTCGGCCACGTGCGTCACGCCACCTTGGTCGGCTCGCACGCTGGGTGGGGTGTAGTGCTCGCTGGCCGGACGGGGGAAGCCCAACATGGTGTCGATGGCCTGGTAGTGCCGCACGTCTCGCATCGCGGATGACCCTATCGTCGGCTCCGAGCCGGGCGAAAAGGCGAGTGCAGGTCGGCGAGCTTGGGAAGATCGGCGGACATCGCCCTAGATTGCCGACATGGCTGACTTTTCGATCGATCCCGTGCTTGCCGACAACCTCGAATGGATGCGCAGCTTCATCGACGAACACGTCATCGAACTCGACCTCGCATTCGGCGGCGAAGAAGCCGTGTACAACAAGAAGAGCGTCATCTGGGACGAAGTCCTTCGGCCGCTGCAGCAAAAGGTGCGCGACCGGGGCCTGTGGTCGTGCCACCTGACCGAGGAATTCGGCGGGCAGGGCTACGGGCAGGTGCAACTGGCGTACATGAACGAGATCTTGGGTCGCACGACGTTCGGGCCGAGCATCTTCGGTTGCCAGGCACCCGACTCCGGCAACGCCGAAATCATCGCCGAATACGGCACCGAGGAGCAGAAGGCCACGTACCTACAGCCGCTCATCGACGGGATGATTTCCTCGTCGTACAACATGACCGAGCCCCAAGGCGGTGCCGACCCCGGCCAGTTCAAATTCCGCGCCACCCGCGACGGAGACGAGTGGGTGCTGCAGGGCGAGAAGTTCTACGCATCCAGCCTGCCCTACGCCGAGTTCGCCATCGTCATGGCGGTGACCGATCCCGACGTCTCGGTCTACAAAGGAACATCGATGTTCCTCGTGCCCACCGACACGCCGGGCATCAACATCGTGCGCTACACCGGCGTGGGCACCGAGGCGGACGGCCACGGCAATCACCCGCTGGTGCACTACGACGACGTGCGGGTCCCGGCCGACAACATGCTCGGTCCCGAGGGCAACGCGTTCGTCATCGCCCAGACCCGCCTGGGCGGCGGAAGACTGCACCATGCGATGCGTACCGTCGGTCTGGTCGGCCGCTGCCTCGACATGATGGCCGAACGGGCGCTCAGCCGAACTACCCGCGGCGAGTCGTTGGCCAGCCTGCAGATGACCCAGGAGAAGATCGCCGACACGTGGATCGAGCTCCAACAGTTCCGTCTGCAGGTGTTGCATGCCGCGTGGACCGTCGACCAGGTCGGTGGCCACGCGGCCCGCAAGGAGATCGCCGGCGTGAAGGTGGCCACCCCCAAAACCTTGCGCGAAACCGTGCTTCGCACCATGCAGCTTCACGGCGCGCTCGGTATCTCCAACGAGATGCCGCTGTCGCCAATGCTGCTCAACAGCGTGGTCATGGGCATCGCCGATGGACCGACCGAAGTGCACAAACAGACCCTCGCTCGCCAGGTGCTGAAGGGCTACGAGGCCGCCGACGGCGATTGGCCCTCGGAGCACCTGCCCTACCGGCGCGCCGCGGCCAAGGCCAAGTACGCCGATGTCCTCGAACGCCATCTGGGCGGCCTGTAACCCGACCCGAGGTACCAGGCGTATCAGGCGTACTCAGGCGTCGATGCGGGTGACGGCACCTTCGAGCGCAACCGTGACGGTGGACGAGGTCGCATCGCCGGCGTGGTGCGCAACGATGAGGTCGTACTCGCCAGGCTCGACGTACCAGCCGGCTTCGCTGTGGCGCGACTCCGACGCTTTCGCGGGAACCGGGCTGAGCGACGCCAACGCTTCGAACACCGTGTCGCCGGTGTCGTAGTAGGCGAACGCCCGTCGCCCGAGTTCGATGCGGGCGGTCACGGTTTGACCCGCCGGGACCTGCACTTTCGCAAAACCCTTCAACTCCTTCGGCGGCCGGTGCAGCGACGATTGCGGAGGGGCCACGTACACCTGCACCACCTCTGAGCCGTCGCGACTCGAGGTGTTGGTGACGTCGACTTCGACCACCAGGGGCCCGGCCACCTCTGTTGTCGGAATCGAGGAGACACGCGGGGCCGCCCAATCGAATGCGGCGTAGGACAAACCGAAGCCGAACGGAACGGCCGGCTCGATGTGGCGGGCATCGAAGAAGCGGTGACCGATGTACAGGCCCTCGCCGTAGCGAACCACGCTGTTCTCGCCGGGATAGTTGAGGTACGCCGGGCTGTGCTCGTAGCGGGCGGGGATCGTCGTGGGCATTCGGCCGCCCGGTTCGGCGTCGCCGACCAGAATGTCGACGATCGACTCGGCGAGGTCTTGGCCGCCGAAGCCGACATTGAGCACCGCTGCGGGTTCGTCGATCCAGTTCATGCCGTGGGGCCCACCCGTGTTCACGATGACGATCGTGCGGGGATTCGCCGCGCACACTCGCCGGATGAGTTCGGGCTGATCACCGGGTAGGTCGAACTGGTCGCGATCGCGGCCTTCGGTCTCCCAGTCGTCGTTGGTACCGACGATGACCACTGCGACATCGGCCGCCGCAGCAACCGCTTCGGCCTCCGCGAGGTAGTCGGGTTCAACCGCTGCGGCGAGGCCGACCTTCACGCCGGTCAACAAGACCGCGCCGATATTGCTGTACTCGATCACCACCTCGTAACGCTGCCCCTCGATCAGGTCGACCGTGGCCCCGATTTCGACCGACCCGAAACTGAAGAACGCGTCGCCGAGCTGATACTCGCCGGTGGCATCGAGCACCACGTCGCCGTCGACGAGCACCCGGGTCCGGCCGCATTCCTCGAGCACGAGGTGGTGCGTACCGGTGCTCGGCGCGACGATCGTGCCCGTGGCCCGGAACGAGAACTCGTCCGCCGGGACGTCGGGGGCCGGCGGACCGAAGAACAAGAAGTCGGAGACCGTCTGGACCTTCGGCGCCAAGACGTCGCCGCCGAAGTCGTGGCCGGCGAAGAACTCGACGGTCATCGTGCCATCGAGCACGGGGGACGAGATCGGCGGCGTGGACCGATCGATGTTGCAACCCAACGCGTTCGTAATCGTGACCGACGACCCGAGGCGTTCGGTGATCGCTTCGAGCGGGGTAGTCATGCGATAGGCGCGCACCGCGGCCGATCCGCCGCCCATGATCTTCGCGGTGCGAGCGTTCGGGCCGATCACCGCAATCGACGACAGACCAGCAGCATCGAGCGGCAATAGACCGTCGTTGCGCAGCAGCACCGTTCCGGCGGCGGCCGCGCGCCGCGTGAGGGCTCGGTCCTCGGGGCGGTCGAGCGGCTTCTCCCCCTCGCCGCCCCTGCCGTCGAAGGCACCGGTTCGTTCGAGCACGGTCAACACATCGGCCACGATCGCATCGAGATCGGCCTCGGCGATGTCGCCGACATCGAGCGCGGCACCGATCTTCTCGCGGCCATAGAAATTACCCTCGCCCGGCATCTCGAGGCTCAGGCCGCCCTTGACCGACGCCGCGGTCGAGCGAGCGGCGAACCAGTCGGACACGACGAACCCGTCGAAGCCCCATTCGTCGCGAAGCACCGTCTGCATCAACCACTCGTGTTCCGAGCAGAACGTGCCGTTCAAGCGGTTGTAGGCACTCATGATTCCCCAAGCGCCGCCCTCTTTCACCGCCAACTCGAAGGGCACGAGGTACACCTCGCGCAACGTGCGCTCGTCGATCTGCGAGTCGATGGTGTTGCGCTCGAACTCCGAGTCGTTCCCCACAAAGTGCTTCGCCGTCGTCGCCACTCCCTGTGACTGCACGCCGCGGACGAATCCGGCAGCCAACCGACCCGTCAACAGTGGGTCCTCGCTGTAGCACTCGAAGTTCCGGCCGCCGAGGGGATTGCGGTGCAGGTTGATGGTCGGCGCCAACAGCACGTTGGCGCCTTTCGCTCGGCTCTCCTCGCCGAGCAGAGTGCCCAACGCCTCGAGAAGCTCCGGATCCCATGTGGCACCCAGAACCGACCCGGCCGGGATACACGCCGTCGGCGTTCCGGTGCCCATCAGGCCGGCGCCGCGGGCACCATTCGGCCCGTCGGTCACCGTCATCGCCGGAACACCGAGCCGCTCGACCGGGCGGGTGGTCCACATCGCCGCACCGGTGACGATGTCGGCCTTCTCGTCCCGACTCAGCGCGTCGAGGAGTTCGGTTACTCGAGGGGTACGTTCTGCCATCCTCAGAGCTTGCTATGACGAGGTCTGTTGCGCCGAATTGCCCGCGAGTGTGATCGTGTGCCCATGACCATCACCGGCCCGTACCACGTCAACGTGAACTGCTCGGATCTGACCCGCTCGCTGCAGTTCTACACCGACGTGCTCGGCTTCTCGCCCGTTGTGCACACCGCCCCCGACGTGCAGTCGGGTGCGGCGTTCGGCTTTGCGCAGGCGCAATGGGACGCGTGGATCCTGGGCGGCGGGGACGGAAGCAACGACGGCGTGGTGCTCGATCTCCTGGAGTGGAAGGAACCGGCTCCGGGCCGATCCCCGATCGGGCCCGACGGCGAGTCAGGCTTCACGCACCTTCTGGTGAGCGTGCCCGATCCAACGGCCACCGCTGCTCAGTGCGAGGCGGTCGCCGAGGAACCCTGGATGACGTCGTCCGATCATTGGGTCCGCGACCCCGACGGCACGGTCATCACGCTCGTGCCCGGGCCACATACCGGGCTCGTCGGCATCGGCATTCGATCGTTCGACCCTCGCGCCACACTCGAGCTCCTCGCATCCCATCTGGTGTCGCCGAGCGGTTTCCGGTTCGAGGTCGAGCCCGGCAGCAACGGTGGATCGACGAGAGCCGCCAACGACCTGGGCATCTTTCGTATGGCATGGCTCACCGACGACCTCGAAACCGATCACGCTCGCCTGCTCGGGGCCGGGCTCGCCGAACTCTCGGGCCCGGTGCCGCTGGCGATGGGTATCGACGACGGTGCCGGGAACGATGTCTCACTCGAAGCGAGCTTTCTCACCGACGCCAACGGTTGCTGCTTCGAGCTGATCGCCCCGCCGAGCTGACCCCTTCACCAAAACGCCAAACCGCAGGTGCGACGAATCGCACCTGCGGGGCTGGTTCTCCGAAGAGTTTCTTGCGACTGCGACGTCAGCCGCGGCGGCACTCAGCTGAGTGGCGTGATGGTGAGGTCGGCACCGAAGTCGAAGAACGTCGTCGTGGTCGTCTCGCGTTGCGCATCTGCGCCCTCGCCGAAGACCTGGTCGACCCGGATCTGATGGATCAGATCGTCGGCGATCCACACGTCGATGGTCTGCACGCCGTCGGGGTACTCCAGCTCGAACCAGGCCAACTCGCCCGGCGACAATGCGGTGAGTGCAGCGCGTGATGCATCACCGGGGGTGATCGCGTAGTGGGTCGCGGTGATGCCCGCGACCGTGTCGCTGCCGAGGTCGGCGACGTCACTCCCTTCGAGCACCGCAGAGATGACCGCCTCCGACGACGACGAGAACGACGCCAAGCGGTCGTTGTCGCCTACCGGACCGGAGTTGACCGATCCGTCCGAGTCGCGCTGCCAGGCCGTGTCACCGATGATCATGTACTCGCTGTCGCGATCGATGATGTGCACGTCGTTGCCGACGAACGTCCCGGTGGCGTCGGTGGTGGTCTGCCCCTCCGCCTCGGTGACGAGCGTCGCCCGGAAGGAGACGGCGTCACCGGTGGTCTGCGCTGCCGACAGAATCGCCGCTTCAGCCGACGGGGTTCCGCCGGGAAGCAGCACGGCACCCAAGGCGACGAGCACGGTCACCGCCGCAGCAGCGACGAGGAAGCTTCCACGGTTGTGGCGAAACGTCGATCGAGATCCGGGTCGGTTCGCCGGTTGCCGGCCGTGCTCTTGGGTTTGGTCGGTTGCGCTCTCGCGCGGGGTGGTTTCGTTTGCTTCGAGGGTCTTCATGGCTTGCTCCTGGATGGCTAGATAGGTGGCGGAGCCCACCGATGGAGGCAGGTCGTCGTGGGTGGGATCCAGCGCAGCCAGTCGTTCCATCAGCTCGTTGTGATCATCCATTTCGATCCTCCTTTTCTGGTGAGTTGGACGTGGTATGTCCGACTCGACCCGAATCTGTCCATTTGCGATCAACGTTTCTTTCCGACGATTCGGTGGACGAATCCCCGGCGATTTCGAGGGCCTTTGCGAGACGACCTCGTGCCTTGGTCAGGCGCACCGACACGGCGTTCGCGCTGCAGTCGAGCAGCACGGCGATGTCGGTGACGGGCAAGTTGTCCCACGCTCGCATCATCAAAAGCTCACGATCTTCCGGACGTAGCGAGGCCAGCGCCCGCCACAGTGCCGGATCGCGATCCTCATCGACCGTGGCCGCCTCTGGTGCCCGCTCGACGAGGCGAAGATGCAGTTGCTGACGACGCCGACTCGATCGGTACTGATTGGCCAGCACCCGCCGGGCGATCCCGAACAGCCACATGCGCTGCTCATCGGCCAGCACCGGACGTTGGTCGTAGCGGCGCCACGCCACGGCAAACACCTCGGCGGTGGCGTCGTCGGCATCGGCACGCGACAACGTCCGCCGGCGAACAAAACGCCAGACGTCGTCAAAGTCAGCGGCCATGAGCGCCGTCATCTCGTCACTCGCCATGCGCGCTCCGGGGGAGGATTGGAGGTCCATTCACGTCCTATGTCCGGACCGGTGCAGATCTTTCCACGTTCGGGGACGATTTCTCGGACTCGTTCGACCAAGATGGCACCATGAGCGTTGCGATCGATCACACTGGCAAGGTGGCGCTGGTGACCGGCGCCGGGGCGGGTATCGGCCGTGAGGTGGCCCGCTGGCTCGCCCGCACCGGAGCAAGCGTGGCGGTCAACGACATCCGGGCGTCCGGCGCCGAAGCCGTCGTCGCAGAAATCGCCGCCGAGGGCGGGACCGGCTACCCCATCGTCGCTGATTGTCGCGACGACGCCGCGGTCGATGCGATGGTGGCGACCGTCGTGAAACAGCTCGGCGGCCTCGACATCGCAGTGAACAACATCGGCATGCTCCCATCGGGGCGTGCCACCAAACCCTTCGTCAAGTATCGGGGTGACGATTGGCGCGACATCGTCGACCAGAACCTCACGTTGGCCGCACTGTGCGGCCGCGCCGAGGCCGAATACATGGCCGAGCATGGCGGCGGCGTCATCGTGTTCGTGACCTCCGGCGAAACGACCCGACCGTCGCCCTACAACAGCGCCTATGCCGCTGCGAAGGCCGCCGTGAACCACATGGTCACCTCGATGGCCGTCGAACTCGGACCCGCCGGGGTGCGAGTGCTGGCGATGGCTCCGGGCACGACCCTGACCGAGACCGTCGCCGCACACTTCACCGAAGAGCGCGTTGCGGCCATCGTCGCCTCCACCCCGCTTCGTAAGATGGTCGAACACGACGAGCTCGGCCGGCTCGCCGTCTTTCTCACGAGCGACCTCGCCCGCTGCATCACGGGCCAGCTCATCCTCGCCGACGCCGGGGCATTCCTCTCGCGCACCCGACCGCCCAACGACGAGGGGCTCACGCAGTCGATCGAGAAATAGCCGCCACGATCGCCCACCGAGCACGCCCGCCCGAGACACGCGACCCGGGACAACCGTCGTACCGTGGTCTCCATGGAACCCAGCGAGCGGGCGGAACGCCTCGAAGTAGTAGCGGTCCAGGCCGCCACCGGCGACACCAGAGCACTTGACGAGCTGCTCGTCTTGGCGGAGCCGCTCGTGCAGCAACGATGCCAGCGCATCTTGCCGCATCCCCTCGACGCGGAGGAAGCGGCCCAGGATGCGCTGCTCTCCGTGTCGCGCCGAATCGAGTCGTTCGAGGGTCGATCGAAGTTCAGCACGTGGTTGTACATGGTCAGCTCGAACGCAGCGGTCGATACCTATCGCCGGCTGAAGAAACATGCGAACAGCGGCGCCGAGCTGCCCGAGATCACCGAGGATCGACGCACCAGCGTCATCGCCGGCACGCGCATCGACCTGTTGGAAGCCCTCGACAAGGTGAGTAGCCGCTTCGCCGAGCCCGTCATCCTGCGGGACATGCAGGGCCTCGACTATGCGGAGATCGCCGAGGCGCTCGACGTGCCGGTCGGTACGGTGAAGTCCCGTATCCACGAGGGACGAACCCAGCTGCAGCGCCTGCTCGAGCTGTAGCCGATACCGCTCGCTCCATCTTTGGCGAGCGGGCGAGATGTGCAAGTCTGATCGCAATGACGAACGCCTTGATCACGCCCGACGCTCACTCGCTCCGTCGAGTCCTGGCACCACTGCTGCTCACCTTCGCCCTCATCGCCACGGCATGTTCCAGCGACGACGCCGGCGATGCCGGTGCGAGTTCGACCACCGACGCGGGTACGTCGGCACCCGCCACCAGTGGCAGCGCCGACTCGACTGCCGCCCCCACCGCGACGACCCCGGCGGCACCGGTCGAAGACCGGGCGTACTACATCCTGCCGCCCGGCAACTACGGCGGCATTCCGGTGAACGACGACTCCCTCGATCAGCTTGCGCTCTACGACGCACTCACCCCACTGCGCGGCGAGGTCACCGACGCGGACATCGAGGAGCTCTATCTGCCGGAGGACTTCGCCCCCATCGGCGAAACGACCGTCGAGGACACCGGTAGGGCGGGCACGACCATCTTGTACGACGAGTTCGGCGTCGCCCACATCACCGGCGTCACGCGCGAGGACCTCGCATTCGGCGCCGGCTGGGTCACCGTGCGCGATCGAGGGCTGCTGATCGACTTCGGTCGCGGTCCGGCCCGAGCAGCCGTCGCCGACATACCCGGTATCGATGCGTTCTCGCTGGTCACCAGCGCGACGCCATTCGTCCCGAGCGAGGCAACCGAACAGCTCGTCACCGACCAAGTCCAGCTCCTGATCGACACGTACGGCGAAGAGGGCGAGGAGATCGTGGCCGAGGCCCA
>RCMY010007713.1_pt1 | contig 12137 bp, 7 predicted proteins | sample 2041341 | NCBI WGS metagenome assembly RCMY01 (sample SAMN09708234, study PRJNA481090) | Marine sediment metagenome, whole genome shotgun sequencing project.
CAAGCGACTCGCTCCAAAATATTACCTAAGTTACGTAGAAAAGACTTAGGTAATCTTGTGCCTAAGCGTAATGGCACTATTGTACCGCCACTATCGTCATGGCTAATGAAGGTAGCAGGGTGGCGTACGGTTGGTGAGATACCTAATATCTCGCAAGCCGTTGTATTAGCATTACCGCATACTTCTAATGTTGACGGTGTTTATGCGTTGCCTAGCCTATTTGCGCTGGACGTAAAAATCAGCATTATGGGTAAGCATACGTTATTTAAAGTGCCTGTACTTAAGCAGCTACTACATTGGATGGGAATTATTCCTATTAACCGCAGTGTCAAAGGTTCAGTATTGCAAGCCAGTATTGATAAATTTAAAACTGGCGAACCGCTATTTTTGGGCTTGTCGCCTGAAGGCACGCGCGATTATACCCAAAGCTGGAAAACGGGCTTTTATTACTTAGCTGTAGGGGCTAATGTACCTATCTTGCCAGTAGCGCTTGATTATAATACTAAAGAGGTACGTTTTTTGGATTTGGTATATCCTACAGGTGATATCGATATCGACTTGCCAAAGATATATGAACAGTATCGTGGGGTGATACCTCGTCATCCTGAGCGTCTGTCAAAGCCGCTACAGGATATCAACAATAGTACCGATTAGATAAGTCTCTTCTCTCTGATTATTCTTGTGCTAGGCTGCTAGTATGATGCCAAATGAGTTTTGATTAGTAGAAGATTTTTTATTGGTGATTATGTATTCAAGGCACTGATACCACCGTCGATAGGCAAATTAACTCCCGTTATCATCGCAGCATCATTACTCGCTAAAAATACAATGGCATTGGTAACATCGTTAGGCGTGGCCGTTCTTCCTAAAGGACAATGGCTGAGGAAAGGGTTAGAGCTAGTATCTGTTGTAACTAGACCTGCCGCGACAGCATTGATACGTACGCCACTTGCGGCATTTTTTAAAGCTAAGTCTTTTGTGGTTTTGTCAAAGTTATCTTTTTCGGCATTATAAGCATCAAGGTTCCAATCACTTGGTATATCCGTAAGTGTGGTAACATTAACGATATTACCTTTGGTCTTTATGAGTTCTGGAATGACAGACTGATGAATGCCAATTTCAGTATCTATATTGACCATTACATCGATGTGACCATACTTTTCGAGCACATGCTTTATCATCTCTTCGATCTGTGAAGATTCATTGACCTTGCAAGTTACAGTAAGGTGATTGCCTGTATTGATCCAAGTATGATCCTGTGGAAGATCTTTATAGATGTATTCTAATAAATCATGATTGATACCGACTAATACACAATTGGCTTCTTCTTTGGCAAATTTGAGCGCTGTTGTGCGTCCAATATCAGAATCTGCGCCCGTAATAATGACCACTTTATCGTTAAAACGTTTCATAATTTTTAATCCCTGTTATCATAAAAATTTCGTTATAGCATTAGGGTTATAAGTACCACATGATATATCAATATATCGGCTGAATAACGGCTGGAATAAGCTGGTTATACAAATAAAATTTAGCAAATGGCTGTTTTAAATAGGGTTCGTGTTGAATCCTATTTATAAACTCATTTCATCATACCAAGTCATAGCTGTGAAAGCGATATAAGCCCAAGTAAAACTACCGTTTATAGATAGAGGTTTTATTACTTCTTTATTTATTTTCAATTTATAACATGAGGTAAGCGCTGTGCCTGAACTGTTACCAACCGACTCCGACATTAGCAAAAAAATAGATGAGTTAGCTTGCTATGAGCAGATCGACGCTGAGCCTATTGCTGTTTTGGCAATGAGCAATTTAGAGGATAACTGCCAGCTGCAACAGTCCATCTATTTATTGCCATCAGGAACGTTACGTTTATTAAACGGTACCTTGCATTTGCCTGCCGCGGCTAGTAAGGGCGCTATCGAAGGCGCACGCCAAGCCGTTATCAAATCCGCCTTAGCTTGGCAAAAGCGCTGTGTGCAAAAGGATGAACAAGATGAGCAGTCTTATTGCGTGCTCATCATCGATATCAGGCTCGATAATGCGCTAGCTAATACATTTAAGGCGAACAAAAAAAGCTCGCAGCAGTTAAGCCATTACTTCGGTGCAAGCTACTTTATGGAAGAGCTCGTATTAGATATTAGTGAAACCAGCGGTGTCTTACAAGTCTTTAGCTGGCAAGACTGGCAGGCGGCACTAGCGACTCTAAAGACCCCTTGTGATCTATGGCGATTTTTGAGCTATCATATCGAGCAGCTGCAAGACTCAATCACTAGAGGCATCGCAACATTTGACTCTGAAAAAAAGCTACTACAGCAGTTTAGAAATAGTGCTAAATTGTTTGCTCAAGCTATCAACGTAGATAATGCAGTCATTAGTTATGCTATTCAAGACAAGCCTAATGCTGCGCTCATCACTATGAGTTTGGCACAAAAGCAAGGCAGTGCGACCGCGCAGATGTATCAGCAGCATATGCAACAGGCCGCTATGTTGTGGTCGCAGCTGAGCACACAGATGATTGACCTCACTTACGAGAAGCTCAACGGCTCTAATAATGTCGAAGCTAGTAGTCTTGAGGCTAATAACGGTGATGCTAGCAACAGTGATAAAGTCGCCGCTATGTCGGCTAAGCAGTGGCAGCAGCAGCTACTAGATGAGTCGCTGTTTTCACGGCATGAGCTGGTGCGTACGATATATAAACACCCTAAGCAATCGGCTGTGATGATAGAGCAGGGATATGTAGTGCATCAACACTCCTATGAGAGTCTAGGGCGTCACTATGTATTGATATTCTATGGTCAAGGAGCCAAGGCGCAGCAAAGTCGGCAAAAGATTCAGCCCAACTTAGCTACAGTCGCCCAAGAAGTAGCCACACGCCTGCCACTAGAGGAGTTACATCACGTCATTGTGATGGGTATAGACTTTATAGGAGATGATGAAGGTACTTTTATTGATATGGATCTATGGATTCAACCTATTGTTGCGATGACTGCCAAAGAGCGTCAGCTGACCAAGCAATTGCAGCGGTTAAGTCAGCAACAAAAACCTAAGCAGACGATAGAGAAAAAGAGCCAAGTTAACTCTAAGTCGACACCTAATCTTAAGCTGCCAAGCTTGAATCTTAGCCTTACTGTTCCAGCAAACACTTCTAATGATTAACATTCAAAGAGGGTTACTGGTTGTCCTAGTCAATCGTGCTATAGCATCATTTTTATAGTTAAAATAACACGCAAAAAAAGACAGCCTAGGCTGTCTTTTTTATATTTACGAAAAGATTTATAATTTATTTACTAGTGTCGTCAATCAGACCGCTACTAGGCAATGAGCCATTGTTAGCGTCATTATTGATGTCTACTGTATTGGTATTAAGATCACTAGTATCTACCGTGTCCGTACGCAGATCAGTAGCTGATGCACTTGGAGTCATTGAAGTACTAGGCGCTGTAGGCGTGTTATCGCTCACAGACTCTTTAACTTTTTCTTCAGTAGATTTGCTTGGTTGTAGCGCTGATTTAGCTTTTGCTTTCTTGCTTTCTTCATCCATTTTGTCTTGCATTTTGCTCAATAGACGAGCAGCAGCATCGCGACCACCTAGACCGAAAGATAGTGCGAAAGCAACGGCAACGGCACCTAGCGTTAGACCAAATGCCAGATTAACGATAGAGTCAGCGATACCCATGGCTTTTAAGCCCATAGCCAGCACTAAGCCCATGATCAATACACGAACGATATTGGCTAAGAATTGTGAGCCTTTTTCAGAGCGCTCAACCACACCTGCAATGATATTGGCCAACCAAAAGCCGATAAATAAGATTATCGCGCCTAGGATAATGTTTGCGCCAAAAGCGATAAACATAGTGATAATAGCTGAGATTGCTTCAAAGCCTAACAGGTCAGCTGCAGCGATAGAAGCAAACAGCATGGCAAAGAAAATAATAGCGTAACCGACTAGATCAGAGATCTTTTTGTCGCCCATAGTTTCTTGTAGGCCGACTTTGGCGGGTAACTGGTTGATCTGAGTGTTTTCGATGAGACCCTTAACAATACCTGCAACCATACGCATGATGAAGTAGGTAACGACTAAGATAGCGATTGCCATAAAAATATTAGGCAGTGCTTCAACGATTTTGTTGAGCATGTTGGTCGCAGGACGCGCGATAACTTCTATTTTTAAGGCTTCAAGTGCCGCTATAATCGTTGGAATAATAACTAATAAAAACGCTAATGAACCTGCAATATTAGGTAAGCTGTTTTGCTCACTCAAACCTGCTTTTGAAGCAAGCTCTTGTACATTAACGGTAGAAACAAGGTTAGTAACAATACCACGGACAACTTTGGCAATGATATAACCGATGAATAGTACGATACCTGCTTTAAGGATATTAGGAATAGCGTCAAATATCTGGCTAACCATCAAGCTTAAAGGCGCGAATAAACCGTCGAGCTCTAGTTGACCTAATACCATCGTCAATACGATCAATAGGATAAACCAGTATATGATGTCAGCAATAGTACTACTCATAGGCTTAACGCCAGCTTGAGCACTTAAGCGTTCATCCATTGATGTCTTAGATAGTCCAGCGGTAACTGCTGTACGCACTACCGTTGCAACAACCCAACCAATCACACCAATAGCTATAGCAGCTACTAGATTTGGGATAAAGCTCAACACTTGACCAACCATGTTAGCAAATGGTGCTGAGATAGAGTTTAGATTCAGCTGATTAAGCGCCGCTGAAATGGCAATAATAAAGATAAACCAAAAGACAACCTTAGAGATAATTCCCTCTATGTCGTAAGATTTACCTGTTGATGAGTTCATACGCTGATTAACATTCACTTTGGCTAAAACATTGCGTACTACAGCAGCAATACCTAAGGCGACTAGCCAGCCAATAATGAAAATTAAAATGGCACCAATGATAGAGCCTATGGGCCCGCCAAGATAACCGTTGAATGATGTAAGCATTGGATTCGTCCTTTTTTCCTCAAATTATCATATGCTAGTAGCGAGGAGTATTACTCTTGAATTAATTAGCATATGAGTAGGGTTCTAATTGAAATTATTCTATTATCGCAAGAATACTTAACAGTTATCCTAAACTATCAAGCTTCGACCTAAGTATCATAACAGTATAACTAAGATCATAGTAAGGTTTGCTACTATTCAAATTTTGATAAAAAAACAATTCATTTTAGGGTAAACAGTTGCGTAAAGTAACTCTTAAGCACTTTAACTCTCATTATCGATATTAACTAATACGTCGCGCCGTAATGATGTAAGTTATTAATAATCAAAATTATTATCGTATAACCCTAAGCTGTCTATCATAAAATGATTATATTAAGCTATTCAAATATAAGGCAGATACAGCTTAGCTGATATCATGTACTGAATAAAGATAGAAATCTTAACTTAGCATCATATTTGTGTGATAAGTTGTTATACAAATAGCTGCTAGTTACAAAGTATATACAATGATTCAATATTTTTATCTTATTAATGGTTCATAAAACCAAGATTTGTTATGATAGCCCTCAAATAATTATCCATACCTTTTTGATAACTCGAGAATATTTTATGAAAAAAATCACTACTTTAACAATCAGTGCTTTGAGCGCTGCTATTTTATTAACGACTGGCTGTAGCACTAACAATAAAGAAACGGCCGCTGCCAGTGTATCAATAACAGAACAAAGTACCGCTGAGCAAAAAGTAGGCTATAGCTTGGGCTATATGATGGCTGATGGTAATAAGGAATCTATAGCGGACTTAGATCTTGATACTTTTGAAAAAGGCTTTCGTGATGGCTATGAAGGTACTAAATCAGCCTTGACGCAAGAGCAAATGGAAAAAGTATTGACGGATTACCAAAAAGCTCAAGAAGAGAAGTTTGTAGAAGATATGGAAGCTAAAGTCGTAGAGAATAAAACAGCGGGCGCGGCATTCTTAGTGGCGAACGCTAAAAAAGAAGGCGTGATGGAAACGGCTTCAGGTTTGCAATATAAAGTATTGACCGAAGGTACAGGTAAATCACCAAAAGCAACTGACGTAGTTGAAGTCAATTACGAAGGTAAACTGATCGATGGTACCGTATTCGACAGCTCATATGAGCGCGGCGAGCCTGTTGAATTCCCATTGAATCAAGTTATCGCGGGCTGGACTGAGGGCGTACAGCTTATGAAAGAAGGTGCAAAGTATGAGTTCTATATCCCATCAGACATCGCTTATGGCGAAGCAGGAAATCAAGGTATCGAGCCTAACAGCACCTTAGTATTTGTCGTGGAATTACTAAAAGTAAAATAACCGACTTAGATTTTAAGTCAAAAAAAGCCCTCATAGTTTTTGCTATGAGGGCTTTTTAGTGGCTATTTTTTAGTGAATAACTGCTTAAAAGTGCAAGCTATAGCTTCTTCTGAAATACTTTTGAGTTACGACCATTATAGTACTGCTGCTGGCGCGCCTCAGGTAAGCTGTCAGCATCAACCTCTGCAAAACCCTGCTCCACAAACCAATGCGCGGTACGCGTGGTCAATACAAATAGCTTGTGTAGTCCGTGGCTACGCGCTTGCTGCTCTAAAAACGCTAACAAATCAGTACCGCGACTACCATTACGGTAATCAGGATGTACGGCGACACAAGCGATTTCTGCTGAGCTATCATCTAATGGATACAGCGCAGCGCAGCCTAAAATCATGCCGTCACGCTCAATGACACTATAACGATCAATTTCTTGCTCTAAGCGCTCGCGAGAACGTGCTACTAAAATACCTTGATCCTCTAGCGGTGCAAGCAATTCAGTCAATCCCACCACATCATCGATATCAGCATGGCGAATCTCTTCGTAAGGATCGTGACTGATCAAAGTCCCTGAACCATCGCGGGTGAACAGCTCTTCTAATAGCGCGCCATCTTTGGCATAAGAGATAATGTGCGTGCGATGAACGCCTTGGCGACAGGCACTACTTGCACAGTGCAAGAAATAATTTATCTCATTATTGACATCACGCTCACGTAAAAAGCGATCGACTTCATTGGGGATCATCTCATGCAAAGGGCGACCATTATCATTAATATCAGCTTCCTCTCCTAAGAAAATAAGCTTGTCTGCCTCCAAGGCTACCGCTGCGCTAAGCGCGACGTCTTCAGCTAATAGATTGAACACTTCACCCGTCGCTGAAAAGCCCATTGAGCCGAGTATCACGATATGATTATGAGCTAAGTTGTTTTTTATGGCATCGATATCGATGGAGCGTACTTCGCCCGTCATCTGATAATCAACGCCATCACGGATGCCATAGGGGCGTGCGGTAACAAAGTTACCCGACACCGCATCGATACGTGAACCGTACATAGGAGAGTTGGCCAAGCCCATGGATAACTGTGCCTCTATTTGCAAACGAATAGCACCAACCGCTTGCAGAATCGGCGACATAGCGATACGCGGTGTGACTCGAATATCCTTATGTAGGGGCGATTCAATACCAGCTTCTTGTAGGTTGTGCTCGATTTGCGGGCGCGCGCCATGTACGAGTACTAGCTTGATACCTAAACTATGCAGTAGCGCAAAGTCGTGAATTAGGGTGCTAAAATTAGGGTGCTTGACCGCCTCACCACCAAACATGATCACGAAGGTCTTGCCGCGATGGGTATTGATATAAGGTGCCGAGTTACGGAACCAATGGACGTATTCTGGGTTGATCTTAGGCATGGCGCAAGTCATCATAGTAGGGACAGTAAGTAGTAGAGAGAAAAAGGGGATAGCTGTAGTTTAACAACAACAAGTTTAACAACGACGATTTTAATAACTGTATTTTAACAGTCAGATTTTTAATGACTAGATTCTTGTCAATTATAGAATTACCATAGCAAAAATTATAGTTATGAGCTATCTTTTTATTTTAGCAAGTCGGTTATTGTAGTGAGCCCTAGTAGGTAGATAGTTGTTTTATACACAACCTCAACACGGGGTTAATGTGTTAAGAAAAAGTTTTTGTTATGCTAAGCGCTGTACCCTAATCTTTATGCTATATACTTGACTTTAAATCTGAAATACTTGACTTTAAATATGAACATTTTCAAATATAAATAATTTAAAACAATTGCACTATCTTTTAGTTTGTATTTTTAGTTTGTAAGCCGCTATATTTATCCTTATTGTTTTATCGATATCTTAATCAGGAATCTTAAATATCATGAAAAAAACCAATTCTTTTGCTAATCCTTTCGCCGCTTGGAGTGGTCATCGCTTATTTCATGTCGTTGCTGGTACGCTAGTTGGCGCTATGGTTGTCACTCAAGCCTCAGCTATGTTGCCAACGCCAGAGGGAGCAGCTGATCCTATAGCTATGCAAATAGCCGCTAGTAGCGCTTCAAATAACAGTGCTTCAAATGCGCAAGCAGTAAGCAGTAAAATTACGGCATCCTTGATCACTGTTGATGCTAATGGTCTGGAGTCGTTATCGCCAGTCACTAATAGTACCCGTCTGCAGTCAGGTAATGTGTTGGAGTATCATGGATATTTCACTAATAATAACGCCGATCGTGTACGTAAAATGACGGTTACGATGAGTATTCCTCAGCAAGTTGAGTTATTGGGCGGCGTAGCACCAGACTTCGCTTTTGCAAGTGTTGATAACAGCACCTTTGCGCGGATGCCATTACGTGGCCAGATGAATGGTCAAAATCAAGAAATCCCTTTGCAGTTTTACAAGTCAGTGCGCTGGAATCTAGAAGGCGTGGGTCTCAATGACACGGTGATGGTTAAGTATCGCGCGCGCGTTAAATAGATAGTTTTAATTAACGACGCTTTAAATTAACAGTGTTTTAAATCAAATAATGGTTCCTGACTTTTAACATGCAGCACTATCCTTTGCTAGGGTAGTGCTTTTTCATAGCATTACATATTTATAGCTCTGCATATTTGCTTTTGGATTTATCCGTAATCAACTGTTTAATATTAGCAATTTGTAGGGTGGTTGCTTGATTGCCAGCGGCGATTAAAGCGCGGCGCTGGCTGGTATCTAATGAGCTGATATGGCTAACTTTTGGCGTAATAACGATATCGGCACGGTTCAGCTCTGTATTAGCACGTTTGCCGTTGGTGGTGTTCGTAATTAGGTTTTGCTCTAACAAACCCCAAAAGCTGCCTAATGATTTAATATTTAACATCTGACTGGATGTTTTTGGTGCAGTGCTATCAGTAGCAGTTACATCGACAGCGATGACAATATCTGCACCTAAGTCAAAGGCGCTATCGACAGGTACTAAGCTGACCACGCCACCATCAATATATTTTTTGCCGATTTTTTCGGGAATGCGCGGTGAGATAAATATATTGGGCACGCTACAAGAAGCTTGTACGGCAAGTCCCGCATTACCTGTGGTAAAAACGGCTTTAGTTAAAGTGTCTCTGTCTGCTGCAATAGCGGCAAAAGTAATAGGAAAGTCTTCTATATGCTGTTCCATGACATTGGTATTAATAAAGTTCTTAAGCTTAATGCCTTCAATAAAACCTTGATTGGACCAAGTAAAATCAATCAGCTCATTATCAGCGGTTGTTAAGGCTAATTGCTCAAGTCGATTGGCAGTGATCCCGCTGGCATAGAGACTACCCACTAAGCTGCCAACGCTAGTACCTACTACTATGTCTGGGGTGATGCCGCTTTCTTCCAAAGCCTTAATCACACCAACATGCGCAAAGCCCTTAGCCCCGCCACCGCCCAGCACTAAAGCCACACGCGGCGCTTCTATTATAGGTTCTACAGGCGTAGCAGCTGGAGTCGTAGTGCTACAGGCACTCATCAACAGAGCTGATGCGCCAAATAAGCTAGTATAGATAATAGGTCTAATCAAAGAGACACCCGCCATAAAAAGCCTTAGTATTAAATTTTTATTACCAGTAGTAGCTTAGCATAATCTATTAAATTATCTGTTATTGTGATTTTGCATAATGGTTTGCTGGGTTAAAGCGCCAGCCTACACGACATTAATGATATCTGTTTGAATTTCAACACGCCCTAGTTAAAACCCATTATTTGTATAAAAGGTCACTTATTTAATCTGCAAAACTCTGTCGATATGCTAATCTAATTCTAAAAGTTATATGACTAGGACTTTCGATGCCAACACCTGCTATACAGACGATAAACAGTCCCGTGGATAGTGAATCTTCAGCGCTAGATATGTCAGTCTCAGCGTTGCCTGGGGTTGGGCCAAAGGTAGCCGATCAGCTGACGCAGTTAGGTATCGCGCGTATATTTGATCTGCTGTTGCATCTGCCGCGTGGCTACGAGGATCGTAGTCGGCTGGTCTCTATAAATGATGTTGCGCATGGGCAGGCAGCTCTCATTCAAGGACGCGTCGTACATGTCGATAATAAGCGCAGTGGCATGACCGTGATAATAGATGACGGTACGGGTACAGTGGGATTGCGATTCTTTAAAGTCTATCGCGGCCTTGAGCAAACTATGAGTCTGGGCACTGAGTTGCAGCTATTCGGAGAAGTCAAAGTCAGCCGTTATGGTAAACAGATACATCATCCTGAATATCAGATCATCACAGGCAACACAGCCTTCACTGATATTGGATTACAGCCAATTTATCCGACCGTAAAGGGCTTGCATCAGAACAAACTACGGACGTTAATTAAATTGGCGCTACAAACCGTGCGCTCTCAAGGTCTGCCGATGACCTTGTTTACACGAGAGGATTTTTCGGTAGTCGCTGATTTGCCATTAGCGCCTTTTGAGGCTACGAAACCTATTGTAGTTGAGGACGATGTAGAGGATATCTTTTCGACCTTGGCGCGTCGAGTCCCTGACAATAGTGTCAACGACAGTGCCAATAACAGTGTTAGCAAAGCTAGCCCTACTATATATAACCATAGTAATACTAGTAGCCTAGCGCCTAATGCTATCAATAGCACTATCAATAATAATGTCTATAATCTGACTATATTCGAAGCCCTAGTGCTCCTCCATACTCCGCCAACTTATACTGATGCCAACCAGCAATATAAGCTGTTAACTCAGCTTACGGCCCGCAGCCATGCCGCCTGCCAGCGTTTAATTATCGAAGAGCTAACCGCGAATCAGCTTAGTCTGTTGTATCGTCGTCAGCAATTACATAAGTTTAAAGCGCCGAAATGTGCTAATAAAAGCCCATTATCAGATCAGTTATTTGCAGCCTTGCCGTTTGAGCTGACAGGCGCTCAGCAAAGAGTCATAAAAGATATTACCGCTGATATGGCAACCTCTATTCCGATGCTTAGACTCATACAAGGTGATGTCGGCTCAGGTAAGACATTGGTAGCGGCAGGAGCAGCAGGCTATGCGCTTGATAGTGGCTGGCAAGTAGCGGTTATGGCACCGACTGAGATATTAGCTGAACAGCATTTATTGAACTTTAAGCAGTGGTTTGAGCCGTTGGGTATTGGCGTAGGTTGGCTTGCGGGTAAGCAAACCGCAAAGCAGCGCCGCGAAGCGTTAGCAGCAGTTGTAGAGAATACGGTACAAATCGTCGTTGGTACTCACGCTCTGTTTCAAGATACAGTACAATTTGCCAAGCTCGGATTAGTCATCATCGATGAGCAGCATCGCTTTGGGGTTGAGCAGCGGATGGCGTTGACTAATAAAGGCGTGGCTGGTAGTACGCCGCATCAGCTGATTATGACCGCAACCCCGATACCACGGACGCTGGCGATGAGCGTCTATGGCGATATGGATACTTCTATCATTGATGAGCTACCACCAGGACGGACGCCTATTACTACCGTCACTATCGATCGTAACCGCCGTAACGATGTGATTGAGCGTATTGCTATTAACTGCGAAGAGGGCAGACAAGCTTATTGGGTATGCTCGTTAGTAGAGGAATCTAGCGTCCTTGATGCACAGGCGGCTGAGGCGACTTATGAGGATCTTAATGAGCGCTTAGACATTCGCATTGGTCTGGTGCACGGCAAGATGAAGTCGGTCGATAAGCAAGCGATTATGCAGCAGTTCAAAGCTGGTGAGCTAGATTTGTTAATTGCCACGACGGTCATCGAAGTCGGTGTCGATGTGCCCAATGCTTCCTTGATGGTCATTGAAAATGCTGAGCGTTTAGGACTTTCGCAACTGCATCAATTGCGCGG
>RCMY010004438.1_pt1 | contig 12134 bp, 6 predicted proteins | sample 2041341 | NCBI WGS metagenome assembly RCMY01 (sample SAMN09708234, study PRJNA481090) | Marine sediment metagenome, whole genome shotgun sequencing project.
AGTGCCCCGACCGGGGGGCGGCTCGGGTTGGTGATCGTGAGGGTTGCCGCGGCACGTTCGCCCACGGTGACATGATCGTTGGAGAGCTGGCGGGTCACCTCCAACCGATGGCGACCGGTGACGAAGCCGAGCGCGATCAACAGAGCGAGCCCGCACCCGGTGGCGCAGACCATGAGTTCGTTCCAACCGAGTTGCCAACCGGCGACATAGCTGACGATGCCGAGCATCCCGATCGTCGTCCCGGATCGGGTGAGCGGACCCATCAGCCGGCGCGCACAGTTGCTGGTAGTTCGACCGACTCGATGATCTCGTTGATGAGTGCCGACGGATCCACCCGCTTCAACTCGGCGTCTGGCGTGAGGAGGAGACGGTGGGTCATCACGAAGGGGGCGACGACCTTTACGTCGTCGGTCTTGACGTACTCGCGGCCCTGCGACGCGGCAAGCCCTCGGGCGGCCTTGACCATGGCGATGGCGCCTCGGGTCGACACGCCGAGACGGAGCTCGGGTCGGATTCTGGATGCTGCAGCCAGTTGCACGATGTAGCGGTGCAGCGACGGTTCGACGTGGACTCGGCTTGCCACCGTGACCATGTGGCGGACGCCGTCGGTGTCGAGCACGCTCGACAACGATTCGGCGGTGACGTGTTGCGAGGTCAAGACATCGACCTCGGCGTCCTCGGATGGGTAGCCCAGCGACGCTCGCATGAGGAATCGGTCGAGCTGCGCCTCGGGGAGGCGGTAGGTTCCTGCCTGCTCGATCGGGTTCTGGGTTGCGATGACAACGAAAGGACGGGGTACGTCGTGGGTGGCGTTGCCGATGGTGACCTGGCGTTCCTCCATCACTTCGAGCAGGGCCGCCTGTGTCTTGGGTGAGGCGCGATTGATCTCGTCGGCGAGAACGACGTTGGCGAACACCGGACCCTTGTGAAGTTCGAAGCCCGAATCCTGGTGGTAGACCAGCCCGCCGGTGACGTCGGAGGGGAGGAGGTCGGGCGTGAACTGGATGCGGTTCATCGAACCGTCGATCGACGCCGCGATCGACTTGGCCAGCACCGTCTTGCCGGTGCCGGGGACGTCTTCGAGCAGCAGATGCCCCTCGGCCAGAAGACAAACGAGCGCCATGGCGACCTGGTCCTGCTTGCCCTTGATCACCAGTTCGACATTGGCCAGCATCTGGTTGAACCAGTCGGCGTACCCCTCGATCGTCTCGGCGTCGAGAAGATCGTCGGGCGTACTGTTTTCGTTGACGGCCTGTTTGTTGACGGCCTGTTTTCTGACAGCCTGTTTTCTGACAATTGCCACGACACAGTTATCGACGCCGTTCTGAGCCGCTGTAGAAGGTAAATTGGCCCATGCCGAGAATGCAGCCTGCCGTGATGGACACCTTCCTCGAGCAGCCCCACATCGGTGTGCTGGCCACCTTGCGGAAGAACGGGATGCCCTACACGGTGCCCATCTGGTTCCTGCATGAGAACGGCTCGTTCTGGATCACCGGTACCTACGACCGGGTCTGGTGCAAGCAGTTGTTCGCCGATCCGCGGGCGTCATTGTGTGTCGAGGCCTTGGCACCGGTCGCCGGCCATGTCGGGGTCGATGGCGCCGTTGTTCGTCATGAATTGCCCGATGTCGACATCTGGCCGATGTCGCGGCGACTGGTCGACAAGTACGTGCCGCCGGAGGGGCGAGATGCGTTCTTCGCCAACATGCAAACCGAGCATCGGCTCTTGTTCGAGTTGCGGCCCGAGGTGACCCGGGCGATCGACATGCGGGTCTATCGAGGCAAACGAGCCGATCGCGAGTATCAAGCCAAATCTGCTGAGCAACCTCAGGCTTGAGGCGACGCTGATCGGGCGAAGCCGATGAGCGGAGCAATGTCGCCGACATCAGCTGAGCGCAGCGCGTCGATGTAGTGCCTGCGAGTCTCGCTTGGTGAGTTGATCGCCGAGTATCCCCAGGTGAACACCGGTCGCCCGAGAGCGAGGGCCAGAGCATCGGCGCAGGCACGCGCGTGGCGGCCGTTGCCGTTCAGAAAGGGATGGATGCTCACGAGGTGATGGTGAAAGCTCACGCAGATCTCGTCGTGTCTGCCTGACTCGGCTGCTTCGATTTGGTAGATGTAGTTGCCGACAAGCTGCTCGACCGCGGTCGGCACGTTGCCCCAGTCGATGCCGATGTTCAGATCGAGCTGGCGGTACGTGCCTGCCCAACGCCAGACATCGCCGAAAAGCTGCCGATGGGAGGCTCTGATGAACTCGCTGGTGAGAAGCTGGTCCGGAGTGGGGTTCGTCTTCGTCAACCACCGGTAGCCCTTGGCGACGTTGTCGGCCTCGACTTCGTTCAGATCGGATCGAGTAGCGACCCACGACGGCTTCAGCCCCTGGCTGGCCTCGTCGGTGAGGGGTGTATTGCCGGCGTCATCCCCATCACTCAGACGTCCCACAGACGCCCTGATGAAACGAGATCAGCGGATGCCGCTTGGTTCGAACGCTCGAGCGCGGCGTCGTCTGGTCGCTGATTCTCCAGCTCCATCGTGTGACGAACTCTTGCCGCCAGCGGTGCAGTCTTGGATGTGGCCTGGGCTTGGATGACCGACTCGTAGGTTCCGTTGGGAATGAGCGCGTAGACGAGAGTGCAGTTCATTGCTTCGGCTGCACGCTGGAGCGTGTCGAGCTGGATGCGTTGGTTCTTCTCCGCCTGCTCGATCTGCGTGATCCGACTGCGGGTCACGCCAATTCGCGCTGCGAGCTGCGTTTGAGTCATCCCGAGTGCGTCGCGAGTGGCTCGCACCCACCCAGCGTGAGGACGCGGGATCTCGCCGCCCGCCAGTGCGCCCAGGTGTTCGGTCAGTGCTCGTTGCGATCGCTTCATCGTCGCCAGATTGGGTTTGCGGCTCATGATCGTCCCTATCGTCAGACTTCCTCCAAAGGTTAGTATAAACTATCACACCGAGGTCTTTGCGATAGCTAAAGCTGTTGTTGGGTTCGTTTGACAACAGCCATGAGTCGCATTGGTGAACGATGGGTTGGTAGACGATGGGTTGGTAAATGGTGGGTTGCTACCAGGTTGGCGCACTACCAGGTTGGCGCACTACCAGGTGAGCGTGTTGGAGAAGGTCTGGCCGCGGACGGGGTCGGAAACCGACGTCCAGACCTGGCGACCTGGGTAGCCCATGTGGCAGGGGTTGGCCGAGATCGAGCCGCTGCCGTCGGCCCGCAGGTTGACGGTCTTGAAACGGTCGTCGACGTTGTCGTAGCAACTCACACCGACCGAGGCGCCGGCCGTCAGGTTGCGGCCCTCGATGTGCATGTATTGGCAGTTGCCGCTGGCGCAGTTCGCACCGCTGTATGGCCCACCCCTCGTGAGGACGAGTGTCACCGGGGGCTGTGTCGGTGTGAAGGTCGCGCTGCCAACGGGTCCGCAACCGACCGCATTGCATGCCGCGACCGTTGCGGTGTGTGTGGTGTTGTTGGCGAGACCGGTAAACGGCTGGCTTCGTGCATTGGGACCGACGCCGAGGTTGGTGCCATTCGACAACGTGACCTGGTAGCTGGTGATGGCCGTGCCCCCTGCCGATGATGGGGTCGACCAGTTGACCTGGCCGGTGGCGTTGCCTGCCGAGGCGTTGACCCCGACCGGCGCGCTGGGCGGACCCCACGTGATTGCCGACACGGTCGGGCTGTAGTCGCTGCAGCCGACGTCGTTGCATGCTCGGACCCGCACGTCATAGCCCGTGCTGTTGGCGAGCCCTCCGATCGTGTGTCCGGACGCACCAACGACGACCGGGGCGCCGCCGTTGATCGACAGTTCATGGCGCAGGATCGGCGAGCCGTTCGGGTTCGCTCCGCCCCATGTTGCTGCGAGCTGTCCGATGGCGTTCGGCGTCAGTGCGCTGATCGTCGGCGGTGTCGGACGTCCGGCCGGCGTGACAGCAGCCGAGGTCGGGCTCCATCCGCCGCCGCCCTCCTCATTGGTTGCCTGCACATCGAGAACGTAGCTCGTGCCATTGGTCAGGCCGGTGAACGTGTGGCTGTTGGTGACGCCCGTGGTCTGCACGGCCGAACCATTGGCTCGAACGGTGTAGCTGGTGATGGCGCAGCCCTGGTTGCCGGGCGTGCCCCATGAAACGGTCACCTGGCCGTCGCCTCGTACGACGGTGGGAGTGCCAGCAGCGTCGGGAACGGCGCAGGGGACGACGGGTGCCGACCATGCACTCCACGCTCCGGGACTCGGGGCCCGGTTCGATGCTCGCACTCGGAACTGTTGAGCCTGGCCGTTCGCCAGATTCGCCCACCGGTAGTTGGTGGTGCTCGCGCCGGCCACCGAGACGATCTGGCTCGAGCTCTGGATCTGAACGTCATAGCTCGACACCGGATCGCCGTTGTTGACCGGCGCGCTCCAGCCGAGATCGAGGTAACGGTTGCCGCGGTTCACCGCAGATGCAGCTGGTGACGCCGGCGCGGTGAGGGGATGCTCACTCGTCGACCAGCCGGACCAGTCGGAGTTACCTGCCGCATTCACGGCGGCGACTCGGAACTGGTACTCGGTGCCGTTGGTCAACCCACGCCAGGTGTACGGCGAGGTACCGACCGCGATGACCTGATTGGCACCGCCGCCGATCTCGATCTGGTAGCCGGTGATGGCGCTACCGGTATTCGCCGGCGGACTCCAGGTGACCGCCAGTTCGCCATTGCCGAACGCGACGGTCGGCGTTGCCGGTCGATCCGGAATCGTGTCGGGTCGGACAGGGTTCGACCACGGGCTCCAGTCGCCCCACCCGGCGATGTTGTGGGCTTGCACCCGAAACTCATACTCGGCCCCATTGGTCAGTGCGCTGAACCGATGGCTGTTGCCTGCGCCGAGATCGACACTATTGTTGCCGGCCGAGGAGCGGTACTCGACCCGGTAGATGTCGATGGGGGCGCCGTTCTGCGCCGGGGCAGGCCACGTGACGGTGGCCGTTGCGTTGTCGGCGTTTGCTGTTGGTGTTCCGCCGACGCCGGGCCGTCCGATCACATCGACGGTGACCTGGCCGACCGACTCACGATCGGTCGAGTTGGCGGCGTCGTGGATGGTGTAGGTGAATGTCGTCGTTCCGAAGAAGTTCGGGTTGGGTGTGAACGTGATGGCGCCGCCACTCGCGGTCGCCGAGCCGTTCGCACTTGCGCCGATCGCGATGATGGTAAGCCCGTTGCCCAGAGGATCGATGTCGTTGGCGATGAGATCGATAGTCACCGTTTGGCCCTGGTTGGTCGACGCCGAGTCAGCAATCGCTCGGGGTGGAGGAGCGGCGACAGGGGTGACCGTGACAGCCAGTGATGCCGAGGCCGTTGCCCCGGCGGGATCGACGGCATCGAACTCGAGCGTCGCCGTCGAGCCAGCGGCATCGATCGGTGCCCGCAGTGAGACGGTCGATCCGCTCAGGGAAGCGTTGAGTGGTGTGGAGCGCAACCGAAAGGTGAGGCGGTCATCGTCGGGGTCGGTGACGAGCGAACCGAGGTTGAATGGCAGCGTCGTACCGGCCTCGATGTCGAGAGTTCCCGCTCGAGCATCGGGCGGACGATTGTCGGGCGGTTCGACGATGATCTGTACCGAGCCGGCAACGAGGTGGCCGGCTTGATCGTCGGCGCCGAACGAGAAGGTCGCCGTTCCCGTGAAGCCGGGACTCGGGGTGAAGACGACGTCGAGTACGTCGGCACCCGACTGCACAATCTCGGCGACGCCACCGGTCACATTGTCGCAGCACACGAAGAACAGCTGGTCGTTGTCGGGATCGGATGCTTGGGCGTCGAGGTCGAGGGTGATCGCCGCATCATGAGGGGTTGATGCCCGAAGAGCGCGGATCGACGGCGCTTGGTTGTCGACGACGAGCACCGTCACCGTGGCCTCGTCGGTGAGTCCATCAGGATCGGTGATCCGGTAGCGGACCTGAGTGGAAACGCGGCCAACGGTGACGACGAGTTGGTTGTCGAGGACCTTGGCCTCTGGGGCGAGCGAGGTGAGGAGCAGGGCGGACGACTCGCCATCGGGATCACGGTCATTGGTGAGCACGTCGATCGTGACCTCCCGGTTGCCACGAACCGGTCCGGCCTGGTCGTTGACCGCTATCGGTGGAACGGGATCTGGTTCCGGTTCGACCACCACTCGCACCGTTGCCGCGTCGACATTGCCATGGCCGTCGGTGATCTCGTAGGTGAATGACAGCTCGAGCGGCTCGGTGACCACCGGAGGCGTGAACCGAACGATCGATCCGGATCGAATGATCGATCCTCGGGTCGGGTTCGAGATCGAGGTGAACGACAGGGCGTCACCGTCGGGATCGTGGTCGTTGGCGAGGATGTCGAGATCGGCGGTCGTGTTCACGACGAACGAATCGTCGTTCGCCGATGGTGGCCGATTCTTGACCGCGACCGGCGTGACACCAACCTGCACCGAGCCAATGCTGCGAGCACCTTCGGTGTCGATGAGAACGTAGGTGAACCGGTCCGTTCCGGTGAAGTTCGCTGCCGGTGTGTAGAGCACGTTGCCATCGACGATCTCGGCGCTGCCGTTGGCGGGCTGGGAGGCGATGCTTTCGATCGTGATCACGTCGCCATCGGGATCGCTGTCGTTGACGACGACACCCAGGACTGCGGCCGCGCCCTGCACGGTCCGGCCGATGTCGGGCCGAGCCACCGGCGGGCGGTTCGGTTCGGTCGGGTCGATGACACGCACGTCGACGATCGACGCCGCCGTCGCACCGCCCAGATCGGTCACGTCGTAGCCGAAGCGGAAGCCCGACGACACCGATGGCGCGAGCGTGACGATGATCGACTGGCCTTCGGGGCCCAGTTCGTAGGTGACCTGGGCATCGGATTCGGGCAGTCGGATCACCGAGAGCGATCCGCCTTCGGGGTCGAAGTCGTTCAACAGCACCGGGATCGTGGTGCTGCGCCCCGGCCGAAGTTCGATGGAGTCGGGCCGAACGACCGGAGGCTGGTTGGTCGATGCGACATCGGCGACCGAGACGACGACAACGGTGGCAACGGGATCGGCGACCCCGTCGGAGATGGCGTAGCGGAACGTTGCCCGCTTCGGTGCATCGGTTTCGACCGTCACCCGGAACCCGATGCCCGGCACCGCTTCGATGTTCAGCCCCGGGGTCGGCGACCACTCGACGATGTCGATGATGTCACCGTTGGGATCGCCATCGTTGTCGAGCACGTAGACCAGTCGGGTTCCGCCCATCGGAATCGAGACGTCATCGCGAACGGCGACCGGGGGCAGGTTGACCCCGGCGGGCGTGACGTCGACTCGTATCTGCGCAGCATCGTTGCTCTGACCGTCGGAGGCGAGGTAGTCGAAGAGATAGATGCCGGGCGTGTCGGGGATGAAGAAGAACTCACCGTCGCTCGTCATCTGGACCGAGGTCGCCAGCGCGTCGCCATCGACGCCGTCGGGACCGGTGGCGAGCACCGGTTGTCGAGCGACGATGAGCGCATCGTTGTCGGGGTCGGTGTCGTTGTCGAGCACATTGGTGCGAGCCGGGTTGCCGACGCTGGTGACGACCGAGTCGTTTCGAGCGTCGGGCGAAGAGTTGGCTTCGGCCAGTCGGACGTTGACGATGATCCGACCCTCGGCCTCGGCGCCGAAGTCGTCGGCGACGACGTAACCGAGCGTGATGCGACCCTGCTGACTGGCGGTGTCGGGCGTGAATGTGACCTGTCCGGACGGGTCGAAGATCACCGCGCCCGACTCGGCAGTGACATCGATGAGCACGAGGGCGTCGCCGTCGGGGTCGGTGTCGTTGGTGAGCACGTTCAGCGACGTTGGGGCTCCGGCCCGGGCAGTTGCGATGTCGGTCACCGGCGTCGGCGGCTGGTTGGTTGCTGCAGCCGGAGTCGTGACCTCGGTGGTGACCAGCGCTCGCGCCGAGCCGCCCCGACCGTCGCTCACGACGTAGGCGAATGAGATGGTGCCGGTGAACCCGGCGGCCGGGGTGACCTGCACCGTGTTTCGTGACGGTGTGATCGAAACCTGGGCGTTGCTCGAATCGAGAAGCTCGACCGACTCCACCAGCAAGACATCGCCGTCGGCGTCTTCGTCGTTGTCGAGCACCCGTACCACGACCGGCCGATCAACCCGAATGCTCGCCTCATCGTCTCGTGCCACCGGCGGCTCGTTCTCATCGTCGTCATCTTGCTGATCTGCTTCGATGAGCTTGACGTCTTCCGCGTCGGGGTTGAGGCGAACCTCCTCGATGCCGCCGCCGTCTTCGACTGTTGCATCGGACTCGTCGATTTCCTCATCGGCCAGGGCATTGCCCCAGTCGTCGATTCGGCTCAACGGGGCTTCGGCGTTGGTGACCCACGCACCACCGGTGTCGAGATCGTTGACCCACACCCAGCCGTTGACGAGGCGGAGCCGAAGTTCGCCGAACGCACCCTCCAGGGGCATGATCGTCTCGTCGTCCTCGCCGCAGTTGCGAAGAAGGGCGGACGGCTCGACGATGGCGAACACACAGCCCCGATGATTGATGGGATCGATCGTTGCGCTCGGCAACGGGAACCCTCGAACATCCCCACCAGGCTGGAGCACGAACGCTTGATTGGTCGAGTCGACAACAACGATCGATGTCTCGGTCGATGGTTGTTGGAAGGTGAATGGGCCGGTGCCGGGGCGGTACGTTGCGCCGTCGACGACGTTGATGATCTCGTCGCCGATCGCCACCACCGGCGAGCCGTTCGCCAACGTGAGCGCCGATGGCGTGCCGCTGATAGCGGTTCGACCGATCTCGAGCCCGTCGACGTACCGAGCAACCGAGGACGTGTCGGCGTCGAAGACAGCGGTGGTTTCATGGCCGACGGCAACCAACCCGGTGGAGCCCGCAATGGTGGGTATCGCAGTGCCGAGATCGGTGGTGGATGCCAGCTCGTCGACTCCGATCATCCAGACTCGCAGCGGCGCCCGCTCGTGGATGACGATGCCACCGTCGACCGCTGACACCTCGGCGTCGGGTGGAACGATCAGCTCGCCGCGAGTTTGATTCGTCCTGCCATCGAGCAGCATCACTCGCTGCTGGGATCGATCGTGGATCGCGATCACGTCGCTCGACTGTTCGACGTCGATGTTGGCACCGTCGTCGGCGACTCGTACCCCGGCCGAGACTTCGAGAACCTCACGATTCAGATGGCCGATCGCTCCCGCGTCGCGCTTCACCAACCAGGCGCCGCCGTCGTTCGATGCCGACTGCGAACCCGTTCGGCCGTCGGCCCGCGTTGCCGCAACGACCACCCCGCTCACAACGAGCGCGACGATCAGCAGCACTCCTGCTGATCGCCAATGGCGCGAAAGTTCCATGGCTGCTCTTCGGAGGCGGATCGAGGCTGCTTGAGAAACTCAAGGCCCTTCACATCGGGGTCGAAGTACCCAGGGTGACCACGGTTGTCGAAGGCTTCGAGATCGTCGAGCCCATTGGATCGGGCGGGTTCAGTCGCGTCTATCGAGCGAAGCAGTTGGGGTTCGATCGCGATGTCGCCCTCAAGGTCCTGACCCTCGACGTTGACACGCCGGTTCAGCGCCTGGCATTCGAGCGAGAGTGCCGAGCGATGGGGGCGCTGGCTCATCATCCGTCGATCGTTTCGGTCTTCACCGCCGCGTACTCCGCCGATGGCCGACCGTGCATCGCCATGGAGTATTTCGCCGGTGGCACTCTCGGCGACCGGGTCAAGAAGCACGGTCCGCTCGAACTCGATGCGGTGCTACGGGCCGGTGTCGAACTGGCGGGGGCGCTTCACACGGCGCACGAGCAGGGCGTCATCCACCGAGACATCAAGCCGAGCAATCTGTTCGTGTCGGCGTTCGGCGGCTGTGCTCTTGGCGATTTCGGCATCTCGAGTTTTGATGATGAGCGAACGATCACCGGCTGCGGAGGGCTGACGGTTCACTACGCGCCGCCGGAATTGATCGACGGTGAGCCGTCGTCGGTCGCGTCGGATCTTTACTCGCTCGCCGGGTCGCTCTACACGCTGGCCGACGGAGACAAGCCGTACCCGAAAGGGCCGGGGCAGACCACCGCCGATCTGGCTCGACGCATCCTGATCGAGCCGACACCGCGATTGGGCCGGCTCGACGCCCCGGCCGAACTGGTCGAGTTGTTGCAGCAGACGATGGCGAAGCGCCCGGAGGAGCGGCCGGCGACTGCCGCTGACTTCGGCCGTCGGCTCCAAGCCATCCAGGATCTGCTCGGGCTGAGCATCACACCCCTCGTTGCCGCCGGCTTCGATGCAGGAGATGGAGCAGCGTCGCCAAAGCGATCGCACGGGTCGGACCCGATCGGCATCGAATCGTCGCCGTGGCATGCTCCTGGAAATCGCCGGCTGACCGCAGCGGCCCTTGGTGCGCTCTCGGTGATTGCACTCGCATCGACTGCGGTTGCGGTTCGTGGCAGCGGCGCCGACGGCGACGACCAGCCGACGACATCGGCAACGGTTGTTGCGCTCCCGACCGATGAATTCTTTGCTGCTCCGTCGACTCCGAGCGGTGTTTCGGTCACCGAGAGCGGAGACGGCCAGGTCACCGTTGCCTGGGACAGTGACACGTCCGGACGCGCCGTTTCTTACGAGGTGCAGCCAACCGGTACCGGTGAGGCGTTGTCGACCGTCGAAACCAGCCTGACGATCGATGGCGGCTCATCGCTCTGTGTTGTTGTCCGGGCCGTTGGCGAACGGGGACGGCTGTCGGCCGACACCGGTCCGGTCTGCGTCGGCGACTGACCGAATGCTGTGACTGACCGAATGCGCCGAAGCGGTCGAGCGGGCTACACGTAGGTGGAGCCTTTCGGTGCGCCGACGTCGGTACGCATCATCACGTTCACCAGCGACGGCTTGCCCGAGGCGAAGGCTCGTTCGAGCGCCGGGCGGATCTGATCGGGTTCCGTGACGTTCTCGCCATGACCGCCGAGGGCTTCGACGACCTTGTCGTAGCGAGTCGGGGCAAGTTCGGTGGCGACGAGTCGGTCCTTGCCATACAGCATGGCTTGGGGTCGCATCATCTGGCCCCAAGCGGCGTCGTTGCCGACGATGCCAACGATCGGGAGACCGAAACGGACCGCGGTATCGAACTCGAATCCGTTGAGTCCGAATGAACCGTCGCCGTAGATGATCAGCACCCGCTGGTCGGGATGGGCGATCTGGGCGGCGAGAGCGAATGGCATACCGACGCCCAACGTGCCGAGCGGCCCCGGGTCCATCCACGTGCCGTTCTCGGGGACTCGCAAGACCTTGGAAGCCTGAGCGACGATGTCGCCGCCATCGCCGATGATGATCATGGAATCGTCGGTGTCGACGAAGTTGGCGATCTCCGAACACAGTCGCAACGGATCGATCGGGACCTCGTCACTGGTCAGTTGCAGGGCCAGCGCGGCTTCGGCCTCTTCCTCCGAGGAGCGCAACGCTGCCGACCATGGACTGAAGTCGGAGCCTCCTCGCTTGATCAGTCGCTCGTTGAGCGCCGCCAGGTTCACCCCGAGATTGCCAACGAGGCCGACGTCGGCCGACCGGTTCTGCCCGATCAGGGTCTCGTCGAGATCGAGCTGGATGATCTTGGTGCCGGCCGGGATCGACGCGCCGAACTTCATGCGGAAGTCCAACGTGGTGCCGGCGAGCACGACGACGTCGGACTCGGCGAGCGCCCGTTTGCGGCTCCGGTTGAAGTACTGCGGATGGTTCATCGGCAATTGACCACGGCCCATCCCGTTGGTGAAGCACGGCATCTTGGTCGACTCGACGAACGACCGCAGCTGTGGGGCGCCCTGCGACCACTTGAGCGCGGTGCCCGCCATGATCATCGGCCGTTCGGCATCAGCGAGAATCGCCGCCGCTTCGTCGAGCAATGTGTCAGGGGCGCTCGACCCGACTCGATAGTCGCGGAACGCCGGCAGGGGAGTGGCGAGGTCGACCGGGCCGTGCAGGACGTCAATCGGGATTTCGAGGAATGCCGGTCCAGGAACGCCCGACATGGCGTTGCGGATGGCGAGCTCGATGTACTCGCCGATGCGACTGGTCTCGTAGCAGGCGTCGGCCCACTTGGTGATGGGCTTCATGAGCGACACGTGGTCCATCTCTTGGAGTGAGCCCCGTCGCAGATTGTTGAACGG